>Ga0208695_1001818_pt1 | contig 16779 bp, 16 predicted proteins | sample AD_UKC111_MetaG_FD_184449 | JGI IMG/M metagenome (GOLD analysis project Ga0208695, IMG submission 184449) | Active sludge microbial communities of municipal wastewater-treating anaerobic digesters from Hong Kong - AD_UKC111_MetaG (SPAdes)... | ecosystem: Engineered > Bioreactor > Anaerobic >... | reverse complement strand
GGTGGGGGATTTTATGCGGCCATTGCAATAAATCTGCCAAGACATCAAAACTCTATTCAATTTTACGCCTGCGCGCACGATAAAAAATTAATTCACATCGCCTAAAAAAATAGCTGCGGATTTAAGGATACAGTTAATCCGAAAGATTTTTTAGAATCATACTCACAATATTTTTTAATCAAAGTACCCAACACATAAAACACGATTGTCGCAGCCAACAACAAAGGCACCATCCGCCAATCAGCCCAACCATAAAAAAAATAGGAAGCAAACAGCAGCCATAAGTTCTGACCTTTCACATGGGTTCTCAGAACCGTGAAATACGGCAATATGAAGATGGCAAAAAAAAGCCAAAAGACAAGAGAATTAATCAACATAATATATTATATATCACTTGGACTTTCTTAAAAATGAAGTATAAATCCATCCTCGTAAAGTATTTGGAAGTATACGTGTTGTAAATCTAATGACGACATTATGCACGTAAGTAGTATAATTAATAAAGCCCATCTTATATATCTGCGTTTGGACGTGGACTTCATCCCAAGCATATTTCCACCCTCCTCTACGTTTAAAGGTTTCTGGTGAATATCTAAAAAACAACAACGATTCTTGTATGTTATAAAATTTGCAACCATTCATCAGCATCCGTATCCAGAGAAAATAATCCTCAGGGAAATATTTTGTAAGATAACTATCAGCCTCAAGAACTGCTTTTTTACGATACACCACCGTGGGATGATTCACGGGACAGCGTGTCTTGCAATATTGATAATTCTCTTCTGGAGTCTCCGGAACTTTCCTTATAGAAGTCACGTGATTCACGTCATCCACGAACTCATCTATCCATGAACCCACCAAGTCATATTCAGGATGCAGAGACATCATCTTCATCTGTTTTTCGAATCTCTCAGGTTTCGCAATATCATCCGTGTCCATACGTGCAATGATTTCATGCTTGCAATGAAGTAGCCCGTCATTCAAAGCAGCACCCAGTCCACGATTTTTTTCATAGCGAACGACATGCAACTCAGGGTGCTTCTGTTCATAAGACTTCACCACAGCCTCTAGGGACTCCGTCAATGCGCCATCCTCCACGAGCACGACATCATCCGACTGCAACGTTTGCCCAAACACGCTATCTAAGGCAAGAGAGAGATACACAGGGCTCTCTTTATAATAAACAGATAAAAGAACGCTAAAATTCATACTATTCGACATTTACAAAGAATAAGATAGCCAATATGATTATCTCTCTACAACAGAATCGATTAATTTTTCCCATTCACCAACAATAGTGTCCATCTTAAATTTTGACGACATTGACAGGCTGCGACGGGCAAATACACTTTGTAAATCGTTATCACTCAATAACTGATCAAACGCCCTAGCCAACCCATCGGCATCCCGAAGTTCAACCAAAAGTCCATTTCTGCCATTATCTATCAGTTCATCGGTGCCAGAGACTTTGGTTGAGATGACAGGCGTGCCCACACACATAGCCTCAATCATGGCATTGCTCATACCCTCATAATTGCTTGACAGGCAAAAAACTTTTGAACTTTTTATTTCTTCCAGCACTTTGTCTGAACGTCCGGGCAATAGCACTCTGTTTTCCAATCCTAATTTTTGAATATGTTCTTCCAATTGGGAACGGAGATGCCCCTCTCCAAATATAACGAGTTGGAAGGAAGGATATTTGTCTTTAATTAGATTGAAAGCATCAATCATCATCATCTGATTTTTTTGCTCATAAAGTCTTCCCACGCTGATAATCCTATCTTTCTTTTCCATTTCAGGTAAAGAAAATACCTTTTCATTAACAGGATTATAAATCACATAAGTTTTTTTCTTCACATAAGAATTATAATAATCCTTTATTTTTTTTGTCTGAACGACATGAGCTGCTGCCGTCGGTAACAAAATCCACCTAAGAAATTTACGCGACGGTCCTAGCGTAGATGGATCTTTACGCTCAGATGAGATGACAGGGACTTTAGTACCCAATAATGCCATTAACACGAATTCGTAAACAGCCTCCATAAAAGCCACGACACAATCCGTTCGGGACTCTACGATATATTTCCTAAGCCACAGAAGCCTTTTCAGCAAGTTATGCCCAGCAATATCTTCAGCATGGATTAACGACACCCGCTCATCCAATTTATAATAGTCTGATTTCAAGTTCGTCAAACATATCATTTGCACGGCATGCCCTTTTCTGGCAAACTCATTTGCCAAAAGGGAAATGACCCTCTCCGCGCCCCCTGATGTCAACGTGGATGTTATAAATGTTATCATCATCGCTTATTTCGTACTAATTTAGATAACAAACTTTCCCACATTCCTACAATATTGTCCAGACGAAAATATTCAGACCTTTTAATCGCATTCTGTTGCAGTCTGTTTCGATATTCATCATCAATAATGAGTCTTTCCATTCCTTTGGCCAAGGCATCCACATCTTCAGGATTACATAAGATGCCTTCATCATCATTGGTAATGATTTCTTTTGTACGGCCCTTAAAATCCGTAGCCACACAAGCACATCCCTGACTCATCGCTTCAATTAGCACCATCGGCAAGCCTTCACTTCTGCTACTGAGCACATAAATTGCGGCTTTCTGATATAGATTTTGCATATCCGTGCGATAACCAAGAAACTCGATTCTGTCGACAACGCCATTATCTATTGCCTTCTCCTTAAGAAAATCAAAATTGTCTTTGGATCCATTCCCTGCTATTTCCAATTTCCATTCAGGATATTTAGATGCGATTTCACCCCATGCTTCTATTAAAATATCAAAGCCCTTACAATACCAATCTGATATGCGTCCAGCAGCCAAAAGGACATTCTCCTTATGAAGAGTTCCCGTAGACTGTGGAAAAGATGACGGATTTGGCATTACCACAATATTTTTCCTTTTGGCCCAATATTCCTTATCTGCCTTAGTCAATACTGTTGTGATATTGTAAAATAATGGAGAAATTGTATCAATCATTCTTTCTGTAAAAGGTAAAGGATACGTTTCTATTCTTTCTAATGCATGATGTATTGTTAAAACGACGGGTATGTCCAAACCAATACATGCAATTTTTGAAAAAGCAGAACATGTGTGCATAATACCTATTATTACATCTGGTCTGTTATTTGAGACGTGATGCCTAATCATATACAAAGAACTAAGCCATTTTGTTATTTTATTTTTGGTCTTTGTATGAAGTGGCAAAACCTTGACATGATTATCGATATCATAGGTCGCTTTCTGATAAACATCTGTAATAATGCTCACATCATTCCCTTTCATTGCAAAACCATTGGCAAGCATCACTCCAACGCGTTCAGCCCCACCACCTGTCATACGAGTGCAAACAATAAATATTTTCATAACTATATTTTATATTTTGGAATCAAAATAACGATACAAACAAGAAACATATCACATTTATACTGCATTAGCCAACAATGTGAATACCAGGCCAATTCTTAACAAAGAAGAATATCAAGAACATAAAGACAACTAGGTATAACACATTTTTTTTACTTTTCTTATAAGTCGATAGAACCATTGGGACCATTGATATCTCATAAGTAGCGAACAGCGTGGAAGTACGTCCTGCGACAATACCATATTGACAAAGAACGATTAATAATATGGTACTATAAAAATACGCATTACGTATCGTATAATAATAAATGAATTGTTTGGACAATTGCTTTTCTTTAAAAGTATAGATGAGCAGACACAGAATCTGATAATAAATTAAAGGGTTGAATAAATTGTTACCCCATGCCTTTTCGCTATCCTCTTCCACATAGGTTTTTGCCAAATTTTGAACGAAATCCCAATTTGATATGACAGACTTCACTGTACCACCGAAGAAACCTGCAATAACGAAAGCAACTCCTAGTCCAATCAATATATGCTTTCTCTTTATTTTCAAACGATCTATCAGCAATAATGGCAATGCTATCAATGCACTAGTATGTATAAAATATGCAACGATTACCATCAATATATATATTAGGTATTTTCTTTTTATTGCATATATCGTAGCAAACATAATGATTGAAATCGCTAAACCTGCTCTCATCTGATTCATATCTCGACCTAGCATAAATCTAGCGATATAAATGCATAATCCAAGAAATGGCAGAGGCGTATATCTGTCTAAACTAGGGAAAAGGAAGGCCATAGACAAGGCCCCTATCAAAAAGAGGTATATTTGTGGATTTCCCGAAATAGTTTTTGCTATGACGCATAGCAAATAATATCCCTTTTCGGTATATCCGAAAGGCACATCAGAAAATGAGAAAGATGATAATGAGTTTGTACTATTCACAAATGAATCCACATACGTAACCGTGTCTATCCATCCTCCTGTATTTCGACTTCCTATACAAAATACGATAATGACATACATGAACACGAGCCATTGTCGCCTCTTATCTACCTTAGTATAATCAGCATAGAATGAAAAAACATATAAAATTACAAATAATAATAAACCTGTGAATACCGTCATTTTTTGGTTCCTTTAATTTCAATAATTTAACAAGACCTTTTCCCACTCTTTTGCAACCTTGTCTATCGCAAATCTTTTACTCGAATCTATTGATTCCTTAGCCATGTTTTCCCAAGCCCCTTCATCTGTCATCAGTCTTTTCATACACGAGTAATAGAAAAAAAGATCATTGTATTTAACAAGATAACCATTTCCACCATTTGTTATAATATCAGAAACAGACGCATAAGAATTAAAAGCGATAGGCACACATCCCATCTGCTGTGCTTCTGTCAAAGTTAGCCCCCATCCCTCGGTCATAGAAGTCATCATGAAGATTCTACTATCTCTATAATACGACAATGGATTCTGTATTCCCTCGAAAAAAATCCGTTGTATTCCTAGCTGACCAACTAACTTTTTATAATATTTCTCGGAATCACCAGTCCCGACAATCTTTAAATTCCATTCGTCAAGGCTATGGTCATTTTCTATCATTTTCCATATCCGTATTGCCAAAGAGATCCGTTTCTGAAGTTCTGTCAAACGAGATACTATTAATACTTGTTTCTTTTTTTTCTGTAATTTTTCCTTAGGGAAAAATTCATCAAAAGATAAAGCGTTGGGAATAGATATAAATTTTGAATGATCCTTAACCATCGCATAATCAGCAAATTCATTTTCAAACTTATTCGACAGCAGCACCACCCTATCTGAATAATTGTAAACGATATGATACAATCTACGATTATGTCCATGAAACCACTTCTTATAAATGGGGTAGAGTGAGGCGATTAATAAATACTTCAGATAATCCTTCCAACTGTTTTTATAAAAGAATAGCTGTTTAATTGTTCTGCAAAAACTTACATTAATTATTTCTTCACTACCTGGAGCAAAATGCAACACAGAATAGATTTTGCAAGAGGACTGGATGTTTTTTCTATATTCTCTCACATCTCTCATTATCTGTTGAAGAATTATATGATCTATTTTCTTATCAAAGATAAATTGCTCAAGCGATTCTCTATTTATATTTATTTCACCATCAAACATTGACAAAGGCAAATCAGCAGGAATCTCATGACTGTATGCACTATAGCATTTATGCCCCATACGCCTCAACGCTGTGGCAATGGTCGTGGTTATTCTCACGGTACCGCCACGAACAACAGAAACTCTATCCGATGTATAAAATAAGATGTTCATACTCTTATTTCTTACCAATTATAACTTCCAAAGGTAAATACAAATATTCCTGAGTTTTTGTTGGTTGTATCAAATGAAACGTTCTCAAGACATTGGCTATGAAATGTCTGTATTTATTTTTGTAACAATGCGTCAAAGGTGAATACCTCCATTCTGTTTGTTTCTTATATTTTGTAAACTCATATCCATAAGGGTTGCAGTCCTCATAATGCCAAGGTTTTTTATTATCAGTAAAATGTACCACAACAGGATCAGAGATTGCCTCTTTCAAGTCGCTCTCGTAATCAGAATACTTATCACCAAATTGATTATACTCTGATTTCCATAGAAAACCATTCTGCACATTATATTTCATTGGCAGATTGTATTTATAATCATGCAATGTGATATTCAAGACATCTTGATCATGGAGAACTATTCTCTGCGGCTCATCGATAATTAAATCCATAAAGGCATCTTTCAAATGATGCTCACGCCAATAATCAACATTTATCAACAAAACGCCAGCATTAAAATAACCTTTATTGCTGTCATATCCCAATCGTTTGAAATCATGTTTGGCTTCCGCCATATCAGTGACCGCACCAACAGCATATTTTGTGATGTCAGTTTCCCATAAATCTTTTAAAGAATGCCGTACGATAATATCTCCATCCATATAGATTATTTTATGTACGGATTCTGGTAATATATCAGAAATGAACAACCGATAATATGTCGCTTTCGTTATATAAGCTTTTACCTCACCTAATCTAGGGAAGTTATCCATAAAATTAGAGTCAATTTTATGAAATGAAACCGTATGATTGGTATACCCATTCAGAATGTTTTTCAACTGACATTTCTGTAATTCTGTTACTCCCTCATCAATAAGGACATGAAAGACAACGTTCTGATCAATATTATTAACGCTAACCGATTTCATCATCACACCTGTCGGCATGATATAATTTGTATCTGTACTTAATAAGATATCCATAAAAATACTAACTAATTGATTTTTTATTTATTAACTTCCCGAAGAATGCGATGGATTTTAAAATTGCATAAGCCAATTGCTTCAAGTATGGATTAGAATCAATGTATTTATAATGCGTTTTTAGATAAAAATCATTACATTTCATCAGGTTATCCACAACTTTTGCTGGGAAATGAGAAGATAGAACATATTGTCTCTCGCTTAAAATTTCCCCCCAATTACTGCTATCTGAACTAATACCCGAAAAATCATAATCCGACACAATTGTATCGATATATTTATATGTATGGTTTCTTATGATAATCCAATCTATCCAAGCCTCCCAATCAGAGACTATTTTCAGATGCTCATCATATTTGTAATTATCAAATAACTCACGCCGAATGAATGTCGCCTGATGGCTAAACGTGGAATGTAAAAGCATCATAAGAACATTCTCCTCATGAATATTTAAATATGTATGATTATCTTTAAGCGCATAACCAGAAATAATATCAGTACCATCCAAATGAGATTTCACTTCAGACAAAACGGTATAGGAGTGAAACACATCTCCCCCATTTAAGAACAAGAGATAATCACCCGTGGCATGAGATATTCCTTTATTCATGGCATTATATATACCATTGTCTGTTTCTGAACACCAAAAAGTTATATTCTTTCGATTTTGTTCAATCAATTGTTTGCTACCATCTGTAGAACCACCATCGATCACAATGTATTCATAATTACGATAATTCTGACTAATAACGCTATGGATAGTTTTCCCCAATCCTTCAACGCCATTATAATTGACTGTAATTATGCTAAAATCTATCATACTAAAGAATCTTAGAGCTATATTTTCTGATAATTAACTTACGACCAATGCTTGATGAAAAAATTATGAGCTTCAATATTAAATGAAAAGACAAATAATGTTGAGACATCGCGAACTTAAATACAGTGCGATTTATATTTTTATCATACAAAAAAGAAGATTTAAACAAATCATTTATTGTATGAGTAATTAAAATCCTATCATATTTATTTTGATTAAAGTTCTTTGCAAAATATTTTTTTATAGAATATGAACTTAAAATAAAATCAATATTCTTATTTATATCAGAACTATGACTAGCTGACTCCCCAAGAATTCTGTAAACTCCTGTAACTTGAGAGAAAAACTTGATTTTACTATAATAAGATATATATAGCCATAGAGGAAGATCGACCATTTTCCAATCGGCATTTACTTTTATTTCCTTATAATAATCATCTAATATCGTTTTGCGATAACAAGATGTAAGCGTAACAATCGAATTCTGATTCAACAAGATATCCTTAAAATCAGATTGCCTTGCCCAAGCTAAAGATATGTTACCTGAAACTTGCTCATATTGTTGTGCTTGTGTATAAACTAGTCCGCATTCTGGATGAGATTCCAAATAATCAACTTGGTTTTGTAACTTATATGGATCAGTCCAATAATCATCACCTTCACAATAAGCGACATATTTTCCAGTTATGCGTTTGTTGACAATCTGGAAAACACGATCAAAACCACCTTTTGAATATTGATTCTCTGATTCATAAATAGGAATGATTGTATCAGGATACTTCTCTGTATATTCACGTATTATATTTGCAGAATCATCTGTTGAAGCATCATCATGGACAACAGCTTCAAACTTAAAATTGGCTTTCTGCATTACAAAACCATCCAAGCACTGACGTAAATAAGGCTCATGGTTATAAACCATACATTTTATTGTAACCAAAGGTTTAATTTCCATTACGCATAATTATTAAAGTGATTTCTCATCTTTATTTTTTCTGATAAGGTTCAATACATCATATAATTCACTATTCATAAAAAAATAAGAAAGAGCGAAATATATAATAATTCCTATAAATATAGGAATCAAAAGTCTACACCATTCAATTCCAAATAGAAACGTAATGGAATATGCTATTCCACCCATCAAAATAGAACTCATAAATATTGGGCACAAATCTTTCAACTGGCAAAGATAACCTACATGGATTATTTTTCCTGTATAATATGTATTAATAAACAAAGATATGATATAGATAAACACGATACCAAAACACATGGCAGTGACCCCCATGGGTATTGTAATACACATTACTATTACTCCAATTATTTTTTTGATTATCTCTAATCTCAGAAACAAATCTGAACGACCTTTTACCTGAAGTAAATTTAGATTAATTGCATGAATAGGATACCACATCAGTGCAAAACAAAGAATCTGCAAATATATTACACAGCCATCCCATTTGGAAGTAATCATAATTCGGATTAATGGAGAGGCAACTGCTGCTAACATCATCATGATAGGAAAGACAATAAAACCAGAAATTCGCAATAACCTCCTATAATCATTTGACAATCGAGCATCATCATTCTGAATCAAACTTAAAACAGGGAAAGTAACCCGTTGCATAATACCCGTAAACGTCATAGAAGGCAATTGAGCAAAATTTTGAGCCCTAGAAAACATTCCCAACTGAGCAGAATTGTAAAATTTGCCAATTACCATCGGATAGATATTATCATAAACGGTATTGATCAGTGAAGACAACATAAGTTTGGAACCAAATCCGAAGAGATATTTAAAAGAGTCTTTGCTAAATGCTAAGATTGGTCTCCAACGGGAGCAAAACCATAAAAAAATGCAATTAAAAATATTGGAAGCTGTACTCTGAACCACCAACGCCCAAACTCCATATCCAGAGTAAGCCATAAAAAGACCAATCAGACCAGAAATGACAGTACAAGCCATCGTTATTTTGGCCTGCGTCTTGAAATTCACATCCTTCGTTAGCAGAGCTCGTTGAACGACACAAAAAGAACCAAAAATAACATTTAGTCCCGTGACCTTAACAATAGGGGAAAGTATCGGAGTTTTATAGAAAGAGGCGATAAAAGGAGAAGTAAAAAATAATAGAGCATAACAAACGAAACCAACTACGATATTAAAATAGAATGCTGTAGACTTGTCTAATTCTGACAATTCTGGTTTTCGAACCAACGCATTAGTAAATCCTCCATCAACAAATGTTCCCGCAATAGCCGTAAACACAACTATCATCGCCACAATACCATAATCACTCGGAGCCAAAATTCGAGCCAGAATGATAGAGAAGACAAATTGTATTCCTTGGTTGGAAAAGCGATCCACACTACTCCAAAACAATCCCCTCGTCGTCTTCTTTCTTAAATCAGATGGCATAGGTTCAAATCAAGTCTAGTAATTTCTGACTGCGTTTTTTCAAAAATCTCGCTGGCGTACCGACATAAATACCCCAGGAATCCAAAGATTTGTTTATTAAGGAACAAGCGCCGACTGCTACGCCTTCCCCAATGGTCAAATTGGGGAAGATGACACAATTAGCTCCTATTTGAGAAAAACGTTTGATAATTACGGGGCCGCCTGTCACATGAGTTTTTGCTTCCTCATGAATAGGGCCGATAAGATAGTCTCCACTAAAATCGTCCATAGCAGAATAGACGATACCCCTGGCAGAGATACCCGTGTTATTCTCCATCACAATACCTAATGCTCCATACAAAACAGTATAGGGAGATATATGGATGTTGGAGCCTAAAGTTATGTTTCCAGAAAGAATGCAGAAATCATCTATGCGAACATTATTGCCCATAGTGATATGATCAGTACTATAGATTCTTGCAAACCTACTGAGCTTAACATTTTTGCCATAAGACTTTAGACCAAGTGCCGCCAGTTCTTCTTCGGAATAGAATGAGGTCTGTTGCATCTTATAAGCTAGCCTTGATGATATGGATAATTCTTTCCATGTCTGTTTCAGACAAGGTAAAATATAACGGCAAACAAAGTATCCTACTGGCAATATCCTCGGCAATCGGCATCGGAGTATATGGAACTAACTTGGTGAAAGTATTAATAGACGGATAAAAATAACGCCGTGGGAAAATGTGATTTTCCATTAGGCTATTTAACACCTTCAAACATGCAGCTTCATCAGGGAATACCACAGGGAAATAGCTAAAGTTGCAATCATCCGTGATTTTCTGAAAACTTAATGATGCTCTTGAAGAGAGTTCTGTCTTATAAATATAATATTTCCGCTTACGGTCGGCCAAAGCGGCATCAAGGTATTTCAAATTTGCGAGCCCGACAGCAGCGTGCACTTCTGTCATTTTCCCATTAAAACCGTCTTCTACTATATCCTGATGATCCTTGAAACCAAAGAAACGGATGCGACGAAATTTCTCTATCATTTCAGGGTCGGTAGAGAAACAGGCACCTCCCTCTGTGGTATTAAGCATCTTTGTGGCATGGAAACTGGTTGCAGAGATATCACCATAGTTGAAAATACTTTGACCTTTGTAACTTACGCCCACTGCGTGACAGGCATCATAGATGACTTTCAGATGATGAGCTTTAGCTATCTGATCGATTGCCTCTATATCACAAGCATTGCCGAAAACATGAACTGGCATGATACCTACCGTGTGATAGGTAATCTTCTCTTCAATTTTCTTCGGGTCTATATTGAATGTTTCTGGATCTATATCAACGAAAACAGGCGTGCAACCCTCCCAAAGAATAGAATCAATCGTAGCGATGAATGTAAATGGCGTGGTGATTATCTCACCTTTCAGCTGCAAAGCTCTAACTGACATCTGCAAGGCTATTGTACCATTCGTACATGCCACAAGACTATCTACGCCAAATTTTGCAGCAGTTTCCTTCTCAAATCTTTGCACCAATGGACCATTGTGTGTCATAATACCTGTAGCCCAAATACCTTTCATCAATTCAGTCACTTCCTCTAATGGGGCAAGTGTCGGCTGAGTAACATATATATTCTTTTGTTCCATAACTTAATGTAAATAATTTAATGCCGCTATTAAACTACGCGACTGTATGTTCAAATAATTATTAAAACGGAGGAATTGATAGATTTGTTCAAGTGTCATCCATGTGTAACGCTCTGGCACAGAAATAGGAAACTCATCACCAACTTCAACGATCATATTGCGATTTTGTTCTTTATAAAAACGTCCGCCTTCTTCACTCTGTAATGTATCATAAAGGATTTGATCCTTATTCGCATTCATGACCAAATCATAATAAAATGGACGTGATTCATTTTTATCGGGCACTTTGCCCGTAAGACATTGCACTGTAGGTGCTAACTCCAGAACATCAAAATTGCCACATTCCATTTTGGCTTGCACCAAGAAATGGTAAATGCCATGTATTTTCATAACGATATACGCGCAAATGCCTTGCTGCATTGGCTGCACCAAAGGCTGGCACCATGATGCAACCTCACGGTTGGCAATAGTCACGCGTACGCCAATAATCTTAAAAAACTTTCCGTCCTGACGAGATATTTCATCTTCATGAATCTGCCACTCATGCATTTTGTTCAATGCAAAAGGAGTGACAACTAAATCAAATTTCGCCTTAAGATTGGTTAACCAAGAAAGATGTTCACTAATAGAATAATAGCTATAATTGGTCTTAGCCGATGTAAGAAGTAATTTACCAGCTTCTGACATAGCTGATAAATTATCAAGGGGTGAAAGGTAATCACTGATATTCAGACCAGACAAGACAGTACGAGTATCCATATTCACCATGTTGTCATGGCGAATAAATTCCTTAATCTGGCCTAATGTGACCCAACGGAAATCTTCGAGCTCGGGAACATCTTCTTCAACTTTAATGATAATATTGCGATTGCGCTTACGCAGGAATCTGGCTCCCTGTTCTGACTGCAACTGGTCCAACACAATCTGTTCGGGTTTTGCATTAACGAAATATTCCAAATAAAGTGGTGACTTGCCTTGATGCACACGGCTATAGTTGCTCTTGGTGGCCTGCAAGGTGGGAGATAATTGAACACAGTTGACATTTCCTGGTTCTATCTTCGCCTGCAAAAGGAAATAGAGAACGCCGTCGAATTCCTTGGTTAGAATTCCCAAATATCCCACTTCGGGCTGATTGATAATTGGTTGATTCCATGACGGCCGCGTCTCGTAATCGGTTTCGACATGGATACCTTGAATAGAGAAAAATTTACCCGAAGCATGGCGCAAGGAACCGTCTTCATCCAAATACCATTTTTCCAAAGCAGAAAATGGAACCCGTTCGACATTAACTTTGACATCACGATTACGCTCTTCTATCCACTGACGAATCTCGGTCGTGGAATGTATCGTGTTTTCTGTTTTGAGAAGTGATTTAATTAGCATTTACTTAACTGCTCTATTTTGTCCAAGCCTTGAGCTTGGTATATAATATTTTCATAATGTTTGTCTCTGCTATCAGCATCAACAACAATTCGATGAAACTCATTCATAGCTGCCATGAAATGATTAAATGGATTTTCATCAAAATCTTTTCGATAGTCTTGTTTCTCCAATATCACATGTGTAACTTCTGTTGGTTTCGGCGTAAAGGCACGAGGACAAGTAATCTTCCCTTTACTACCCCAAATTTCATAATTACATTGATAATAATTGTCGAAGCCAAAAGAAATCTCCGCACTAACATCTCCAGCTGCAGCAAAGGCTGAACCATAAATGCTTGTTCCCCTGTCATCATAATGGACGTTGGCTGCCCTCAACTGAAAGACATTTCCACAAAGAAAATTCACGCAACGCCAAACATAGCCGGCAGCGTCTTTCAAGGCTCCACCACCAATAGCATTGTCATAACGGAAATTAGAGGAATCTTTGAAAGGAGGGAAACCAAATGAAGCCCGTATCAGTCGGATGTCTCCAATCTCACCATTCGCAATAAGATTTTTCACCTCTTGATGCTGTGTATGATATTGAAACATATAGCCTTCCATCAGAGCGACATGATTATGTTTTGCCTGATCGACCATGGATTGAGCATCTTCGGCGTTCATGGCAATAGACTTTTCTGCATAGACATGCTTACCTGCCCGTAGGGCTTTCATTATCCATTCTTTATGTAAGCCTGTGGGCAATGGCATATAAATGGCATCTATATCAGCACGCTGAATAAGAGTGTCATATCCAACAATTGGCTCACACCCAAACATATCTGCGAATTGCTTGGACTTCTCAATGGTTCGACTAGCAATTCCTACCAGTTCGAACTGTTCTGGAAGTTGTTTGATGGCTGGTATCATGAGTCGTTGTGCAATGCTTGCACAACCCATAACCCCTATTCGAATTTTATTCATCCTGCATAAGAATAATTTTCATATTAAAATATGATGCTATGAAAAGAAAAACAGACATGAAATCTTTGACTCTCGTCAATATTTCTTTAACCTCTTTGATTTTGCCCAAATGTCCTCGATTCTATTTAACCTATCTTGAAGTAGTCGAAACCGTTTTCTTCGATTTCCTGACGGTCATAGATATTTCGACCATCGATGATGAGTCGATGATTCATCATCTTGGAAAGAACAGCAAAACTGGGGATGCGGAACTGCTTCCACTCGGTGACGAGGAGCAGGGCATCGGAATCGAGGGCTGCCTCGTACATATCCTTGCAATAGGCGACGGCATCTCCGACACGACGGCGACATTCGTTCATGGCGATGGGGTCATAGACGCGGACGGTGCAGCCGGCACTGGTGAGTTTGTCGATGAGGACAAGAGCAGGGGCTTCACGCATATCATCGGTCTCGGGCTTGAAGGCGAGTCCCCACAGGGTGACGGTTTTGCCTTTCAGGTTGCCATTGTAATAACTGGAGAGTTTATCAAAGAGAATGCTCTTCTGACTTTCGTTTACTTCTTCCACCGCCTTGAGCACGCGCATCTCATAACCGTTTTGTTCGGCAGTCTTGATGAGGGCCTTGACATCCTTGGGGAAGCAACTGCCGCCATATCCGCAACCTGCATAGAGGAACTTGCGACCGATGCGACTGTCACTGCCGATGCCGCGACGTACCATATTGACGTCGGCTCCAACAACTTCGCAGAGGTTGGCGATATCATTCATGAAACTGATACGGGTGGCGAGCATGGAGTTGGCGGCATATTTGATCATCTCGGCACTGGGGATGTCGGTGAAAATCATGCGGTCGTTGGTGACCATAAACGGCTTGTAGAGACGTGACATGATTTTGCGGGCACGCTCGGTCTCGGTGCCTACGACGACACGGTCGGGACTCATGAAATCTTTGATGGCGGCTCCTTCCTTGAGAAACTCAGGATTGGAAGCGACATCAAAATCCACGTGTACACCACGTTTATCGAGTTCTGTCTGTATGGCTTCTTTTACTTTACGAGCCGTCCCTACGGGAACGGTGCTCTTGGTTACAAGGAGGGTATATTTATTGATGTGCTGTCCGAAGGTGCGTGCCACTTCGAGCACGTATTTCAAATCGGCGGAGCCGTCTTCATCGGGCGGTGTACCTACAGCGGAAAAGACAACATCCACATTGTCGAGGCATGTGGTGAGGTCGGTGGTGAAATGAAGTCTGCCCGCCTCTACATTCTGACAGACGAGGTCGTCGAGACCGGGTTCATAAATAGGGATTTCTCCATGAAGGAGTGACTGAATTTTCTGTTCGTTTACATCTACACAGGTGACATTGATGCCCATCTCAGCGAAACATGTTCCTGAAACGAGTCCTACATAACCTGTACCTACAATTGCTATGTCCATTTATATAATCTAGTTGATAATAATCGTCTGTTTCGAATTATGATTCTGGCTAAATGATACGTCATCTCCTCGTACTTGCATTGATGGAAATTACTTAGTTTGGGTAATCGGATTGAATACTAACTTTTGGACATTGGTATTTATCAAATCGATTATCATGGCTGTGATATAACTGCATACAAGCAAAACGGAATATATTAATATCGGATATTTAAATCCATATATGAAATTCTGAAACAAATAATAACAAAAATACGTGTGAACAAACCATAAGCTGGTGCTGCGCCGCCCCATTATCTTCAGAAAAGCGTTAAGCCATTTGGGTCTATCCATCAATATGAATAATGATATAAATATGATTGCATAAAAAGATTGGAATACGGCTATATGAAGGTCTTGCAAAAACATCATGGTACACATCAATAGAATGATTACAGCTGATAGCCAAACATTCTTATATGATATATGATGCAAACGGCTTTTTATCTTATCATATTGCAAACATTTTGCTGCATACATTCCCAATGAAAAGGGAAAGAGCAAACGGAAATATGATGTTGTCTGGCCAACGAGAATATGTGCATTTACGTATTCTTGATTAAAATGCTCAATCAACCTTGATAGCATAGCTACAGAGAACAGGATGGTCAACATCAATATAGGATTAAAATGATCCAAAATCTTAAATATGACCGGGGATGACAAAGACAAAAGGATATATGGAAATAGAAACCATGTCTCTGAATTATATGTTGTTTTTAATGCTGTCATATTCAGAAATATCTTCTCTATTCCACCAGGATAGGTGTTGTAGCCCTTCAAGAAATATCCCATTGACACGAAAATTAATAGTGTGATCCAATAATGAATGTATAGTTTCAAATCCCTTTTAACATGATTCCGCTTCCCATGACAATATGAAATATATAACCCATAGCCACTAAGAATGATGAAAAAATCCACTGGATAGGTACAACTGGTAAAGAGGTATGCGAACGGCTTTGTACCAACATATAATAATGGCGTATATAAATTTTCTATTGTCAACCTGTTGAAAAGATGATAATATAACATGAAAAGAATGGCAACACCTTTCAATATGTTCGTTTCTTCTTTAGAGAATGTATCCATTAAATGAAGAATCTTTTTTAATTGAGAATTGACAATTGAGAATTGAGAATTATGATTACTCTTGTGGGGCAACGTCTTGGAAATGTGAAACAATAACAGAAGCTACGCTTCATTTAATCGCACTTTGTTTTTATTGTCAAATCATTCTTAATTGCTTCTACCAAATTAATAGGTGGAAGGATAATCGAATTTAATACGGTATTCTCTGTCTTCGCATGTATAATGCCACGGGCGGTTCCTGTAGCTATTGTTGCCATGTAACGAAGAAACTCTACTGGCACCCGTTCTTCTTTACTCAGC
>Ga0208695_1001813_pt1 | contig 16824 bp, 18 predicted proteins | sample AD_UKC111_MetaG_FD_184449 | JGI IMG/M metagenome (GOLD analysis project Ga0208695, IMG submission 184449) | Active sludge microbial communities of municipal wastewater-treating anaerobic digesters from Hong Kong - AD_UKC111_MetaG (SPAdes)... | ecosystem: Engineered > Bioreactor > Anaerobic >... | reverse complement strand
GCCACCGCTGGAACGGCTCGACCTTCGACCCCCCGGCCGCCCCTCCTCCGGCCACGCTGACCCGGCGCCAGTTCTGGAAACGCTGGACCCGCAACGAGCGCGAGAACTTCGAGGACGTGCGCGCCACCGGCAACGCCAACCAGAAGCGCCGCCTGTCGGCCTTCGCCGAGAACGTGGCCGACGGTGACATCGACCTGACCGAAGCCTACTGGGGCAACCAGCTCGCATGGATGGAGGCCAACGGCGCGAACGTCCTCGGCGCCGGTGTTTCGATCCTGGCCGCCGGCCGCGCCGCGCAGATCCTGGCAGGCTGACCGATGGCACTCGCTGGCGCCCGTTCCAAGAACGGGGACCTCTCCCTGCCGGCCGGGAACGGCCTCGCCGCGGATGACGCCTCGCACGAGCTGGCCGAAGGCTTCTGGACCTCTGGCCAGAACGTGCGGTTCCGCGACGGCTACGCCTGCAAGTTCGACGGCATCCGCGCGCTGTTGACCCAGCCGGCGGCCGCGGCCTATCACGTGGCCAGCTTCCCGAACGGCTCCGCCCGGACGTGGATCCACACGACCCTGACCGCGGCCTATGCCGACACCGGCAGCGGCGCGACGAACATCACCGGCGCAGCCCTGACGCCCACCGCCTCGAACAAGATCACCTCGACCGTGATCGGTGGGGTCTTCGTGCTGAACACCCAGACCGACAAGCCGCAGGCATGGGGCGGGACTGGCACGCTCGCCACCATCACCGGGTGGGGCGCGACCTGGCTCTGCAAGAGCCTGCGAAGCTTCGGCCCCTACCTCTGCGCGATGAACGTCACCAAGGGCGCGACGGCCTACGAATCGATGTTCAAGTGGTCGCACCCGGCGGCAGCCGGCGCACTGCCGACGAGCTGGGACGAGACCGACCCGACCAAGCTCGCCGGCGAACTCGACCTCGCTGACACGAAGGACCGCCTCATCGACGGCCTGCAGCTCGGTGACCTGTTCTGCGCCTACAAAGAACGCAGCATCTACGGCGTGCAGCGCGTCGACTCCGGCGCCGTCATGCGCGCCTTCCTGATGTCCGAGGGACACGGCGCGATGTCGCAGAACTGCGTCGCGGCCTTCCCGGGCGGCCACGTGGTGTTGACCGCTGGCCCCGACCTCGTGACGCACCGCGGCGGCTATCCGACCTCGGTCCTCGACGGCCGCATGCGCCAATGGCTTGAGCGCAACATGAGCAGCGAGTACTTCGCGCGCTCCTTCGTCGTGCACAACGCCGCGCGCTACGAGGTGTGGGTCTTCTTCCCCGGCCACGGCTCGCCGGCCTGCAACAAGGCCCTCGTGTGGAACTACAGCGCGAACGCCTTCGGCATCCGCGACGTGCCCAACATCACCGCGGCCGATGTCGGCCCCGTCGACTCCTCGCTGACCGATGTCTGGGACACCGACAACGAGCCGTGGGACGGTGACACGACGGTGTGGGACCAATCGGACCTGTCGCAAGCGGACCGCCGGATGCTGATGGCCAGCACCGCCCCGGGCCTGTACCTGGCCGACCAGGGCGGCGGAGACCTCGGCCAGCCGTTCACCGCGCAACTTGAGCGGACCGGCATGGCCTTCGGCGACCCGTCGCGCGTGAAGACCCTCTACGCCGTCATGCCGCACCTCGACGCGCCGGACGGGACCGTGGTCGAGTTCCAGGTGGGCGCCTCGATGATGGCCGAGAAGGCGCCCACGTGGAAACCGTGGACGAGCTTCGTCGTCGGCCGCAAGCCGCAAGTCGACGTCATGGTGTCCGGCCGCTTCTTCGGCCTGCGCATGCGCTCGACCAGCTGGGGCCAGTGGCGGACGAAGTCGATCGGCTTCGACGTGCGCGACGCCGGGAGATTCTGACGATGGCCTTCACCCTCGGACCGATCCCGCCAGACGCCCCCGCCTGGCTGATCGACATCCTCCGCAACATGGAGCGCGCGCAGTTCGACCGCGTGCAGGTGTTGCGCTTCAAGCCTCTGGGCATCGCCCCCACCAGGCCGACCGAAGGCGACCTCGCCCGCGCCGATGGCGTGGGCTGGAATCCGGGTGCCGGCGCCGGCCTCTACGAATACCGCGCCGGTGCGTGGGCCAAGCTCTGAACCTCAAGGAGAACAGCATGGGATTCGCTGAAGACTGGGCCGCAGCCCAACAAGGAAACAGCCCCGCCGTCGGCACGACCGGCTACTTCGGCGCCGGTGTCTCTGCCGATGGATCGGTCAACCCTTCATTCGGCTACCTACCCTATGTGATCGGCGGCGGCAGCAACAGCGCGCCCGTCTACCACTCGCCGACGCCAGGCGCCAACCCGCTCGCCTTCGGTGGCGTGGGCTCGACGCCGAGCGCCATGCCCAGCACGCCGACGCCCACCACGGCACCGCAGGCAGCGCCCGGCGCGCCCGGCATGCCGACGATGTTCCCCGGCGGCTCTCCCACCTTCAACGAGACCGGCGGCGGCGGAGCATGGGCCGACCAGCAGCAACGCCTGCAGATGCATGGCGCACCAGGCGCCACCGATGGCGGAACGGGTGGCGGCGCGGGCTTTCCCGGCTCGAACCCGTGGCTGCAGGCGCAGGGCCAGGCCGTCGCACAACAGACGACGGACGCCCTCACCCGCGGCATGCTGCCGGCCATCCAGCGCGGCGCGGCTCTCTCGTCGGGCTACGGTGGCAGCCGACAGAGCATCGGCGAAGGCCTGGCAGTGGGAGAAGCGACGAAGGGACTCGCCGGCCAACTGGCCAACCTCTACGGCACGCAGTTCAACGCAGACCGCAACTATGGCCTGCAGTCCGACGCGCTGGACTTCAACATCTTCCAGGGCAACAACCAGATCCAGCGCCAGGGCCAACTCGACCAACTCGGCGCCCTCGGCCAGTTCCTGAACTGGGGCCAGGCCTACGGCATCGGCAACGCGAACCAGGTGCAGCAGACGCCGATCGACTACTGGAAGACCTTCACCAACGGCGCGAGCCAGATCGCCGGCCAGGGCGGCAGCACGTCGACCCCCTACTACGGCAACCCGTTGATGGGCGCGATCGGCGGCTGGCAGATGGGCAACGCAATCTTCGGAGGCTGACCGATGGCCATCAACTCGAACCCGCTTTTCGCCGCCGGCCAGGCGCTGACCCCCGAGCAACTGGCCATGCTGCAGGGCGGCCAGCTCCCCGGCGGAGAGTTCGCGCCGACCGTGTCGACCTATGGCTACGACTTCACCAACCCGGGCGGCGGACAAGACCCCTACGCCACCCAGACGCGCCGCATCGTCACCCAGCCGCGCAACGTGAGCACCTGGGGCGGCAACGACTCCGGCGACGTGTGGGACGCCACCACCGGCCAGTACCTCGGACCTACCAGCGGCGCGACCGACCTCCGCAACCTCGCCAACTGGGCCGCGACCTCTCTCGCCGCCTACTACACGATGGGCCAGACGCCAGACGGCGGCGGAGCCGTTTCCGGAATGGACCTCGCCGCCGACAACCCGAGCATGTGGAACGTCGGGAACATCAGCGCAGGCACCGGCGCCACCGGAGCCGCAGGCGCGGCCACCACGGCAGGCGGAGAAACGGCCGCCAGCTCGAAGGCCGCCCTCTACGGCGCCGAAGGCTACGGCCCCGGCATGACCGGCGCCCAGACCTCGGCATTCGACACGACCCTCGGCCTCACCGGCTCGAAGGGACTCGCCGCCGGCGCGGCTGAACTGGCATCAGGCGGCGGCGGATGGCTCGAAGCCGCAAAAGCTCTCGGAGGATCTATGGACCTGGGAACCCTCGGCAAGCTCGCGATGGCCGCCTACGGCGCAAGCCAGAGCAAGGACGGCACCAGCACCAACACCCGCGACCCGTGGGCACCGGCGCAGCCCTTCCTCCTGAACCAGCTCGCCGCCGGCGCAGCCCTGCAGGACAAGCTGCAGCAGCAGCCCTTCAGCCAGGCGCAACAGACGGCCTACGGCAACCAGGGCAACCTCCTCGACGCCATCAACGGCCAGATGCCCGCCCTCCTGGCCGGCTTCGGCGCCAACGCCAGCGGCGCGAACCAGTTCACCCGCGGCGCGCGCAACCAGCGCCTGCAGCCGGTGCAGTCCTTCAACCCTTCGGCCTACCAGCCCGCCGGGCTCCTGGGCTACCTGGGGAGCCGCTGACATGGGCCTGATGGACATCCTCTCGAACCCGGACTTCCGCGCCGGCGCGATGATGATGGGCGCCGGCGGACCGAGCGCGCAGCCGGTGAACTTCGGGCAGCGCATGGCCGGGCTGATCGGCCAACTCGACGCCGCCAAGGCCGCCGAGGAGGACCGCAAGGCGCGCCAGGCGCAGCAGCAGGCGCAGCTGGCCCTCCTCGGTGCCCAGCTCAACGAGACCAACGCGCAGGCGCAGCAACGCCAGGCGCAGGCCGCCGACCTCCAACGCAAGGCCGAGGAAGCCGCTCGCGTGCAAGGCGTGATCCAGCAGGCCTTCAGCCCGACGACCGGAACCCAGGCCAACGCCGCCAGCGGCATCACCGGGCCGAGGCCGGAAGCTCTGTCCACCGTCGGCCAGCGCGCGCCGATCGACTACCAGGGCCTCATCGCCCAAGGCGTGCCGCCCGAACTGGTGCAGAAGCTCGCCGAGTCGAGGAACTACGGCCGCGACAAGGTGGCTCGGACGGTGGAAGGACGAGACGCACAGGGACGCCCGGTCACGTTCCAGCAGGACGAGTTCGGCAACACCGTCGGCGCGCCGATCCAGCAATGGAAGGCGCCGGAGCGCATCGACACCGGCGGGAAGGTGAATATCTGGGACCCGGTGAGCCTGCGCACCCTGACCACGCTCGACAAGACCCAGACTCCGGACTCCATCGCCTCGAACGGCCTCGGATGGGCGCGGCTGAACTGGGACAAGGCCGAGAAGCAGAAGGCCGAGGCCGCTGGCCAGCTCGTCGAATCGGGCACCGGCTACGTGCGCGTGGGGAAGGACAACATCGCGCGCCCGGTCCTCGACGGCCAGGGGGAACAGCTCAAGGGCAAGGGCCACCAGCTCACCGAGGCGCAATCGAACGCCGTCAGCTTCGCCATGCGAGCGCAGAACGCCCTCGACAACCTCGCAACCGTGCCCAGCATCAGCGCCTACGACTACGCCTCCTCGCGCGTGCCGCTGGCCGGCAACTTCATGATGTCGCCACAGGGCCAAGCCGCCGCGAACTCGGAGAAGCAGTTCATCGCCGCAGTGCTTCGCAAGGAATCGGGCGCCGCCATCAGCACCGGCGAATATCAGACCTACGGCGACCAGTTCTTCCCCCGCCCCGGGGACAGCAAGGACACCCTCGCCCAGAAGGCGCGCAACCGATCGGTCGCGATTCAAGGCCTCATGGCGCAGGCCGGCCCCGGCGCCGCTCAGGTGGCGCCCGGCCTGGCCGCCGCCGGCCCGCGCCCCGCGTCCCACAACCCGAGCGACTTCAAGATCCTCGGCCAGGAGTGACACCGCATGCCGATCTACCGCATCCAGGCGCCCGACGGCACGGTCCTCCGCATCGAGGGACCTGAAGGCGCCAGCGCCGAGCAGCTGCAGACCGTCGCCGCGCAGCACTTCGCGAGCCGCAGCGCCGCCGGCACGCCGGCAAAGCCAACGCCGGCCGCGAAGGTCCTCGAAGGCCCCTCGATGGTGGACGTGATCGGCAACGCCGCCAACAAGGGCCTCGCCGGGATCCCCGATGCGCTCCTGAACACGCCGAACCGCCTCCTGAACCTCGGCCGCGCCGCAGTGGGCACCGTGGCCACGGCCGCCGGCCGCCCCGACCTGGCTCCGGACCTGACGCCCGACCCGGACTATTTCCAGCGCGGAGCCCGCGCGCTGGGCCTGATCCGCGCCAGCGCAGAGCCGACCACCGCCGCGCAGCGAGTCGTCGACACCCTGACGCAAGGCGCCGTCGGCGGCATGGTGGCGCCAGCCGCCCGCCTGCCCGCCCTGGCCAGCAATGCAGGCCTCGGCGCCCTGTCGGCCGGAGCCTCCGAAGCCGTGCACGCCGGCACCGGCAACGATGCCCTGGCTATCTCCGCCGGCCTGTTCGCCCCCTTCGCGGCCGCCAACGTGCGACCCGTCGCGCAGCGCGCGCGCCCCGAAGCGCAGGGGACGAAGATCCTCCGCGACGCCATCGGCAGCCCTGAAGGCGTGTCCGATGTCCTGAAGACCCTCAACGCCGGCCCGGCCGAACTCGTGCCCGGCTCCGCGCCGATGCTGCACCAGGTGGCCAACTCGCCCGAGCTGTCCCAGCTGGCCCGCACCGTGCGCAACGTGGGGGGCGCCAACCTCACCCGCCGCGAGCAGCAGCAGAACGCCGCGCGCGTCGCGCAACTCGAACGAATCGCGCCCGGGTCCACCACGATGACCCCGATCGAGGCCGCGACCAACGCCGGCAACGTGGTCCGCCGGGAGGCCGCGCCTCTGAACGAGGCCTCGTCCCAGAAGGTGCGCGACCTCTACGCCGGCGTCGACCCGTTCAACGAGTCCGCGGTGTTCCTGCCGCTGCAGCGCGCCAACGCCACCATGTCGAAATGGTTCGGCCCCGGCGCCGGCGCGCCGCCGCAGTCCCTGCAGGCGCTTCTCGACGACCTGAACAGCCTCGGCACCGTCACCCACGCGCCCGTCGTGTCTCCCGAGGTGGCCGACATCGTGCGCAACGGCGCGCCGCGCCCGTCCGCCGGAAAGGCGATCGACTACAACCGCGACCCGCTGAACGTCGCGGTGCGCAAGGCCGGCGGCATCGACCTCGCCGGCGACCTGGCCGGCGAGCTTCAAGGCGTCATGAAGGACGGCGGCCGCACGCCTTCCGTCGTGCACGGACCGCTGGGCCGACGGACCGGCGGCATGAGCGCCGACGAGATGGCGAACCGGATGCACGAGCACGGCTATCTCGACGAGCCCTCCGGCGCCCTCCTCCTCGAAAAGCTCGCCGAGGACGTGCGCGGCTCTCCGGTGTGGTCCATGAACATGTCCGACGACGCCCTGGCCGCCACCCGGGGAGCCTTCAACGACATGCCCGAGCACATGCTGCAGCCGATGGAGGCGCCCGGAACCGTGCCCTTCCAGACGCACAGCAACCTCCGCGGCCGCGCTCGAGAACTGGCCTACAACTTCAGCCAGCAAGGCGCCACGCGCGACAAGCGAGCCGCCGCCGTGGCCGGCGACATCAAGAGCGCCCTCGACGACATCATCACCCAGACCGCGCAGCGCAACGCCAACGGCCAGGCCTTGCCCGGGGAGTTCTTTCGCCCGGACATGGCGCGCGAGCTGCTGAAGGCGCAGGACGCGAAGCGCACGCACGCCGACCGCTTCGACACCGGCCCGGCCTCGCAGATGTGGCGCGATGGTGCCGACGGCGCGCCGCGCCTGCAGGACGCCGAGGTGTTTCGCGCCTTCTTCAACCCCGGCGCCGCGCAGGTTTCGGACGCCCGCCAGTTCGGGAAGATGATCGGCGACAACGTGCCCGCACGCCAGGCGATGCAACAGGCCGCCTTGGCTGACCTGGCCGGCCGCGCGACCAACACCACGACGGGCGCTCTCGGCAACGCCGCCTTCCAGCAGTGGCGCCAAGGCCGCGCCGGCGCCCTGCCCGAACTCCTGAACCCGCAGCAGATGGGCCTGCTCGACGCCGTCGGCTCCGACCTCAGCCGCGCCGCGCACGCCGAAAACCTCGGCCGCGCCACCGGCAGCAACACGGCGCAGAACCTCGAAGGCGGAGTACTGTTCGCCCGCCCGCTCGAACTGGCCGCGCGCATGGTGCCCGTCGTCGGCAAGGAAGGCCTCGAAGTCCTGCGCAACGCCCAGCGCCGCCGCCTCGCGCGCCAGGTGGAAGAACTCCTCCTCAACCCTGACCAGGCCGCCGAAGCCCTGCGCGGCCGCAAGCACGACCCCTTCGCCTCGCTCGGACTGTCGGCGCCGGGCCTCCTCGGAATCCTCGCAGCACAGGAGACCCGCCAATGACCGCGGAAGCCGACCATGCTCCAACGGATACCCAGCGCCTCGACCGCCTCGAAGCCTCGGTGCGCGTGATCGCCACCGGCCACGCCCAGCTCGCCGAGCAGATGGCCGAACTTGTGGTCTCCCAGGTGCGCACCGACCAGAAGAACGCCGAGCACTCGAAACGCCTCGACAAGATCGACGCCGACCTGGCCGAGAACTCGGCACTGACCCGCGAGACCTGGCAGAACGCCAAGGACATCCGCGACGTTGTCATCACCGCCAGGACCGGCGGCAAGCTCGTCCGCTGGGCCTACCCGACCCTCGTCGCGATCGGCCTCACCGTGGCCACCGTCAAGGGCTGGGGCGAGCACCTGGCCGCCTGGCTCAAGAGCTGACCGATCATGCGCCTCGACGCCGACCTCCTCGCCTCCGCCGTCGGCTGCCCGCTGGCGCGCGCGCAGACCTTCGCGCCCCACCTGGCCGAGGCCTGCGCAGCCTTCGGGATCGACACCCCGAACCGCCTCGGCGGATTCCTCGGCCAGGTGAGCGTCGAGTCCGGCGCCCTGCGCTACGTGGAAGAACTGGCCGACGGCAAGGCCTACGAAGGACGCGTCGACCTCGGCAACACGCAACCAGGGGACGGCCCGCGCTTCAAAGGCCACGGCCTGATCCAGTGCACCGGCCGAGCCAACCACGCGGCAGCACGCGACCGCCTGCGCGCCAAGCTGGGAGACCAGGTCCCGGACTTCGAGGCCGAGCCTTCGGCGATGACCTCGCCCGAGTGGGCCTCATGGTCGGCCGCCGAGTGGTGGGACCGCAACCACGCGAACACGTGGGCCGACGCCGGCGACTGGCGCGCCCTCGGTCGACTCGTGAACCGCGGAGACGCCCGCGCCGCCAAGCCGGCCAACAACGAAGCCGAGCGCCTGGCCGCCACGGCACACGCCCTGCGCGCCCTCGATGTCCGCGTCGCCGTTGATGGCCAGGACGAGCCGCCAGCAGCACCCGCAGCGCCTTCTCTGCCTGCCGGAGAGGCGCCGGACTGGCAACCACCACCACAGGAGCCCGCCCCCATGCTCGCGCCCTTCATCGCCGCCGCCCTGCCCTCAATCATCGACGCGATCCCGAAGCTCGCGAAGGTCTTCGGCTCCGGCTCCGCAGTGTCCGACCGCAACATCAAGGCCGCGGAACTCGTCGCCGAGACCGTCAAGGCCGCCACCGGCGCCGCCACCGAGCAGGAAGCCGTCCAGAAGCTCCGCACCGACCCTGCAGCCGTGCACGCCGCGACGAAGGCGATCGACGCGATATGGTTCGACCTGACCGAGGCCGGCGGCGGCGGCATCGACGGTGCACGCAAGGCAGACCAGGCCGCGCAGACGACCGGCGACATCCGCAAGAGCCCGTCCTTCTGGATCGCCCTCGCCCTCCTGCCGGCCGTCTACCTGATCCTGGGGAGCGTCGTCGGCCTGTTCGGCAAGGCCTGGCCCGACGAGGTGCGCGCCGCCGTGGCCAACGGAGCCCTCGGGATGATCCTCGGCGGAGTCGTCGGCTACTACTTCGGCCAGTCGACCACGCGCAACCGGACCACGCCGCCGGGCGCCTGACTCAGACGCGCGCCGCCGGCAGCTCGAACGGGAACAGGCGCGAATGCCCGCGCCTGACCTGTTCCGCGATCGACTCGGACGGATCCCCGAACACGTCCACCACCCGGACCAGCTCGATCGGCCACCAGCCGAGAGGCATCCACCCGGGCGCAGCCTCGGCCAGCAGCACATGCGAGCCCGAAGGCGAGAAGAACTCCACCACGCACAGGTGGGCCTGCCGCTCCTCGCCGATGGTGACGAGAACCCGCGCGCCCTGATGCATGCGCAACTCGGACAGCATCACGAGAGCGCCCCCCGCTTCGCTTCCTCGTTCCACTGCTTCGCCAGAAACCGCCCGCCATCCATGCCGGCGCCCTTCAGTTCGACCGAACGATGCCCCGTCGGAGTGGTCTGCTCCACCACGACATCGTGACGATGATCGGCAAGCGGACCCCGCCACACGCCGGCCAACATCACCTGCGCCCAGCTCCACCCCTGCGGCGGATCGGTGACATCGCTCGGAGCCACCAGGCGCTCGAATGCCTGACGCTTCTCGCAGTCCGGAGCCATCAGGCGATCGACCCGATCCGCAACCTCGCGAGCGAAGGCCCGATCGTCGTCCGACGCATCGCGCCAGAACTTCCCCACGTGCGCGCGCCAGGCCTCGCCGTGCAGGATGAAGGCCGCGTCCCGCTCCGCCTCACGAATGACGCGGAACACCTGATGCAACACCTCGGAGCGACGACCGTCCGGGAAAGCCTTCTCGACAGCGCCAACCCAGCGCACCACCTTCTCGACCTTCGCGCCCTCGTGCTCAAGCACCAAGACCGCGGACACGTAGTCGCCGGTGATAGGCCTCAAGAAGACGTCGAGCAGTTTCATCGAACAGCCTCCGCCACCCGGAACAAGTTCGCGAAGCTCCGAAGCCCCAGCTCGTGCCGAACCCGGCACAGCTTCGGAGGAATCCGCAGGATCCGCAGCTGCGCCACGATCGGCAGCCTCTGCGGCACGTACAGCACGCGCAGCACCACCCGCTGCTGATCCGGCACGGCCGACAGGCATCGACTGACCAACAGCGCCTCACCAGGCCGCAGGCCTTCGACCAACGGCGCGCGCCGCACGTCGTCGTCGCCACGCACCGGCGCCCGATAGTCGCCCTCGGCACTGCCGCACGTGCGACCACCTCGCCGACGATCGGACCACCGCCCGAAGGCCGACAGCTTCTCGTCGGCCCATTCGATCCCGGCCGGGATGTCACAGGTGAAAGACTCAAGTGCCACGGCGCATCCCCATCGACGGGTAGGAAATCTTGCGAGCCCAGGCCGACCCGCCGAAGCTCCGGCCGTGCCAGGCGATCGCGAGCGCCATCACGCCGTCGTCGTGCTTCCCAGGGGGCGCGGAGTACCGCAGCATCCCCGAGGCCATGCGCTCCGAATCGAACGACAGAAGCTCGTCGATCAACCACTGCAGCCGCGGCAGCCTCACCGCGCCCTGCTCGAACGCCAGCGCAAGGGACTCGATCGCCTCGGCCTTGCTGGCATTCGACGTAGTGAACGTGCGCACGCGCTGGCCGAGCTGCGCGTCGCGCTGCAGCTCCTCGGCCTGCACGTCGCCGAAGTTGTTCCGCTCGACCACGATCGGAGCACCCGGGAACCGCTGGGCAATGGCCGCGAGCCGGTCCCGCTGCACGCGATAGCCGAGGCCGGTGAACCGATCGGCCACCACGACCGCGCCCGTCTGCACGTCCAACACGATGACCACCGTGAAGTCGTTCGAGCGCCCCCAGTCGACGCCGATCACGTAGCTCGCGCCATCCTGCGGACCCACCGCCTCGAAGCGCGTCGCCAGCGAGTCGTCGACCGCATCGAGCACGCGCCGAAACACGCCCGCGCCGTCGGACAGGAACTCGGCCAGATACTCCTGCGCGAAGACCCGCTCCGGCAGGCTCCGGCGCGCCGCCTCTATCTCGGCCGCCGGAATGAACGGGTTCGCCGATGTCGGCGCATGATGGTGCGCCCAGTCCGGCCAGCGCCGACCATCGTCGCCGCGCGTGCAAAGAGTGTGGAAGTCGTTCAGACCCTTCGGCGTGGACAGGAACCACCCGGAGCCCTCGAAGTCGGTCAAGGCCGGCCGGATGGACTCCTCCCAGATGAGGAGGAGCTTCCGCGCGAGCCCGGCCTCGTCGACGATCACCGTGCCATAACGTCGAGAGCGACCGGCGTCCTCGTCCTCCAAGGTCCAGAAGTCCAGCGCCGCGCCGGTGCGGAACTCGATCCGATGGAGCTGCGAATCCTTCCGGACGATTCCGATCGGCGCGAAGGCTTCGAGCGCGCCGCGCCATGCCTCGTCGAGGTATTTGTAGTTCGGCGCGAACCATCCCACGTCGAAGCCCTGCGCGATGGCCCGCTCGTGCCCAGGATGGCCGCCGGTCAACGCCACGAACAGGCCGAGCTTTGTCTTCCCGAACCGGCGCCCGCACCTCACGCCATTGAAGCGCCGCGCGCGCTGCAGGACCTGCAGCTGGCCAGGATGAGGGAGGAACCCGCTCAAGACTTCGAGCCCTCGTCAGCAGGGCCAGCACCACCAGGCGGAGCGAAAAGCCGCGACATCGCCTCGCGCACCGCGGCCGCCACGTCCGGAGCCTTCTGCCGGTTGTCCTTCTCGAAATGCCCCAGCAGGCGCGCCAGACGCTCCACGTTCGCGCCACGCTCCGCGATCTTCACCTTCTTGACGTGCCCGATCACCTTCCCGCGCGAGTCCTTCTCCTCGCGCACCTCGAAGCCCGCCACCGCGGCCACCGTCGCGGGATCCAGGTCCGACAGCGGCAGCAGCTCGCCATCGACGCCAAACAGCTTCCGCGCGTCGAAGAACGCCAGCCGCGCCAGCTCCTCGACGATGCGCTCCACGCTCACGTCGTGCGCCGCCGTGGCCATTTCCCGCAACTGCGCAACCCTTGCCCGAACATCACCATTCGACGCCAACTCCGAGGCATGACTCCAAACCGTCGGAGCCGTCCACTTCATCGACGCCGGGAACGCCTCGCGATAGGCCGCCGCCTGGCTGAGTCCCTTCGCCAGACCGACCGCGAAGGCCTCACGCTGCGGGGTGAGCCCCTTCCGCGACATCAGCTCCGCCCCTTGCCCCTGCAGGCCGCGCGATGGCGTGCACGGTTCCGCGCCTTCACGGCCGCGCGCCGGTACCGGGCATTCGTCCAACCACGCGCCGAAGACTTCGAAACCCTCACAGGAGCCGACGAGTTCGGTGCCTGCAAAGACCCAGCATTCAGACGACCCGATTGCTCCACGACCTCAGCTCTCGAACCCAGAAAAGCCCCGGCCGCGATCGCCATCAGCGCCGCCAAATTCATCCGGCTCGACCTCATTCCCTCGCCGCCTTCCTGTGGACTCGACTCTCGAAATCCGCCGCCGCTGCGGCCTTCACGTCGTCGTGCGTCAACTCGGTGAGCCTCAGCTCCTCCCGGTAACTCCGCGTCAACACGCCACCATCACGCGAGGCCCTGAAGTTGTATCCACGTGAAACACCCCGCGCCGTGCACACCCGACACGAAGCGCGAAAGATCCACCACGAGCGCACCGCGGCCTCGGCGCAGTCGGGACACGTTCCCGCGCTCACGCCGCCAGCTCCGCCGCCGTCAAGTCGGCCTGCTGCGCCTGCAACGGCTCGACGATCACCTCGGTCCGAGGGTTCCGCCGGTCGATCCCGTGGAACACGTGCTTTTCGCGCACCTGCCGGTCGTTGCGATAGACCCCGGCTTGCACCAGCGGCCGAGGACCCAGGGTCTCGCCGTTCGAGCCCTTCGGAGCCTTCCCGAATCGGTCCTGCAGGACATCGAGCACCACCGCCTCGTCCAGGTCCGGCCGCTCGCTGGCGTACCAGATGCGAAGCGTGACGCGCACGGGACCCTGCAGGCGCACGCGCGCCGCCGGCGGGATCTGCATCAGCGCATCCGCCTCGAAGTTCCGCGCCTTGTCCGACTTGATGAAGGCCGGCCGCTTGCCCAGCGTGACCAGCTTTCGACTGTTCGCCTTCGACGCCGGCTCCCCAAGGATGACGAACCGGATCACGTGCACCACCTCATCACGACGGCCACGATCACCACGACCAGCCAGGGCAGCAACACCAGCACCAGGCCAACGGCCGGACCCAAGTCGAAGCGATCGCGCCTCACGTCACGCTCCCGCCGAAAACCAAGTCCATGAACCACACCTGATCGACCTTACGCAGATCGATGTAGCGCGGATGCGACTTGATCCAGTTGCGCAGCTGCTTGCGCGTCACCCAGTAACGCGCCTGCTGGCCGGCTCCTTCGTCAACCGCGGGCAAGCCGCGCCGCTCGATCCAATCGCAGACGGTTTTCGCGTTGACGCCCAGCAGCACGGCCAGTGAAGGCGGATTCCAGCGATCCGGATCATCCCGATCAATTCCGGAGCGCTTGAGCTTGAGCGCGATCGCCGTTTCGGTGCGCTTGAAGCCCGCGTCTGAGAACTTGCGGCGAATCACCGCGAGCGTGCACGTCGCCCAGCGCTCCAGAAGCTCAAGCTCGGGAATCGACCACGCATCCAACCTCGTGCGGTTGTTGCGCGTCAGGCCCAACTGCGCCGCCCGCTTGTGCACCCACCAGTCCGGCCGACCCACCTTTTCGGCGATGCGCTTGTAGTCGCCTTTGCGCGTCGCCACCGTGTAGCCGTGACGGATGTCGGCGTCGATGTGGTCGCTTTGCGGGTACTTGCGTGCGAAGCGCTGGCCCTGCGTGCTGGCCTTCAGGCACTTCACCTTGAGGTTCTGCGCCTTGCCGTGGATCGACGACACGGTGCGGTGCGGCATCGCCGCGTGCACGGCTTCAGCGCCGCCCAGCGGGTAAAGCTCGCGCAGCTTGGCGACCTCGGTCGTGAGCCACGGAGACCACTTCGGGGCGCCCGGCATCGGTCGCTGAGCGATGAAGCCGGCTTCGACGATCGGATCGGAACGGTTGGCGTCGAAGGTCATGCGAACTCCTCCATTTGGCCGTCCCGGAACTCCGGCACGTAGGCAGAGGCCTCGGCCTTCTGCGCAGCTGTCAGCCGGTGAGCCATTGCGACCAACTGCGAACGCTGCGCGAAGCTCATCGAGCCGCGACCTCGAACGATTCGCAGGATGTTGTCCGCGCACTGCTGCGCCGCCGAAACCGCACCGGCCGGACGCGCCAGGCCAGCCAACACCGACCGCACTCGCTCGGGGTCGGCCTTCACCTCCGGAGCCGCCAGAGCAGGCGCTGCAGCCTCCGGAGCCCTGCGGCAAAGCTCCCGGAACTGCACGGCATTGCAGGGCGCCGCCGGCAGGTAGCGAAGGGCATAGGACAACGACGCTCCGGTAACGCCGTCGAGCACTTCCGCCCAATCGGCTTTCACCAGATCCGGATCGGTGTCGGGCCATTGGCGCATGAACGCTGCGCCCCAACGAACGGAGAGCTTCGCGAAAAGGTGGTCAACCCACGAGGCGAGGAGCGGCATCGGTGGCCTCCATGTCGACGGTTGTGGTGCGCCGCTTGGCCGCTGCTGGGCCGAGGAACGCTTCGTTGCGCTCGCGCTGTTCGCGCCGCCATTCGGGCTCGGTCGACGCTGAATGCGACGCTTGGCGCGGCGCCTCGTCAGCAGCTCTGCGGACCCAGTTGCGCCAGGTCGCCGACCAGTCGAGCTTCGTCGCGTCCTTGCCGCTCTTGGCGGTCCAGAAGTCGCGGAACTTCGCGGCCTCTGCCTCGGCTTTGCCGTTGGCCAGCCCAACCGATCCGGCGAAGGCGATGTCATCCGGGCTTGGAGCCCAGTCGGGGGGAAGGCGCGAGGCGCGCCGCGCCGCTTGCGGCGCTCCTATCTCTTTTAATCCCTGTCCCTGTCCCTGTCCCTGTCCCTGTCCCTGTCCCTTGGATTCAGTGACAACCTCTGTGACAGACTTTCCCGGTGTCTGTGACAGAGCCTGTAACTGTCTCTGTCGTGCTTCCTCGCGTGCCTTCCTCGCAGACTCTGTGCGAGCACGCTGCGCGAGCTTTGACTGCCACGCATCGCGCGCCTTTTCGGCCACAGTCGGGTGATACAGGCGCCCGTCGCTGCACTCGACCCATCCGCGCAGCGCGCCCTTTCGAACCTTCATCCACTCGCGCATCGCGCGCGCATAGCCGCACAGGTTCGCCAGCTCCTCGTCGTCGTTCGGAAGACTGGCGGCCGGCTGCTGGTGCCACGATGCGCACCACAGAAGAACGGCAGCGCGGAACTCCTCGCCGCTGGCCTTCGCGGTCAGCCCGGAGTCGCGCAGCCGCACCACGTCGAGCGGCAAAAAGGCGAAGTCCTTCAAGTCGACCTCAGGTCCGACCAACGGCGCCGGCCGAACGCCTTCGGCACTCATGACGCGACCTCGTCGATCGAGAGCTGCGCGGAAACGATTCCAAAATCCCCAAGCTGCAGCACGCCTTGAGCCTGCGCCGCTTCGAGCCGCTTGCAAGCCGTGTCGAAATGCTCCCGCATCAGCTCGCAGCCGATAAAGCTCCGACCGCTGGCCACCGCCGCGACGCCCGTCGTCCCCGCCCCCATGAAGGGATCCAGCACCACGCCGCCCGGCTCGACGATGCGCATCATGTCGGCCATCAAGTCGACCGGCTTCTGCGTGACGTGCTCCCGATCCTGGGGCGACGCATAGTCGAAGAACCCCGGCAGGCAGCCGACGCCACGCTCGAACGGCATCGGCCCCGCACTGCCCCAGACCACGAATTCGCACTGAGACATGAACCGCCCCATCTGAGGCCGAGCCGTGCGCTTGACCCACGGCACCACGCCGCGCCAGATCCAGCCGCCGGCCTGGAAGTAGTCGGTCGTCGCGGGCAGCTGCCGCCAATCGGTGAAGAACAGGCCAGGCGCGCCGAGCTTCGCGACGCGCAGGCAGGCCGACGACCACAGCCCGCACCAGAACGTGAACGACCGCTGGTCCCGCGTGTCGCCGGTGAACTCGGCGAGCTTCGCCAGGTTCCCGCTATCGCTGTTCATGTACTTCGCCTTCGTCCCCAACGTGCGATCGCCACGAAAGGCGCCGCCGGAGCTGTAAGGCGGATCAGTCATCACCGCGTCGACACGACCGGGACCCAGCGCGTCGAGACATTCGAGCGCGTCGCCGAGATAGAGCACCGCGGAGCCGATCCGCTGGACTTCGAGACTCATGCGGCAACCCCGCCCCAGTAAGCGGAGAGCGTGAACTCGCGCGCCATGCGAACGCCTGACAGCTCGGCGAGGCGCCGGATCTGACGCTTGCTCAGTC
>Ga0208695_1001810_pt1 | contig 16858 bp, 13 predicted proteins | sample AD_UKC111_MetaG_FD_184449 | JGI IMG/M metagenome (GOLD analysis project Ga0208695, IMG submission 184449) | Active sludge microbial communities of municipal wastewater-treating anaerobic digesters from Hong Kong - AD_UKC111_MetaG (SPAdes)... | ecosystem: Engineered > Bioreactor > Anaerobic >... | reverse complement strand
TTGCATGTTGCCGACCGCCAATCTGTACGAGCGGACCACCGATCCACTGCACAGGGCCATATTGCTCAACTTCTGGCGCCACGTGCATCTTGAGGGCGCGGGCCTTTATGATGACATCGTGAAACCCGACATGATGGTCGATCACCCCGTCTATCGCGTCAGCTGGGGTGACAGCCCGGCACTGGTCGAGGGCAAAGAAGGTGTGCTCGCCTTCTATAACAGCGTCGGTGAAACGGTGCTCTGGCATTCGGACGACCGGCTTGCGGTTGCCGATTGGGGCATTTGCGATGAAATCACCTTCCACCAGCTTGCCCGCGGCGCTGATCTTCAGGCCGTCGGCTATTCGGTCGAAAAGGCAGATGCGCTTTATCACGTGTCGAGCCGTCAGGCCTTTATCTGGCCCTATGATGCCACCGCGCGCCTTGCGGGCGAGCATCTCTATGAAGACAAGACCAGCCTCAAGATTGAGGAAGTCGATGGCAGCGACGTGATTACGCCTGCCCGCGTCCGCGAGATCCACAAGGAGCAGCTCGCAAAGCTCGATGCCCGCTTTGGCCCCGAATATTGGGTCTATCGCGCCTAGAGCGATTTCGAGTGAGGTGGCAACACCGAACGGCTCGGAAGTCGCGGAAAACAGACAATCTGGAGCCACAAAAAAGGGGGCGGAAAATTCCGCCCCCTTCCCTGTTCTTCTCAGCGTCGATCAGAAGTCGCGACGCAGCGTCACCATCCAGGTCCGCGGCAGGCCCGGCGCACCCGAGATCGTTCCCGGGCTTGCGAACTGCTCGTAGAGCGAGGTGAAGTAATATTTGTTGAAGATGTTCTGGACCTCGAGGCCGAGCGACCAGTCCTTGTCCGGCGACTTCCACGTCAGGCGACCATTGCCGAGGAAATAGCCGTCGATGCGGTTCGACGCGACCACCGTTGCGAGCGGACCACCACCCGGACGCGCCGTGACACCGGCAACCGCAGGCGTCGTGACAACCGGCGCAGTCGTCGTCACCGTAACCGCGTCATAGTTCACGGCTTCGGTATAAACATGGCTCTGGTACGATCCGTCGAAGCGCGCCGAGAGCGTGCCGCCAAGAACGTCGTCAAAGTCGTACTGCGCACCAAAGCTCCACTTCCACTTCGGCGTGTAGGGCGTGACCATGTCGAGCGTCACGGCAGTGATGCCGGTCAGCTTGGTGTACTTGAAGTCGATATAGCTCAGCGCCGCATCAAGCGTGAAGCCCGGCAGCGGCTTGGCGGTCGTTTCAACTTCAAAGCCCTTTACGTGCGCCGCACCGACATTGTTCGGCTGGAGACACGGCGAGATCGGGCAGCGCGACAGGGTAAGGATGATGTCCTTATAGTCATTGTAGAAGCCCGAGACGTTCAAGCGCAGCTTGCGGTCAAACAGGTCGGACTTGATACCGCCTTCAAACGAGGTCAGCGTTTCCGGCTTGAACGACTTGATCTGGTTCAGCGGGCCGTTGGCCGGGCCGAAGAACGGACGCGGATTGACGCCGCCTGCGCGATAGCCCGTTGCAACCTGACCATAGACCATCAGCTCCGGCGAGAAGCGATAGTCTGCCGCGATGCGCCAGTCGAACCGCTTCGAGCTGAAGCTGGCGGGTGAGCCATCAAGGCCGCTGATCAGGCAGTTGGGAACGCCGGTCGAGAAAGTCGCGGTCGGCGGCGGTGCAGCGCAGGCGCCCGGCAGCGATCCATCAGGATTGTGGCGGTGGAAGATATAATCCTTCGAATCCCATGACTGGCGCACGCCACCCGTGATGTTGAAGGCATCGGTGACATGCCAGATGCCGGTTGCGAAGGCCGCCTTGTTTTCAGCGGGCGTCGGATCGGGACCATGGAGGAAGTCGAGGCCAGCATAGTTCAGGTCGACGCGGGCCGTCAGCGTGCCCGTGCGCTTGAAGTAGAAGCCACCAAGCGTGTACTCGAAAGCACCGTCAGCCACCTTGCCGTTGAGGCGCAGTTCCTGGCTCCACTGATCATTGACGAGGATCTGGCGGAGCTGCTGGTTGGCGATCGGCGAGTTGTCGACGTCCTGCGACCAATCCGACTTGTAGTGGCGCCATGCGGTCACCGACTTGAGCTGGATATTGTCCGAAACGTCGACGTCGATGGAGCCCATGACACCATAATTGTCGAGCCACTGATGGGGTTCGAAAATGACCGGCTTGAACGGCGCCTGTGCCGTTACCGAGCGCGTATCGGCAAAAGTGCCATAGCTCACGAACTTTTTGTTATAGCCCGTCAGCGTGTCGCAGCTGTTCACGCCAAAGGGCACGAACTGGCAATTGCCGCGGATCGGCGAGCCGTCAATGGTGCTGGCGAGCCAGGCAACGCCGTCGCCCGTGGTCGAGGCGTTGTTGTAATATTTGAGAACCGAGGCACCGGCTTCCGAACGATCCCGCGTGTAATCACCCGCGACATTGATCTCGATCGTGTCGTTGGGAACATAGCGCAGCGCGACCTTGCCCGCCGCGTAGGACTGGCCACCAAGCGTGCCGAGTACGGGGCTGCCTGCATTGTTGGACGGCACACCTGATCCCGGATGCGTCAGGCCATAGTCAAGCCGCTTCACATAGCCGTTGCGGTTCTTGGAGACGCCCGAGACGCGCATGTAGAGATTATCAGCAAGCGCCAGATCAAACACGCCGCGCAGTTCGATGCGGTTGTACGAGCCATAGGACGCCTGCACCGAGCCCTTGCCGCTGCCCTGCGGCTTGACCGAGAAAAGCTTGATTGCGCCGCCAATGGCGTTGCGGCCCGAAAGCGTGCCCTGCGGCCCGCGCAGCACTTCAACGCGGTCGAGATCCATCAGATCAAGCAGCGAGCCGGTGAGCGTCGGAATATAGACGTCATCGACATAGACGCCGACGCCGGGCTCAAGCGCGAAGTTGAAGTCGGTCTGGCCGACGCCGCGGATGAACGCGATCAGGCCCGAACCATTCTGCTGGCCCTGCGGCGTCAGCGTGACGTTCGGTGCTTGCGCTGCCACCTGCTCGACGCTGGTCTGGCCGCGCGCTTCGAGCATCGCAGCATTGACGGCCGTGATTGCGAGCGGGGTGTCCTGAAGCTTTTGCTGGCGGAACTGCGCGGTGACGACGATTTCGCCCGTTGCAGCGGCATCGTCTGCTTGCGCCGTATCCTGCGCAAAAGCAGGCATGGCCGACATTGCCGCAATCGCGACAAGGCTGGCGCGCGTGAAAATAGAAGCACGTGAACTGCCCATGGCACCCTCTCCTGTTGAAATGTTCACATATGCGAACCTTTCACAATGGTGTAATATTCCGGGAGTCGCCTGTCGAGTGCAATGAAACAACCTGCCGACACATTGATGCGATCTGTGGCGTCATTGCCACACCGGGTGCCAGCGGCTAACAGGCCGGAATGAACGATTTCGGCGCGCTGCTTCAGCAAAACGGCTTCCACGCCTGGCTCTTCTTCCCCAGCGCGATCCTGCTCGGCGCGCTCCATGGGCTGGAGCCCGGCCATTCCAAGACGATGATGGCCGCCTTTATCGTCGCCGTGCGCGGCACGGTGCGTCAGGCCGTCCTGCTGGGCCTTGCGGCCACATTGTCGCACACAGCGGTCGTCTGGCTCGTCGCGCTCGGCGGAATGTGGCTGTTCCATGGGATGAAGGCCGACGATACCGAACCCTATTTCCAGCTTGCCTCGGGCGTGATCATCGTCGCCATGGCGCTTTGGATGCTGTGGCGCGCACGACGCGAACAACTGGCTGCCGCGCACTTCCATCACGATCATGAGCACCATATCCATGCGCATGGGCACCACCACAGCCATGATCACCACCATGGCCATTCACACAGCCATGCCCATGCCCTCGACGCCGTCGACCAGATGGAGCTTGCGACCGCGGGCTATGTCGATGCGCACGAAATGGCGCATGCCGAAGATATTCGACGACGCTTCACCAACCGCGATGTGACGACCGGGCAGATCATCATCTTCGGGCTCACGGGCGGTCTTATCCCCTGCCCCGGCGCGATTACAGTATTGATGCTTTGCCTTCAGTTTGACCGCATCGGCCTTGGCGCTGCACTCGTCATTGCGTTCAGCATCGGCCTTGCCCTGACGATGGTCGCCTCGGGCGTTCTGGCAGCGCTCAGCCTCAAGCACATCGAGAAGCGCTGGACCGGTTTCGGTGATTTCATGCACAAGGCGCCGTTCGTCTCGGGCGTTGTCATCCTGATCGTCGGATTGCTCGTCAGCTATAGCGGCTGGAGCCATCTGCCCCACTGACTCGCCTGACATCGGGACCAATTACCACCGATCCGGTCAGGCCTCAGTCCTTTTACGGAATTGTCTTCGTGCCATTTTGGCGCGAAAAAGATTGCAAGGGGGGGCATCCCCTTCTGGGGAACACACATGACTGACTGCTTCTGCACCACCTGCCCGTTCGGCGCACCAAACATGCTTTGGGCCGTCACCCATTGCCGCAACCGCATGCCGGCCGCAGTCGAAAGCAAATCAGCCGTCCGTATCGCGGACAATGATGCTCCCGATATGGGGGTACCCGCGTGGCAAGCCAGCGCGAGCCTCCCCCATTTGTTTACGCGCGCGGCGGCCTGACGGTCACGCCATGCCCTTGGCCAGATCGATGCGCGACGCATCGCCAATCTGCGAGCCTCCGTCGCAATCAAGGATCGTCCCAGTAATATAAGACGCGGCAGGCGAACACAGGAACGCGGCGCAATCCGCCACCTCGTCGATTTCGCCCCAGCGCTTCATTGCAATCCGGTCAAAATGCGCGGCCCGCGTATCGGAATTCGGCGCCAGGCGCGCCATCCCCTCGGTCCCCGCAATCGGCCCCGGCGAAATGCCGTTGACGCGCACATTCGGGCCCCATTCGAGCGCCAGAACACGCACTAGCTGGTTGATGCCTGCCTTTGCGGCGCAAGCATGTGCCTGCAAGGCCGAGGCGTTGATCGCCTGACCGGCGGTAATTGCGATGAGTGACGCACCCGGCAGGTTCAGCAGGTCATGGCATCCGCGAAACACGTTGAAGGTGCCGTTGAGATCAATGTCGACAACCGTGCGGAAAGCGTTGGCCGACATACCCAGCACCGGCGCGAGAAAATTGCCGGCAGCCCCGGAAACGACGATATCCATCTTGCCGAAGCGATCAACAACCTGCTCCATTGCGCCCCGGATGGTCGCATAATCACGAACGTCCGCCGAAAGGCCCATTGCGTCGTCGCCAATTTCCTTCGCCGCGTTCGCGGCCTTTTCCGGATTGCGACCGACGACCGCAACCTTGGCGCCAAGCTGGGCATAGCGCTTCGCGATCCCAAGATTGATCCCGCTGGTACCGCCCGCCACGAAGGCAACCTTGCCCTCCAGAAGATTGTCCCTGAACGTGCTCATGTGCATCCCTTCCTTATGATTTGTAGTGATCGGGCCTCAGTTGGTTTGCGTCCGCCCGCGTTCCATGACGGCGCGGCGGCGCGCTTCGACCTCGTCAGCAGAGACAGCGCTGTTTGCGGCAGTCGAGAGCGTCGCCTCAAGCGCCAACCCTTCGCCAAACGACACTTCAAAGCCCCGGTTGATGAGCGACTTGTAGTTGCGCAACATGGTCGGATCGACCGTCGCCATTTCATGCGCGAGCTTCTTTGCTGTCGCCAGCAAGTCCGCCGGAGCGACAACGCGGTTGACGAGACCCCATTCATACGCAGTCTGCGCGTCGAGGAAATTGCCCGTGAACGACAACTCACGTGCGCGATAAATGCCGATCAGCCGCGAGAGTTTTTGCGACAGCCCCCAGCCCGGCATGATGCCGACGCGCGCGTGAGTGTCCGCAAAGCGGGCGTTGGTGGATGCAATGAGCACATCACACGCCAGAGCCACCTCGAAACCGCCGGTAATGGCAACGCCATTGATCGCGCCGATCACCGGCTTGGTGCAGGTCTCGATCGCCTTGACCGGGTTCTCGCTCGCCTCGGTTGCGTTGGCCGCACCGAGATTGCTCGTGTCGGCCCCCAGCTCCTTGAGATCGAGGCCTGCTGTAAAGGCCCGCTCACCGGCACCCGTCAGCACGATGGCGCGAACCGAGGGGTCCGCCTCAAGCGCAACCATGGCGGCGGCAAGTTCAGAACGCAGACCCGACGAAAGCGCGTTCATCGCCTCGGGACGGTTCAGGGTAACAACGGCAATCGCATCTTCGCGTTCGACAAGTACAAGTGGCATGACTCTCTCCTTGCCACCTGATTGTCCAGCTTTACGTTTACGTCAATATGCAGCTTCAGATTGCCTGCTCATTCGCGGCGCGCATTGTGCCAAAGAAGCGCGACATGGCTGCGGCCGAAGCGTCGGACAGGCGAATGAAAATGCGACGTCCGTCATCAGGATCCGAAACACGCTCAAACAGCCCTGCATCAGTCATGTTCTTGATCCAGCGCAGCGCCGTTGTTGGCGGCACGCAGGCAGCGATGCACAGGCTTGAGACCGCGACCTGCACCCGCTCAAGCCGGGCGGCCATCAGGTCCAAAAGCATGTCCCATGCAGGGTCTGCCAGCAATTCCTTGTCGAAGAAGCGCTCGCGCATCCGGCGCATGCGGATCAATCCGCGCACTTCGGCAGCGGTTGGCTCGGCGTCGAGCAGCACCGGCTCACCAATGAATCTGGACTGCACATCAGCGACGGTCGTTGTCGGCAAAGGTGCAGATGCCGAAAGGTTCGCCAGCGTCCGCGCAATCCGTCCCACTTCGTCGGCCAACCGTTGCAGCCTCACCGAATCGACATCCCGCGCAAGGTCGCTCACCAATTGCCCTCGCGTTCCGGCAGCAAGGCCAATGGCACCTGCATAGTCAACCTCGCCCGGATCAACGAGCACCGTCTCACACCCTGCCCAGACATCCCGCGAAAATCCATCGACCGCCCCCATCGGTGCAGACAGCACAACCGGGCAATGCACGGCACGGGCAGCCGCAATGAGCGCCTCGACCTGGAGTACTTCTGCGCATGAAACTTCGCGGCTCAGCGTCACCAGCAACAATTCGGGCAGTGCCCCGTCTTCAAACGAGGCGACGCCGGCTGCAATATCCTGCGCGCTCATGAGATGACATGACAACGTCGTCATCGCGCGCTGCAGCTCAGCGGGCACGGTCCCGTCAAGGCTTGCCAGCATTGCCCGCATTGGAGAATGCACTATACTTGCGACTATTCCGTTCATCTTGCCTCCCACCGCAGAATGGCAATTTCATTAAGCCATTTCGGTTGAGAGTCGCACCAAAATTTGTCCGTATTCGAAACAAATTCCGCCTTTTTATTTATTTTTCGAAATAGAGACGTCTATTCGCACGAAATAGAGTCATTTTTCATCACACGCACACTTTGTGCCGGTCCAGCTTTGGTCCGTTATGGAGTCAATTTTCAGCCTTCGCCGCAAGTGCATCCATCTCGTCATTGTGATGAATGAATACGCCACGGCGCTCTTCGCCCGTCAAACGCAGCATGCTTGCCGCAACGACATGTGCCTGGGTCGAGCGATAGCGCGACAGCACATTCGGGGTCAGCAGGTCTGAAACGGGGCTGAAGATCATGGCGAGCTTTTCGCCCAGCCGAAGCGGCCCCTTTCGTGCACCGCGCAGCAAGCCCGGTCGCAGGATGTCCAGCCGGTCAAACCCGACATTAGCCACGCTGGCCTCTGCCTTGCCCTTGGTCGACAGATAGAAATTACGCGAGGCGGCATGCGCTCCGACTGACGACACCATCAAAAACTGCCGCGCGCCGCACGCTCTCGCTGAGCGGGCAAAGGACAAGACGGCATCATGATCAATCGCGGCAAAAGCCGATTGCGATCCCGCATCGCGGATCGTTGTGCCGAGCGTTGACACTGCGGCATCATGGACACCGCCTTCAAGGAGCGCAGGCCACGTTTCGACAGGCCCTTCAAGCTGGACAAGCTTGTCCGATGAGACCGCAGCCGCGCGACGCCCCACCGAGGTAATCGCCGAAACCTTCGGCGACGCGCATAATTGCCGCAGCAGCAATTCCCCGACCATGCCGGTCGCACCCGAAACCAGAATCCGCACAGACGCCCCCCGTTGTCTTGCAGCCCAAGGGCTAACATGACCTGCGGGAATAACAAGGATTTATCGGGTCAGAAGGCGTCGGGAAGATCCACAGGCCCGCAAATCTCGCGATGGCGCGAAATGGCATAGCGATCCGTCATCCCCGCAATGAAATCCGAGATGTGCCGGTCCAGCGCGGGCTGTTCCTCGGGCGCACTGACGCGCCATTCTTCCGGCATCAATGTCCGGTCCGCATGATAGGCGGCAAACAGATTGGCAACGACAGAGCGGCAAGTCGCTGCAATCTCCAGTTGGTACGGATGATGATACAGATTGGCGTACATGAACCGCTTCAGCTCTGCCTCGGCACGCGCCATGCCCGCCGAAAAGCCAACCATCGCGCTTGGCGCAGCGCGCACGTCATCGACAGTCTCAATCCCCGTTTCGGCAATTCTGCGACGCGTTTCCTCGATCACATCGTTGACCATTGACCCAATCTGTCCGCGCACCAGTTCGGCAGCGAGCAGACGGCGATCCGCTCCGGCATAGCGCGTGTCGAGCCGTGCCCAGCCATCCGCCACAAGCGGCGCGGCCATGACCTGATCAAAATCCAGGAGACCGGCCCGCAAGCCATCGTCAATGTCATGATTGTCATAGGCAATGTCGTCAGCAATGGCCGCGACCTGCGCCTCAAGCGAGGCGCGCTGGTTGAGATCGAGCGGAAAGTCCGCATCCACTTCACGCATCGCCCAGCCCGGCTCGTAAACGGGGCCATTATGCTTGGCGAGGCCTTCCAGCGTCTCCCATGTCAAATTGAGCCCAGGCCAACCCGGATAGGAGCGCTCAAGGCGGCTCAGGATGCGCAGGCTGTGCCCGTTATGGTCAAAGCCTCCCGAGGCTGCCATGGCCTGTTCCAGCCCGGACTCGCCTGCATGACCGAAAGGAGGATGGCCCAGATCATGGGCCAAACACAGCGCCTCTGTCAGGTCTTCATCCAGCCCCAATGCGCGCGCGATGGTGCGTCCGATTTGCGCAACTTCGATGCTGTGCGTCAGGCGAACGCGGAAATGATCACCATCAGGCGCGACGAAGACCTGCGTCTTGTGCCGCAACCGGCGGAACGAGATCGAATGGATGATCCGGTCGCGATCCCGCTGGAAGTCGGTGCGCGGCCCGCGGATGCTGCCGCCCGGCTCGGCATGGCGACGTCCGCGAGATTTGGTAGGATCGCAGGCATAAGGCGCACGCACCATCACTTGCCGCCGATTCTGGAAATCTCCTGCCCCGCATCGGACGCAAATGTTGTCGCCTGCACGCCTTCCTTGCCCAGATCGTTCACCATATCGCGCGCGTCGGCACTTGATTTGAACGGACCCACGAGAACGCGGTTGGTCTGGCGGAAGGGAACAACCCAAGCGCTTTGCTTCGCCAGCGCCTTGGGTGCCTGATCCTTCAGCTTGCGCCAGGTTCCGGGCAGACCCGCACGATTATTGCCGGTTGCGACCTGCACCCATATCCGCGCCGGATTGCGCTTGGCCTTGGCCTCTTCTTCAGCAAGGCGCTTTTCTTCAGCGGCCTTCTCCGCACGGAGCTTTTCGTCTGCAGCCGCCTTTTTCTGCGCCGCGATACGGGCGGCCTTGATTTTGGCTTCATCGGGCAAGGCAACCGGCCTTGTCTCTTCTTCCAGCTCGAGCGTCTGGACGATCTCACCCAATGTCAGGCGCGGACGCGTCGGCGCGGGAGGCTCGCTTGAGGCCGTCCCGACAGGCCCCGCTTCGGACGGAGCCGCTGCCGGCGGCGTAATGGTCTGGGCCACCACCGGAGGCCGCTCTGCAGGCACTGAGGACGCCGCAATGTCAGTCGCCTTGATGACAGCAGGCCCCGAAGAGGCCGTCGGCACGGGCGCTGGCGCGGACTGCGATGGTGCGACATTGCTCGACGCTGCCGGGGCTGGCGTGGAGAGCACCGGCACTGTCGAACTCGGCACAATCGTTGAGCCCATCGACGGCGGAGACGATGCCAACGCCACCTTCGGCGCGGCGGATTGCGGCGTTGTCGAGACGCTGCCCGTCGGCGTGGATGTCAGGACCTGTGCCGCGACCCGCTGGGGTGGCGCCGGAGGCACTTCAAACAGCGGCGCTGGCGGCGGCGCAGCGCTTGGTGCGGTGGCGATCTGCACGGGAGCCTTTGTCGCATCTGCCGCGCTGCGCACGACCACGGCGTCCGGCAAGGGCAATTGCGTTGCCCCCTTCACGACGACGACTTTGTCGTTCGGGCCTGGCATGGCAGCGGCAGTCCGCGCCGCAACTTCGGGCGACGCCGGCCTTGGCAATATGACGGAGCCAGCCTGTGTTCCACGGCCCTTTTCCGCCAGACGCGCCAGTTCCTTGTCGCGCTTGGCCTGACGGCGCGCTTCACGCGGATCAATCGGCTTGGCGGCGACTACTGCCGGGCGTTCGACAACCGGCGCGGACAACCGCGCAGCCGACGCTGCGTCAACGGGCCGGAAACCATCGTCCGCAGCCGACGCGAGCGCAACGCTCGAGCCGCTTGCCGGAAGCGTTCCGAAATGAACGGCATGCGCCCGGGCGCTTGCATTGAGGCCCGACAGACGTTGCATGAAGCTGGTCATCGACCCTGCCGTTTCGGGAGGGGCCACCATGCGCACGATCTTTTCGGCACCCGGCATGTCGCCATGCATTGCCAGAATGAAGGCGCGCGCACGCCATGCACCCTGGTCATTCCGGCGAATGAGCGGATCGAGACGCGCAAGTGCGGCATCGCGCTCGCCCGCAATGCCGAGCGAAAGCGCAAGGCGACGTGTCACCTCGTCCGAGGGGGCGGCGGCAAGTGCCGTCAGATAGTCCTTCTGCGCCTTCTTGCCCTCGCCCTCAAGGTCATGCGCAAGCCCGCGATCAGATGCGATGTCGCGTTCCGGCGCGCCAAGGGCCGACGCTTCGTCAAACAGGCGAAGCGCCTCGCGCGATTTTTCCATCATTGTCAGGGCACTGCCAAGGCCCGCCTTGACGCGCGGGTTGCTCGGGGACAACTCTTCTGCCCGGGCGAGAAAGCCGAATGCGGCGTTGGGATCACCAACAGCAAGCGCGCCCAAACCGGCCTGGATCAGCGCATCCACATTATAGGGATCGCGCGCTAGCGCCTTCAGATTTTCCGAGAGCAGCGCGGCAGGATCGCTCGTCAAGGTCGGCAAAGCGGCGGACGCAGGCGATGTCGTCTGGGCGAAAGCGACGCCGGACGCGCCCAACGCGAGCGCCATGGAACATGCGCGCGCAAAAAACATCGGTTTGATCATACCCGTCTATCTAGGCGACCGTGAGCGGGTGACAAGGGCTAACGCCCTTTTTGGCACGGCAGATCGTTGCAGCCCCCCGTCAGGGCGCCGCAACGATCCGTGCGATCCAGATTACTGGTTGTTCTGGCGGTTCAGAAAGCGCGGGATGTCGAGCGGATCCGAAGACGCTGCGTCATCCGACTTTGCTGCACCGCGCGCGATGTTCGACATGCGCTCGAACAGCGTGCCACCAAGCGGCGCGATGCGGGGCGCAGCACGCTCCGGCTCAGCCGCAGGTGCTTCGTCAGCGCTCGGCAGCCAGCTGCGACGCGGGGCTTCTTCTGACGCGGCTTCGCTTGCAGGCGGGAGCGGGTTGGGCTCTGCGGGTTCCGCAAAGACTGCGCCGGTATCGAGCACGAGTTCTTCGTCAGCAGGGGCTGCATCTGCCGTCGGCGGCGTCAGCGTGAGCGGCGCCTCTTCGGCAACCGGTTCAGCAACTGCGGTCAGATCGAGCGGTGCTTCTTCGGCAACCGGAGCAGCAGCGACTTCCGGCGCAGGCTCAGGCGCCGGAGCGGCAACGGCGACCGGCTCTTCAACCTTGGGCTCGGCCTTGCGGACGTTCGACAGCGAGAAGACCTGCGCCGGACGCGCCTCAGTCACGGCTTCGGCCTCAATGCCGGTCGCGACGACCGAAACGCGGATCTTGCCGTCAAGGCTCGTGTTGAAGGCGGAACCCCAGATGATGTTCGCATCGGGATCGACCAGTTCCTTGATGTGCGACGCGGCTTCGTCGACTTCCATGAGGCGCATGTCTTCGCCACCTGTGATCGAGACGATGACGCCCTTGGCACCCTTCATCGACACGCCGTCGAGCAGCGGGTTTGCAATGGCCTTTTCAGCAGCTTCGATGGCGCGGTTTTCGCCTTCGGCTTCGCCCGTGCCCATCATGGCCTTGCCCATTTCGCTCATAACGGTGCGAACGTCGGCAAAGTCGAGGTTGATAAGGCCCGGCATGACCATAAGGTCCGTGATGCCGCGCACGCCCTGCTGCAGAACTTCGTCCGCCATGGCGAACGCTTCCTTGAACGTGGTCGAGGGGTTGGCGATCAGGAAGAGGTTCTGGTTGGGGATGACGATCAGCGTATCAACATGCTTTTGAAGCTCGGCAATGCCGGCGTCCGCAGCCTTCATGCGGCGCGAACCTTCAAAGCTGAACGGCTTGGTGACAACGCCAACGGTCAGGATGCCGCGATCACGCGCGGCCTTGGCGATGACAGGCGCTGCACCCGTACCAGTACCGCCGCCCATGCCCGCTGCGATGAAGCACATGTGCGAGCCGTCAAGCGCGCGCTCGACCTGCTCAAGCGCTTCTTCCGCCGCGGCACGACCGATCTCGGGACGCGAGCCAGCGCCAAGGCCCTGCGTGATCTTGAGACCAAGCTGGATGCGACGTTCCGCCGCGCTGCTGTTGAGCGCCTGCGCGTCAGTGTTGGCGACGATGAAATCGACGCCCTGGACCGAATTTGCGATCATGTTGGCAACCGCGTTGCCACCAGCGCCACCGCAGCCAATTACGCTGATGCGCGGCTTCAGTTCTTCAACTTCTGGCGCCATGAACTCGATCGACATTTCCCGTCTCCCCTGACCAAAACCGACGGACGAAACCGCCCCCGGAAACCTTGTGCACCAAACCCGACAAACCTTCATCCAAAAGCAGAACGGTTCGTCGCGTTTTCAGAATCGTTCACCCCAATATCGTGGGGCAGTGTAACACTCCAGCCTCAATATCCTGTCTTGAACGCGGATATCAGCTTGCCAATCAACCCGCCACGGCTGGCCGGCGCCTTGACGCTCGTTTCCGCGCCAAAACCGCGCAGGTCGATAGGGTCCGACGCCGCGTAATGGACAAGCCCGGCAAGCGTTGCAAAACCGGGCCCGCTATGCGCATCCGGCAAGCCGATGAGCCCGCGCGGGCGACCGACACGCACGGCGCGTCCAAGCACGCCCTGCACATAGTCTGCCATGCCCTTCAACTCGGCACCGCCGCCCGTCAGGACCACCTGGCGGCCGACCGGCCCGGCAAAGCCCAGATCCTTGAGTGCCTTGTTGATCTCACCCACCAGATGCTCGAGCCGCTGGCGGATGACCGCGATCAGCTGCGCACGCGTGATGCGGTGGCTTTCGCCCTCGTCATCCGCCGAAAGCGGCGCGACTTCGATCATGTCGTGATTGTCGCGCGGGCTGGCAGTGGCCGAGCCATAGAAGCACTTGATGCGTTCCGCCTGATTGCGCCGCGCGCCAAAGGCCGAGGCGATATCGTCGGTGATGTCAGCAGAACCGAACGGGATGGATGTCAGGCCAACCAGCATGCCGCCTGCAAAAAGCGAGACATTGGTGACGCCGCCACCAATCTCGACGAGCGCGACGCCCAGTTCACGCTCTTCCTCGGACAGGACTGCCATGCCGGTTGCGACCGGCGAAGCGACAATGGATTTCACTTCAAGATGCGCGCTGCGGACGCACAAATCGATGTTGAGCACGGGTGATCCGTCTGCGCATACCACGTGAATGTCGACGCCAAGTGTGTCGGCATGCAATCCAAGCGGACGCTTGACGCCCTGAAGCCCATCGAGCGTGTAGAGCGTCGGCTGCGCATGAAGGATCATGCGACCTTCGGGATCGAGCGAGCGTCGCCCGGCCAGAAGAAGCTGGTCAATGTCGGTTTGCTCGATGCGATGGCCGCCGAGTTCGACTTCAACTGAGGCGATGTCGCTCACAAGTCCGCCAGCGGAAAAGCCGACCCAGACATTCTCGATGCTGAGGCCCGCAATGCGCTCTGCCTGCTCTACCGCCTCACGGATCGCCTTTTCGGTTGCGTCCATGTCTGCGATATAGCCGCGACGAACGCCCTTGCTCTCGCGCTGGCCGGTGCCCAGCACCTGAATGTCACCGCCATCGCCCACCTCGGCGATGAGCGCGGAGACTTTCCACGAGCCAATGTCGAGTGCGGTAATCAGGCCAGATGTTCTGGCAACAGCCATCGTGCTTTCCCCTACAAATCCGCTGACGGCGTTTCGGTTTCAGTTTTTGTTTCGGTCTTCGCTTCAACCGCCGCCTGCACCGGCGGCTCTTCCACCGCGCCATTGGTGCGCTTCAGCCGAACGACGAACTTGGACGGATCACGCATGTCAAAGCGCACAAAACCGCGCCCCAACAGCCGCTCGGTGCCATCAATCCGCGCAAACCGCTTGAGCGCGTTTGCCGCAATGTCATCGCCTTCGGGCAGCGCCAGAACCTCGCCTGATTCAAAGCGCAAATCCCAACGGCGATTGCCGACCCAGCTTGCCCCGGCGAGCATCGGCTTCAGCGCAGGCACGGTGTCGAGCAACTGATGCAACTGCGCGATCTGGCGATTGGCATTGGGCCCAATGACCAGCGGCAACTCCGGAATGGCATTAGGATCGACCTGCTCGAGCACGACGCCAGTACCGTCGATCAGCGACAGCTTCTGGTTGTTCTGCCAGACAGCGGCAGGCTTGCGCTCCACAACATCCACCACAAGCGTATCGGGCCAGCGGCGCGAAATGCGGGCATCCTCGATCCACCCATATTGCAGAAGCTGAGCGCGGACCTTGTCCAGATCTACGAGCGGCATCGCCATCGAATGCTGGTCGAGCGCAACCGCATAAACGGTAAGCGAGTCCATCCGGTCGAGGCCCTTCACCTCGACGCGCTTGACCTTGAAGCCCGCGCGACCCGCCGCCTGCCCCATTTCGGTGCCGACAAATTGCGGAACCCCGGCATAGACCGCCGCCGTCACCAGCGTTGCACTGATGAGCAGGATGGTCGCAACGGTCATCGCCCGTTCGATCGTCTCGGCCTTGATCGGCACATACTTCCAGAACAGCGCCATCCATTCTTCGCGGCGCGTCTTGGCCTTGCGCACATTGCCGCGCGTAACCGGCCGCTTCACCGCACCCCGCGTGATCTTGGTGCTTCCCTTCACGCCAGCGCCTCCTTGACGAGAATGTCGACGAGTTGCTCGTATGAAATGCCGACATGGCGTGCCTGTTCGGGCACCAGGCTAAGCGGCGTCATGCCCGGCTGGGTGTTGACCTCGAGCAGGAAGACGCCATCCACGCCGCGCTCATCATCCCAGCGGAAGTCAGAGCGCGAGGCGCCCTTGCAGCCCAGAACGCGGTGCGCCTGCAACGCCCAGGCCATCATGGCATTGGTCACATCATCGGGAATGCGCGCCGGGCAGATATGCTCGGTCTTGCCTTCGGTATATTTGGCCTCGAAATCGTAAAAGCCCGATTTCGGCTGCAACTCGGTCACGCAGAGCGAACGGTCTCCCAGCACGGCAACGGTCAGTTCACGGCCCCGGATGAAGGGCTCGGCCAGCAGTTCGTCAAATTGCTGCCACGGGCCGACCGCATCACGCGCAATCGGGTTGCCGTAGTTCGACGTGTCGGTGACGATGGCAACGCCGACCGACGAGCCTTCATTGACCGGCTTGAGCACATAAGGGCGGGGAAGTGGATCATGGCTGTAGAGCGTCTCACTTTCGACAACCATGCCACCGGGCATGGGGATGCCGTGCGGCACCAGCGCCGATTTGGTGAGCTGCTTGTCGATGGCGATGACCGACGTCGCAAGGCCCGAATGCGTGTATTTGAGGCCCATCAGGTCCATCATGCCCTGCACCGTGCCGTCTTCCCCCGGCGAGCCGTGGAGCGCGTTGAACACAACGTCGGGCTTCACTTCGGCAAGACGTGTCGCAATGTCGCGGTCCATGTCGATACGTGTCACGCGATAGCCCACGCGCTCAAGCGCATCGGCAACGCCTGCCCCCGTGACGAGCGACACTTCGCGCTCGGATGACCATCCCCCCATCAGGACTGCAACGTGGATGGGTGTGCTCATGCCGATCGACCTACTCTTTGAATTTCCCATTCGAGCGTCACGCCCGATTTATCCTTCACGCGCTTGCGCACTTCCTCGCCCAGCGCCTCGATGTCCGCACTGGTCGCTTCGCCGAGGTTGAGGAGGAAGTTGGTGTGCTTTTCAGACACCTGCGCGCCGCCAAGCGTCATCCCGCGGCACCCGGCCTCGTCGACAAGCTGCCAGGCCTTGTGCCCATCGGGGTTCTTGAAGGTGGACCCGCCCGTCTTGCTGCGCAGCGGCTGCGAGGCTTCGCGGCTGGCCGAGATGCGATCCATCTCCGCCTGAATATCATCCGGCTGCCCCGCCCGCCCCTTGAAGCGGGCACCAACAACAATGGCGCCTTCGGGCAGCTCGGAATGGCGATAGGTATAGTGAAGTGCCTCGACCGGAAGCTTGAGCAGCGATCCATCGCGCAGGACGACGTCGCAATCGACGAGAATGTCTTTCACTTCGCCGCCATAAGCGCCGCCATTCATCCGCACGAAGCCGCCGACCGTGCCGGGGATCGAACGCAGAAATTCAAGCCCTGCAACACCATTGTCGCGCGCGGTCGATGAGACGAGAATACCGCTTGCGC
>Ga0208695_1001807_pt1 | contig 16882 bp, 10 predicted proteins | sample AD_UKC111_MetaG_FD_184449 | JGI IMG/M metagenome (GOLD analysis project Ga0208695, IMG submission 184449) | Active sludge microbial communities of municipal wastewater-treating anaerobic digesters from Hong Kong - AD_UKC111_MetaG (SPAdes)... | ecosystem: Engineered > Bioreactor > Anaerobic >... | reverse complement strand
TGATGATGGATAGAATTATCTTCTTAGGCTCAGATGTGAATGATTATATCGCGAGTATTATTCAAGCGCAATTGTTGTTTTTGGAATCGTCTGACAACAGAAGCGATGTGCAGATTTATATCAACTCTCCGGGTGGTGAAGTCTATTCCGGTTTAGGCATTTATGATACCATGCAATATGTGAATATGGATGTTGCGACAATCTGTACAGGTATGGCAGCATCAATGGCTGCGGTGTTATTGTGTGCAGGGCAAAAAGGAAAACGTACTGCATTGCGTCATGCACGAGTAATGATACATCAACCTCTTGGCGGTATTGGGGGTAAAACCAGCGATATCATGATTTCGTTGCAAGAGATGCGTAAAATCAAAGAAGAATTGTACGTGATTTTAGAGCAACATTCCGGTCAACCAATGGACAAAATTGTGCGTGATGCAGATCGCGATTATTGGATGCGTGCACAAGAAGCCAAAGAATATGGTATGATTGACGAAGTTTTGGTGAGAAATAAAGGTAATAAAGAAGCGTAAGGTTCGTTTGTACAACAAAAACTAACTGTTTACGTAATCAAAGAAGATGGCACAGAAGAAAGAAACAGAACAATCCTGCTCGTTTTGCGGTCGCAAAAAGAAAGAGGTACAGTTGTTAATTACAGGCATTGATGGTCAGATATGCGATCAGTGTGTTACACAGGCGCGTCATATCATCGAGGAAGAACTGAACGACAAATCGAAAAACTTTAGTTATGTATTGCCGAAAGGCGTGAAACCTAAAGATATATCGTCTTTCTTGGATCAATATGTAATTGGACAAGAGGATGCGAAAAAATATTTATCAGTGGCGGTTTATAACCACTACAAGCGCTTGAATCAGCGCATTGATGATGAAGTGGAGATTGAAAAATCGAATATTTTGGTGGTTGGACAAACCGGTACCGGAAAAACCTTGTTGGCGAAAACCATTGCTAAATATTTGAACGTTCCTTTTACCATTGTTGATGCAACAGTGTTTACTGAGGCGGGTTATGTGGGCGAAGATGTAGAAAGTATCTTGTCGAGATTATTACAATCTTGTGATTACAATGTGGAAGCTGCCGAGCGCGGTATCATTTATGTAGATGAAGTGGACAAAATTGCCCGAAAAAGCGATAATCCATCCATAACTAGAGATGTGTCAGGCGAAGGTGTACAACAAGGCTTATTGAAGCTATTAGAGGGTACAGATGTACTCGTTCCACCTCAAGGCGGAAGAAAGCATCCGGATGCGAAAATGGTGAAGCTCAATACTTCGAATATTCTTTTCATTTGTGGAGGGGCGTTTGAAGGTATTGATAAGATGATTGCTTCGCGCTTGAATCAAGCGAAGATCGGTTTCAAGAAAGGGCGTGACAAAGAAAAAATGGATAACGAGAATTTCTTGCAGTATGTTTCTCCGGCTGATATTCGTTCATTCGGATTAATTCCGGAATTGATTGGTCGTTTGCCGGTATTGGTCCATTTAGATCCATTGAGCAAAGAAGCGTTGATGGCGATTTTGGAAGAGCCCAAAAATGCATTGTTGAAACAGTATCAGAAACTGTTCAAGTTGGAAGGCATTAAATTGGATTTCGCGAAAGACGCCAAAGAGTTCATGGTGGAAAAAGCGATGGAATATAATCTAGGCGCACGTGGTTTGCGTTCGATTTGCGAAGCGGTGATGACAGATGCGATGTACGAATTGCCTTCGGAGGAAGGGATAGAGCGCTTTACCATTAACCGCGACTATTGCGAAGAAAAATTCAATCGTTTAAACGTAAATAAATTGATGGTGGCTTAAGTTCAATTAAACCTTTAGGTTTTTTTTGAGTCTTATGTTCAAAATGTTCTTTTTTTATTGGGGCTGACAGGTATTGACGGGAGGTCATGTCGGTAAACTTGCATGCAGTGGGTGTACATAGCACTTTAATCCATGTACAACAAACAATAACTGGCGAAGAATCTTTCGCTATGGCTGCTTAATCTAAGAGATTAACCACCATTTTCTCCTCGCTTGAGGCTACTTACACAGCGAGCTAGAAATCAAAAACTAGTGGCTTATTTGAAAGGTGCATCATTCACATCTTTTGAAGACATTTTCGAATGCACGGAATAGTGTGGTGGGTTTCTTAACGCGCATTATTCTCGGCAATTAATAAGGAACTAAGCATGTAGTAGGTCTATCTTCATCTTGTCCGGACGCGGGTTCAAATCCCGCCAGCTCCACTTGGTATTCAGTAATACCAATTAATCTTTCAACTTCAGATAGGCTACGGCAAATACGCCTAGCCAAATCAAACCTTTAATAAGAAAAAACAGGAATCCTGCGATTCCTATTTTTTTCAGGTATGGTGAACTGTTTTTAAGAAAGTTGAACATTGCTTTAAACAATTTTATCGAAGCCTGTATATGGCTGTAATGCCTTTGGAATGTAGATACCATCTTCTTTCTGATGGTTTTCTAAAATACCTGCAACAATTCTTGGTAACGCCATAGCGCTGTCGTTCAACGAGTGACAAAGAATTGTTTTCTTGTTTTCATCGCGATAACGCACTTTCATACGGTTGGTTTGAAAGGTCTCAAAGTTAGATACAGAGCTCACTTCCAGCCAGCGTTGTTGTGCGGTACTGTATACTTCGAAATCATACGTTAAAGCAGAAGAGAAACTCATATCGCCTCCACACAATCGCAAAATTCGGTACGGCAACTCTAATGCTTGCAACAACGATTCTACGTGTGCGCACATACTGTCCAAGGTTTCATATGATTTTGCAGGGTGTTGGATTTGCACAATTTCCACTTTATCGAATTGATGTACACGATTCAATCCGCGCACATCTTTTCCGTAAGAACCTGCTTCCCTTCTGAAACATGGCGAGTAGGCCGTCATTTTAATCGGCAATTGTTTTTCGTCAAAAATTTCATCGCGAACAATGTTGGTTACCGGCACTTCGGCTGTTGGAATCAAATACAAATTATCGGCAGTAGCGTAATACATTTGTCCTTCTTTGTCGGGCAACTGACCCGTGCCGAAAGCAGATGCTTCGTTCACCATGTGCGGTGGAATTACTTCGTTGTAGCCCGCCTCAATGGCTTTATCCAAGAAAAAAGAAATCAATGCACGTTGTAATTTTGCGCCTTTTCCTTTGTAAACAGGGAATCCTGCACCGGTAATTTTTACGCCTAATTCCAAATCGAACAAATCATATTTTTTGCCTAACTCCCAGTGTGGCTGGGCATTAGCATGTAATACAGGGATGTCGCCTACTTGTTTGGCTACGATATTATCTTCAGCTGTTTTCCCTTTCGGTACGATATCGCATGGAAGGTTTGGCAATTGCACCAACAAATCGAATTGTTTTTTTTCTGTTTCAGTGAAGCGATTGGTTAACGATGTGCTTTCTTCTTTCAAGCTAATGGTTTCCGCTTTTTTCGCTTCCGCCTCGTCTTTTTTCCCTTCTTTGAACAACACGCCAATTTCTTTCGCAATAGTATTTTCGCGGCTTCTTATATCGTCTAATTGTTTCTGTATGGCTCTTCGCTCTTCATCGGCTTGTAGAATTTCGTCCACCAAATGAAGATCCGAAAAGTTCTTCACGCTCAGTTTCTGTTTCACTAATTCGGGCGACTGGCGGATGATTTGAATTTCTATCATGACTTTTTAAAATTATGCTGCGAAGCTAAAAAAAAGGGAATATTCTTTGTGTATTCGCGCCTTTTCGTGTTCGATTTCTGCGTTAATATTTGGCAAATTGACATTTTGGTCAATTAATTCCTTATTTTTGACACAAAATTAAGAATCATGTTTGGCTTAGGAACACCTGAAATTATAATTATTCTAGTCGTTGTTTTGTTGTTGTTTGGTGGTAAAAAAATACCTGAATTGATGCGAGGCCTTGGACAAGGTGTGCGTGAATTCAATGCTGCTAAAGCCAACATCAAAACAGAAATTGAAGAGGGCATGCGCGAAAAGCCTACCCCTGTTCAACCGACAGAAAAGAAAGAAGAAGCATAACTATTGCTTTTTTAAATCACTTGCCGCGAGTTGTCTCTCGGCATTTTTTATTGTTTCATTTTAATTTATCTCCCTTTATTTCGTGAGTTCATACAACACTATACGCTCCCTTCAAACGGCTTTAACGGCAGGCGAAACCACGGTTTCAGCCATTGTTGATCAATACATCAAAACCATTGATGCGAAAAAGCAGCTCAATGCTTTTTTAGAAGTATTTACGGAAGAAGCACAACAGCGTGCTCTGCAGTTGGATGAAAAAAGAAAATCGGGGCAGCCGTTAGGTAAATTGCACGGTTTAGTGATTGGTATTAAGGATAATATTTGTTATGCCGGACATAAAGTGACCGGTGGCTCTAAGATCTTAGAAAACTTCACTTCGATTTATAGTGCTACAGTGGTAGAGCGATTATTGGCTGAAGATGCCATTATTATTGGGCGTTTGAACTGTGATGAATTTGCAATGGGTTCCAGCAATGAAAATTCTGCCTACGGAAATGTGAAGAACGCATTGGATGAAACCCGTGTACCGGGCGGTTCTTCGGGTGGTTCGGCTGTTGCGGTGCAAGCCGATTTATGTCATGCTACATTGGGCAGTGATACCGGAGGTTCTATTCGTCAGCCTGCATCGTTTTGTGGAGTAGTAGGTGTGAAACCCACGTATGGCTTGGTTTCTCGTTATGGCTTGTTGGCTTATGCTTCATCATTCGATCAAATTGGTACATTGACAAAATCTGTTGAAGATTCGGCTTTGATTTTGGAGGTGATTGCCGGTGCCGATGATTTCGATAGCACCGCTTCACAGAAACCAATCCCTGCTTATGCTTCGCAAACTTTTCCCGGCAAAGCAAAAATTGCTGTATTGAAAAATACAGTGGATCATCCCGGTATTCATGCCGATGTGAAACAAGCAACGGAAACCTTTATTGCCGATTTGAAAGCGAAAGGGCACAGTGTGGAAGAGGTTGCTTTCGATTTAATGGATTATTTGATTCCCACTTATTATGTTTTGACTACAGCTGAAGCTTCGTCAAACTTAGCACGTTACGATGGTGTACATTTTGGGTTCCGTTCACCGAATGCGGTAGATATGGAAACGGTGTACAAAAAATCGCGTAGCGAAGGTTTTGGAAAAGAGGTGAAGAACAGAATTATGTTGGGCACCTTTGTGTTGAGTTCGGGATACTATGATGCGTACTATTCAAGAGCACAAAAAGTGCGTAGAATTTTGAAAGAGCAAATCAGATCCATTTTCAAGGATTACGATTTTATTTTGATGCCCACAGCACCATCAGTTGCTTTCAAAATTGGGGAAAAAACAGACGATCCAATTGCGATGTACTTAGCAGATATATACACGGTTTTGGCCAATTTGGTGGCAATTCCGGGCTTGTCGATTCCGGTGGCGAAAGATGCACAAGGTTTGCCGATTGGCATTCAGTTGATGGCAGATAAACTTGAAGATGGTAAATTGATGGCTTTTGCAAAGGAAATTGGCTTCTAGAAAAATTGCAGAAATCAGATATCTTAAATCAATAAATCTTAAATATCATGGCTTTACCCAACATATTCACTAAAGAAGTTGCCGATAGTTTAATTGCGCGTATTAATACGTTGACACCTGAAAGTAAGGCGCAATGGGGGAAAATGAGTGTTGCTCAAATGTTGGCGCATTGCAATGTAACTTACGAATATGTGTATGAAGATAAATACGCAAAGCCAAATGTTTTCATGCGCTTTATTTTGAAAACATTGGTAAAGAAAACGGTAGTTAGTGAAGAACTGTATAAACACAATAGTAATACCGGCCCCGATTTTATTATCAAAAATGAACCGGAATTTGTTGCTCAAAAAAATCGCTTAATTGGTTTCATTACCAAAACCCAAGAACTTGGCGCTTCCCATTTCGAAGGAAAAGAATCGCATTCCTTTGGTGCGTTAACTGCAACAGAATGGAACAATATGTTTTACAAACATTTGAACCATCACTTGGGGCAGTTTGGTGTGTAAGCCACTGTTTTTATATTGTTTTTCTGTTTTAGGGTATAGCGAATTTTCGACAAACAGTGTTTCAAAAGAGATGATATACTTTTGAAGTTGGTCTTGTTGTTTCTCTTTTCCCTCTAAAAACCCTCCTTTTTTCACAAATTCTGCCAAATCCTTTTAAATTAGCGATTCTCAAAAACCGATGATAACGTATATTAAAGGAAAGCTAGTTGAAAAAACCCCCACAAGTGTTATTCTTGATCGGGACGGTTTCGGCTATTTATTGAAAATTTCACTTAATACGTACTCTGCTATTCAGTCGTTGGAGCATTGTATGCTCTATACTTCGCTGGTGGTGAAGAATGAAAATCAATCGGTTGTAGGTTACGACCTATACGGCTTTGCCACAGAGCAAGAGCGCGACTTGTTCGAACGGATGATTTCAGTTTCAGGCGTAGGTGCATCAACTGCACGTATGATGCTCTCTTCGTTCAAGCCCGATGAGGTGATACAAGCCATTATTTCTGAGAATGAAGGCATGATTCAATCGGTAAAAGGCATTGGTCCGAAGTCGGCTAAACGCATCATTTTAGAGCTGAAAGATAAAGTAGGTAAGCCTTTGGGTGATAATACAGAAATATCTGTGAAAGTCCACAATAATAATCGTGAAGAAGCGTTAAATGCACTCGTTACGCTTGGGTTTGGCAAGCCGGCTATTGAGAAAGTGCTCAATCGGTTGCTGATGGCTAATCCAAGTTTAGGCGTGGAGACATTGATAAAAGAGGGGTTAAAAGTTTTATAACAAAAAAATATTTGCTCATAAGCTACGTGCTGTTTTTGATTTTTTTAGATGACGATTCGACATATTGTAATTAGTAGTTTTGCAGGTTTCACGGTGTTTACAGCGTTGATTGGGTATTCCGGTCAGCGAACGCAAAAGATGCTCTATCCGGTGGCTGCCGAGCCAAGTCCTTTGCCCGATTCCCCTTCCAGCACCCTGAAATACCCGATTAAAGAACACAGTGGAGACCACGTTACCGACAAGCCGAAAGATCCTTTTTATTTGCCGGATCCGTCTAACATCAAAAAAGATGTGGAATACGACCCCACCACAGGCAAATATGTTGTTACCGAAAAAGTGGGCGATCAGAATGTAAAGGAACCCCTTTACCTCACCTACGAGGAATATTTGAAATATACTGAGAAACAAGAACGGGATGCCTATTTCAAAAGCCGTTCGAATGCCGTTCAATTGATTGAGCAGAAAGGTTTGATTCCTTCCGTGGACATGAAAAATCCGATTTTAGATCGTTTGTTTGGCGGTACTAAAATCGAAATTAAACCCCAAGGAAATTTAGAGCTCACCCTTGGCGGAAGTTCACAAAAAATCGATAATCCTAACATTCCGTTGCGTAACAGAAAGACCGGTGGAATGGACTTCGACATGAATATCAACATGAACGTGATTGGTAAGATTGGCGATAAAGTGCAGTTAGGGATTAAGTACAATACGCAATCAGGTTTTGATTTTGATAATCAAGTGAAATTAGGTTGGACGGGCGATGAAGATGATATCGTAAAAGAAATCTCCATTGGAAACGTAAGTCTACCTTTGCCTACGCGATTGATTAGCGGAAGTCAGGCGCTGTTTGGCTTGAAGACTAAATTGCAATTCGGACGATTGACGTGGACGAGCATTATTTCGCAACAGAAATCCAAGCGAGAATCAGTTGTCATTGAAAACGGAACACAACGAACTCCGTTTGAAATTAAAGCCGATCAATACGATGAAAACCGCCACTATTTCTTGGGACAGTATTTCTACAACCAATACGATTATGCGCTTTCAGGCTTACCGATTATTAAATCGGTGAACAACATTACCCGTATGGAGGTTTGGGTAACCAATCGAAACGGTACAACCCAAAACGTACGAGATGTAGTGGCGTTGGCAGATTTAGGTGAAAAAACACCGTATCATTATCCGGCAAATCCTACGGCTGATGACCATGCCAGCAACGATGCAAACAGTTTGTATTATACATTGGTGTCAAGTCCTAATACGCGTTTCATCAATAACACGGTAACCGATTTAACAGCTAAAGTAGGATTGGTGAATGGAGAAGATTTCGAAAAAACGTATGCACGAAGACTCGCTACAACGGAGTATACCTATAACCCACAACTTGGATTTTTATCGTTGAACAGTTCGTTAAATCCGAACGAGGTATTGGCTGTGGCCTATCAATACGAGGTAAATGGGGAGATCTATCAGGTAGGAGAATTTGCCGATCAGGTGCCACCGGATTCGAATACAACTAGTAAAGTTTTGTATTTGAAATTGTTGAAAGGAACAACGGTTCGTGTACGCAATCCAATTTGGAATTTGATGATGAAAAACGTCTATTCTTTAGGCGCATTTCAAGTAAGTAATGATGAGTTTCGTTTGGATATTACATACAACGATCCGGGTGGAGGCGAGAAAAGATATATGCCAAAAGGCTGTTTGAAAGGTGTACAGTTGTTGAAAGTGATGAACCTCGATAACGTAAACACCAATAACGATGCACAGCCCGATGGTTTGTTTGACTTTATTCCCGGAGTCACGATTATTCCAACTACAGGGCGTTTAATCTTCCCGGTGAAAGAACCTTTTGGTCAACGTTTGCGCGATAAGTTTACTGAATGCGGATCAGGACAGGTGGCCGATCAATATGTATATGATCAACTCTATGATTCAACAAAATTTGTAGCGCAACAATATCCGGAATACAATCGTTTCGTAATTAAAGGTCAATACAAAGGAACAAACAGTAAGGAGATTTCGTTGGGTGGATTTAATATTCCAAGAGGCTCTGTGGTGGTAACGGCTGGTGGCCAAAAATTAAAAGAAGATGTAGATTTCTCGGTAGATTATTCGTTAGGAAAAGTAACGATTTTGAATCAAGGAATTTTGAATTCCGGACAACAAATCAAAATCGATTACGAGAATAATAATCAATTCGGTTTCCAAGTGAAATCATTGATGGGTACACGTTTGGACTACCGCATCAGCAAAAAGTTCAACATTGGTGCCACGGTGATGCGATTAACGGAAAGGCCGTTCACACAAAAAGTAAATATTGGCGAAGACCCGATTTCGAATACCATTTTCGGAGCAGATATTCGTTACGAAACGGATGCACCTTGGCTGACTAAAGCATTGGATAAATTACCGTTGTATGCAACGAAGGAAATGTCTACCATTTCGGCCTATGGCGAGTTTGCGCACTTAGCACCAAGTCACCAAAAAGCGATTAATGATCAAAACGGAAAAGGGCAAGTTTATGTTGATGATTTTGAAGGCGCCAATTCTTCATACTCCATTAAAGAGCCGGTGACGAATTGGAAGTTAGCGTCAACACCACAAGATGCACCGGGTCCAAACGGAAAAGAATTATTTCCGGAAGCAAAATTTTCAAATGATTTACGCTACGGTTTTAATCGTGCGAAATTAGCTTGGTATAAAATCGATAATACTTTTTATTCTACCGGAACACTTACTCCACAAGTGTTTAAAGACAATCCGGGTTTGCTGAATGATCCTTATGTACGCATTGTTAAGCAAAGCGAGGTCTTCCCGAATCGTCCGAATCAGAACGCTATTGACAACAATATTTATACACTTGATTTAGCCTTCTTCCCGAAAGAAAGAGGTCCGTATAACTACGAAGATAAGTTAGGCATTACTCCGGGCGTATCGATGGGTGTGAATCCGGATGGAAGTTTGAAAGACCCGGAAACACGATGGGGTGGTATTATGCGCTCGTTGGAGAATACGGATTTGGAAGCAAACAATACCGAATTTGTTGAGTTTTGGATGATGGATCCGTTTGCTAAGAGTCCGACCAGCTCCGGAGGTAAGTTGTATTTGAACTTGGGTAATGTATCGGAAGATATTTTGCGCGATTCGCGAATGCAATTTGAAAATGGATTAAGCAATGATAAAACAAGCACCGATTCAACTAATTGGGGAAGAGTACCTAAGATAGCGCCTCTAGTGAATGCCTTTGATAACGATCCTGCTAAACGCCCCGAGCAAGATAAAGGACTAGACGGGATGAGTAATGCAGAGGAAACGGAACGATATACCTCTACTTTCTTGGCCAATGTTGGCGGTTTCATGTTGCCCGGAGCTTCGCAAAAATTGATAGAAGATCCATCCTCCGATAACTATCAGTATTATTTAGACGATGCTATAAAATCGGAGCCATCTATTTTACAACGTTATAAAAATTACAACAATCACGAAGCTAATTCACCGGTTCAAAGCGGTAACTCTCAGTTAACGAATTCTGGTTCATCTATTCCGGATGTTGAGGATTTGAACCGTGATAACACGTTGAACGAAACAGAAGCCTATTATCAATATCGAGTAGATATGTTGCCGGGCATGGATGAGTCGAACAACAAGTATATCATTTCGCATGTGGATGTTCCTGCTGCGTCAGGTGTTCCTGCCGGAAAGTGGTTGCAATTCAGAATTCCAATTCGCGAATACGATAACCGCGTTGGGAATATTCCGGATTTTAAATCCATTCAGTTTATGCGAATGTTTGTGCATGGCTGGAGCGATAGTGTGGTGTTGCGTTTCGCCACTTTAGATTTAGTGCGTAACCAGTGGAGAGCATACAATTTGCCCATTGATCCGGGTTCCGATAATACTCCGATTGATCCGGAAAGTCAGACACGTTTCAGTGTAACGAAAGTGAGCATTGAAGAGAATAGCTCGAAGAGCCCGGTGAATTACGTTTTACCTCCAAATATTGAGCGAACACAAACGATAGGAACTCAAACTAATCAGTTTGTTGCACAAAACGAGCAAGCTATGGCATTGAATGTTTGCGGTTTGGAAGACGGAAAATCAAAAGCTGTTTTCAAAAATTTGACATTGGATGTGAGAAGATACAAACGTTTGAAAATGTTTGTTCACGCCAATCGTAAAGAAGGTGCCATTCCGGTGAAAGACAAAGAGGTAACCGCTTTCGTACGTTTAGGAACCGACTTTAAAGACAACTATTATCAGTATGAGATTCCGTTGAAAATGACGGCAGACGGTTCTGTGTACAGTAATGATGTTACAGCAGACAGAGATTCTGTTTGGCCGGAAAGCAATACCGTAGATATTTCGTTGGAAGAGTTAGTGAATTTGAAGTTAGCCCGAAATGCACAAGACGGCTACCCAAAAACAGTTCCTTATACTATCACGTCAAACGGCCGTATTTTAACCATTGTAGGTAATCCGGATTTGGGGAGTGTGAAGACCGTGATGTTAGGTATCAAGAACCCACTGCGTGGGGATGCGAATAATCCGTTACCGCAAAGTGATGATGGTCAATCGAAATGTGTGGAAGTGTGGTTCAACGAATTACGCTTGAGTGATTTTGATGAACGTGGCGGTTCTGCAGCCTTAGCGGAGGTGGCAATTAAATTGGCCGATTTCGGTAAGTTGAATGTTTCCGGAAGTATGCATACCAGAGGGTTTGGACAAATCGAACAGAAAATTGATAAACGTTATAAGGATAACATGTATCAATATTCGGTGTCTTCGAATTTGGAGTTAGGAAAATTATTGCCGGAGAAGGCCGGTATTCGTATTCCGTTCTATGGAGGAATTAGTCAGATTTTCAGCACACCTGAATTTGATCCGTATCAATTGGACGTAAGTTCGAAAAATATGATATCGAGCGTGAAAGCCAAGTATGGTGGAGATTCTGCTAAACATTACTTAAGTCAGATTCAAACCATTACTACTCGTAGAGGATACAATTTTTCAGGTGTTCGATTTATGCCTAAATTGAAAGCTACGAGTCCGCAAATTTGGGATCCGGGTAATTTTGCATTCACTTATTCATTTAATGAATTGCTGTTTACTGATCCATTTATCGAAAAGAATTCGAAAAAAGATTATTACGGACAAATTACATGGAATTATGCGCCACAAGCTAAAGAGTATACGCCTTTCAAGAAATTGATTAAATCAAAATCGAAGTGGTTAGATATCATTCGCGATTTCAATGTCAATTTGATGCCGGCAACATTGAGCTTCAATACCGATATGAGTCGACAGTTTGGTGTAATTAAGCTCCGTGCGTTAGGCGATAACGATTATGCGGTTCCTACTACCTACAATAAATATTTCAAATGGAATCGATCTTACATCTTTAAATACAATCCATTTAAATCGTTAAGCATTGACTATGCCGCTAATAATCAATCTAGAATTGATGAGCCGGATGGTGCCATTGATACAAAAGCGGAGAAGGATATTATATGGAGTAACATCGGAAAAGGAGGCCGTAATACGAATTACAATCAAACGTTTAATGTGGGTTACACATTACCTATCAATAAAATTCCATTGTTTGATTTCATTACCGCCAATGTGAGCTACAACACCGGTTATGCGTGGACTGCTTCACCACAAGTTCGCGATTCTGCTACCAATGGTTTTAAAGCAAATCCGCTAGGTAATTTGATAACAAATAATCAAGCCGATAAAGCGAAAGTAGATTTCAACTTCAAAAAGATCTACGACAAGGTTCCTTTTTTAAAAACGTATAGTACACCTAGTCAAAATCCCGGAGATAAAAAAGAGAACCAGAAGAAGCGAGAAGCAGTGCGAAAAGCGCGTGAGAAAATCAGCGAAGACATCGATAAGTTAAAAGAGAAACGTGATAAACTGAAAGCAGATTTAGTATCTACTAAGAATGATGTTAAGTTGACAGATTCTGTGCGTGCAGTGAAGATTAAGCAAATCAAGAAGGACATTAAAGCGGTGAAAGGTCAGATTCGTCAGAAACGTAAAGACTACAACGCGAAACAGATGCCACCGGATCCGTTTATCTCTATTGTGATGCGACCGTTACTTTCATTGCGAAAAATCTCTGTAGAATACAAAGAAACGAAGAGTACCACGTTACCCGGATTTATGCCTTCTAGCCAAATACTAGGAAACGATATTAAACAAAGTGCTCCTGGTTATGGATTTGCCTTTGGTGCGCAGCCTGGCGATAAGTTTTTCTTTGGGGCTGATAATAAATCGAGAGAACAATGGCTAGATCGAGCTGCCGATAAAGGATGGATAACAGGCGATACGTTGTTGAATCAGAAATTTATTCAAACACGGCAAAGTAGATTAGATGTTACTGCAAACTTCGAACCTTTCCCTGATTTAAAGGTGGATTTGAATATGTTCCGCGAGTTTACGGATAACCACAGCGAGTTCTTTAAAAAGGTGAGCGCAAATGGCGATTGGGAACACTTGAATCCGGTGGAAATGGGCTCATACAGCATTTCTTATGTGCCGGTGAATACATTCTTTAAGCCAATAGGGAAAGATGGTTCTTCAGAAACTTACAATCAGTTCTTGAAAAACAGAGAAGTCTTCTCGGAGCGATTGGCGAAAGCGAATCCAAATTCGAATCCAAGTGATTATTACTATAATCCGAGCGACAGTACGACCAATCCAAATTACAAAGATGGTTATGGCCCGAAATCACAAGAGGTATTGATTCCTGCATTCTTGAGTGCCTATTCCGGGAAAGATCCGAATAAATACAAGCTTGGGTTGTTTAGTCAGATTCCATTGCCTAACTGGAGAATATCGTACAATGGATTGTCGAAAATCAAATGGCTGCAACCGGTGTTTACTTCAATTTCGTTGACCCACGGTTATAACTCTACCATGACCATTAATAGCTTCCAAACGAATTTGAATGCAGAAATCGATGCGAATGGAAACACCGTAAAGAAAGACTCGCTGAGTGGTAACTTCTTTGCCAATTATGCCATTCCAAGCGTTATTGTGAATGAGCAATTTTCTCCATTAATTGGTGTGGACATCACGTTTAAAAACAATATCCTTGTGCGTTTTGATTACAAAAAATCACGAACACTCACCATGAGTTTCAGTGATTACCAAATGATTGAAAATAAATCGACAACAATCACTGCGGGACTTGGCTATACGATTCGTGGATTAAAAATGCCATTTAAGATAAAGGGCAAAAAGCCACGATTGGATAATGATTTGAAATTTAAGTGTGATGTGTCTTATCGTGATGGAGTAATTATCAATCACCGTGTGGATCAGTTTACACCACAGATTACAAGCGGTTCAACGAATATTACAGTGAGCCCGTCTATTGATTATGTCATCAACAATAGAATCAATGTTCGATTGTTTGTGGATTACAACAAAACCATTCCTCGTATTTCTACCGGGTATCCTACCACTAATGTGAAAGGGGGATTGCAATTGCGTTTATCGTTAGCTCAATAAGTAGCGCTTAAACTTAATCAAGGCAAGGCAACAGAAGTGCTTTCAAGCTTAGTTTTTATACGTTGCATTAGCGTTTTTGACAATCCTTTGCTTTGTAAGTTTAGCTTAGAATTGTTTGTTTCCCAAACAACTAATTGTTGTGATTTTACTGTGCCATTTTCTTGGATAATGTAGTTGTTGCTGAAGTGTAACGCAAAGCTGGAGAGGCTTTGATAAATATGTTGTAATTACTCAAATTGCTGATACATTCAATAACAAATGGGTTACTTCAAGGTTCTAATTTATTCCAATTAGCAATCTGTTTTAAAGCTTTTTGATGATAATGCCTAATCTAATTGAGGCAATAAAAAAGCCCACTCGTTTGAGTGGGCTTTTTTATAAAACTAAGCTAAATTATTTTTTAGCCGGTTGTCCTTTTGTAGACTTGCCTTTAGACTCCGTTTTGGCAGGAGCTGTTTTCGCAGGCTCAGATTTTGCCGGTGTTGCTGCAGGTGCCGGTGTAGGCGTTACAGTTCCAGAAGTTGGAGCTGCTTCATCAAGCACAGTTCCTGAAATTTTCAATGTTTCGTTCGCTTGTTTAGCGTTAGAAGAAACACTTACTGTTTTAGTGAACGGACCAACACGGTTAATATCGTAGTGGACTTTGATTGTTCCTGATTTTCCAGGCAAGATTGGTTCAGTAGGACATGTTGGAACCGTACAACCACAACTTCCTCTACAAGAAGATAAGATAAGTGGTGATTTTCCAACGTTAGTGAATTTGAATTCGCGAGTTGCGCTACTTTCATCTCCTTTTTTCACGTTACCGTAATCAATGGCAGTAGACTCCCACTTAATATCTGCCGCGTTTGGATCCGGAGCAGTAGCTGGAGCATCCTGAGCGTTCATAGCTGCTGAAAAACCAGCGAAAGCTACAATCATCATAATTTTTTTCATTGTTCTTGTTGTTTAATTTTTTGATACAAATTGTTCTCGAATTGCTTAAAACAAATCTAATGCCTTTTTTGATTAAGTCAATGTACCAAGCCTTTAGCTTTTACAACCTTTAACAACTACTTAGCTTAAAAATAGCTTAAAACGGGAATGCCTATAGAGAGGGGTGAATTAAATGCAAGTTGGGGAATAAGTGGCTTTCGTTGAAAATGAGTGAAATGAAAAAACTTTGGAAACTTTCGAGAAAAAATTTGTTTCCTAAGTTTTTTTGCCCTTATATTCGCCCCGCAAATGACAATAGAAGAACAAATACTGGCAAAGTCTACAGAGTTATTCATCAAATACGGATTGAAAAACCTGACTATGGATGAAATTGCTCGAGAATTGGGAATGTCGAAGAAAACCATCTACCAGTATTGTGAAAACAAAGCTGACTTGATTGAGAAATCGATGCGTGCACACATCAAAAAGGAAGAGTGTGACTTGATGTTGATAGAAGGCAAAGCCAAAAATGCAATTGACGAAACATTATTGATGTTTGAGTATATCATGGATCATATCCGGGGTGTAAGCGGCAATATGATATATGAAATGCAAAAGTATTACCCTAAAGCATATGCATTGTTTAATGAATATACGGAGTGTCAGATTCAAACAAAAATCAGTAAGAACCTAGAGCGGGGTATCGCAGAAGGGTTTTACAGAGCTGATATGAATGCAGATATCGTTTCTAAAATTTATATATCGGCAGTAGTGTTTTTGTTCGATCAAAAGTTGTTTCCGGTAAAGCAATATGCATTCCCTGATTTGTATCGTGAGTTTATGACGTACCATTTGCACGGAATATTATCGGTAAAGGGATTGAAATATGTAGAACAAAAAAAATTGGTAAAAAAATAATCAGCGTATTATGTTAGAAATAAAGAACACGTTTTTAGTGAAAAGAATTTTAGTAGCGAACTTGGCTGTGTTTGCACTCTTTTCAGCCTATGCACAGCAACAGCCTCTCAAAACGTTCAGCTTAAAGGATGCAGAAGAGTATGCTTTGCAAAACAAATCGGAAGCAAAAAATGCACAACTAAGCATAGATGAAGCCAAAGCGCGTAATTGGGAAATTATCGCCACAGGTTTGCCGGTAGTGAGTGGTAGTGCTGATTATACTTATTACTTTAAGCGTCCGGAATCACCTGCATTGTCTAAGTTTTTTTCTGACCCAAAGAGTACAACTAACCAAATTTATGGTGTGCTTGCACAAAAATATCCGGCTGAAATTGGTCCTATATTAGCTGAAGCTGCCAAAAACTCAGGTCCTATTTCCTTCGTTCTTCCCCACAGTTTACAAGCTGGAGTTCAAGTATCAGAGTTGTTGTTTGACGGTCGTTACATGGTCGGATTAAAAGCCACCAAAGACTTTATGAAAGCTGCATTGCTTTCTAAAAATGTATCTGACCAGGATATTCGTTATAGTGTTCGAAAAGCTTATTATCAGGCACAAGCAGCTCAACAAGCAATAAGTTTATTACATGATAACGAGCTTGTACTTGAAAAATTAGTTGCGGATAATCGCGAAGTGTACAAGGCCGGTTTTATCGAAGAGTTAGATGTGAATCGGTT
>Ga0208695_1001806_pt1 | contig 16893 bp, 6 predicted proteins | sample AD_UKC111_MetaG_FD_184449 | JGI IMG/M metagenome (GOLD analysis project Ga0208695, IMG submission 184449) | Active sludge microbial communities of municipal wastewater-treating anaerobic digesters from Hong Kong - AD_UKC111_MetaG (SPAdes)... | ecosystem: Engineered > Bioreactor > Anaerobic >... | reverse complement strand
CGATGTATCTACATAGACGGTGCCTATTGCAGGGGGGATAAGGTCGCCGTCGTCATTGTTCACGGCATAGTAAAAAAGCGTGTAGGCGCCTATTTCATCGAGCCCGGTGAGGTTGTATTCCCACCTTGCCTGAGAGCTTTTGTAAGTCCCTGCTGCTTTGGGAAGGTTGAGGGCAACCTGTCCGGATAATGAGTCGGTTGATGTAAAGGAAGGTTTCTTGATTTCTACCCATGAGGCGGCAGTTTTTGAGGGGTTTGATGTTTTTGCCCAGGCGATTATCGAACTTCCGGTGGTGGTGGCTGTCGGCATTATCTCCTGCCAGGCGAGGCTTACCGGGTTTGCCCCGAGGCCCAAGACGAGCTTTGATGTTATATCTCCGTCTTCCTGCCCCACTATGTTCATCCAGCTTCCCTTGCCGTCTCCGTTGTCGTCGAGTAGCGGATGCTGACGGGATTTGTCTTCTTTGCACAGGGAGTTGGTCCCGCAGTTTGCCCCGCTTTCCTTGAAGTACTGGTGGGTAACCTTTGCCGCATCACGGAAGGCATCCCGGAGCGTGTCCCCTTTTGTGAGGTAGCTGAACAGATAGTATATGAAGTATTCGCCGTAGGTGGTGTCGAAGGTTTGCGGACCCTGGGCGGATTTTTCTTCACCTGTGGCGCTGGTGATGATGACGCGGTTATGCTTTGAGAGGGCGGGGATGAAGCTTCCTGAGAAGCAGGAGCCGTTTACGATGATTGTAGTGAGGGGCTTGCCGATGGCTGTCTGAATATTGTTTTCGAGGGTGGTAAGCCAGGTGTTTAGTTCTGATGGAGTGATGGTTGAGGGGTCGATGTAGAAGCGTCCGGGGTCGCCGTGGTTGACCATGATGATATACAAAGGAGCGATGCCGCCGCTTATGATCCTCTCGTATGCCCAGTTCGTTATGGCATTTTGTATGTTGGCTTTTGTGGTCAGGGCATCGACATTGACATGGGAGGTGCCTTCATAGCTCAGGTAGTAGATATTCTCATCGGTAAATGAGCGCTTTTTGAGTTTGGCATAGACATCGTCGAGGGATGCGGTGTAATAGGGTCTGCTTGCAGTGCCGCTTTCGCCTTCTATGAGGATGGCGTATCCTGCAGAGGTGGCGACGCTTAAGCTCGCTGATTCTGACTGGCTGCCGTTTAAGTTCGGGTTGGATATGAGGCCTGCGGATACGGACCAGAGGCCGTCTTCGTTAAACTCTCCCGAATAGGTATAGATGAAGTGGCCGTACTGGTCGTAGGTATTAACCGTCTTGTTATGGACTGTTCCATTAGGTTGGGTGAAGCTTAAGTTTATCTGTATGCTGCTTAAGTCCACAGGGACAAAGGTATGGGATACGAGCTGACCGGTTACGACAAGCGAGCCTGTGGGCGTGATGCTGCCTGAGTTAAGGGAGATGATGATGCGGGTGTCCGCCTTTGCTATGGAGAAGCTTGTATTAATGGCTGCGCTGTTGTATGCAGCAGGTTCAGTATCGTTGAATGTTGCCTCTACGCTCCATGCACCTGCAGTATCAATTACGGATACATCGGCGATGTAGGAATAAGAGCCGCTGCTGTTCGTTGTGACGGAGACAGGCGAGGTTTTGGTGCCGTAGGGGGCAGTGAATACGATGCTGATGTTTTTGCCGTTTAAGGCTGTATTGGTGGATGCGTCCTTCAAGGTGCCTGTTACCGTTACCCCCTGGCCGTAAGTGGCACCTGAGGTGACGGATGTGGTGAGGACGGCGTTCTTGAGCGTGGGTGAGGTAACAGTGATGGAGTGGGTACCCGATGTCCATCCCTGGCTGGGCGTGCCTTCCATGCCGGATGCGGTGAGTGTGAATGCGCCGGCGGTGGAGTCTTTGTACTTGAAAACGATGGACGACTGGCCTGAAGGAATGGTGGGTGAAGCTGAATTGTCGAAGCTAAAGTTCATACCATCTGTGGTGAACCTCCCCGTCAATGAGGATGATTCTATATGTACCATCGTGTTTGCCGTCGTATTGGCGGGATGGTTGTAGTCATCGAGAACCTTTATGGTTATCCATCCGGTAAGCGTGTTCTTTTCTACCGTCCAGGAGGAAGCCTCTAATGAAAGCTGGCGATATGAGGTATCGTATATCCTTATCTGGTAATCCTTTTGTGTAGTGTGCCCCTGGGCATCCTCAACCTTAATGGTGAATGTATATGTACCACGTGTGGTGGGTGTGCCTGAAAGGCTGCCTGATGAGGACAGGACAAGGCCATCAGGGAGAGCGCCGGAGAGGACAGAGACGGTATAAGGAGCAACACCGCCCGATATGCTTATTGCTGAGGAATAGGATGTGCCCTTAACACCGTCTGCAATCGATACTGCGGGAAGGCCCATTTCTGAGGCGATGGTGACTGTGACGTCTTTTGTCTTTGTGATGCCTCCGCCCGTACCAGTTATGCGCAGCGTATATGTGCCGGGAGCAGTTTCTGGAGAGGCGCTTATGGTAAGGGTTGTCTGTACGCCTTCCGTGGAGGGGGTAAGGGTGTATGGTGAAAGTGAGGGCGTGATGCCTGTCGGCTGAATCCCTGTAAAGGCATGGGAAAGCGTAACAGGGCTATTGAAGAAGTTGTATGCGGTAAGGGTAAGGCTAATGTTTTTTGACTCACCTTTTACAACGGAGATATCGCCTGATGTGATGGAGAAGTCATTGGCATAGCCTGTTCCTGTCAGGACTGTATTTGATGTGGGCTTGTTTGGATCGTTGGATGTAATCTGAAGGGTTGCCTGCTTTGTACCGGTGGATGCAGGAGAGAAGATAACTGAAACGGTACAGCTTGCATTAGGTGCAAGGGTCGGGGCAAGCGAGGGGCATGTTCCTGCTGTTACGCTGAACATGGAGCTGTCCGTACCGGCAATTGCGATGGAGCTCACAACAAGGTCGACATTACCTGTATTGGATATGGTGAATGCCTGTGAAGATGAAGACTGACTGACCTCAACATTCTCGAAGTCCTTAGTGGAAGGAGAGACGGAGAGGTTTGAGGCATAGACGGGACCGCCGATTTGGACGGGAACGAGGCGGTTGGTTGTTGTTCCGTCGCCTACATTACCGGATCCATTAGCGCCTCATGCCCAGAGAGTGCCGTCGGATCTAATGCCGAGCGAGTGACTGCCTTCTGCTGCAACAGATACCCAGTTGGTATCGGTGCCTATGCGGACAGGAGATGATTTATCGACTTTAGTCCCATCTCCAAGTTTGCCTGTTCCATTGTTTCCCCATGCCCAGAGGGTACCGTCTGATTTAATGGCGAGAGAGTGATCTCCTCCTGCTTCAATGACAGCCCAGTTGGTATCGGTGCCTATGCGGACAGGTGTTGGTGTTGGATTTGTCGTGCCATTGCCAAGCTGACCTGACTGGTTGTATCCCCAAGCCCAGAGGGTACCGTCAGATTTGAGTGCAAGTGAGTAGTAATATCCTCCTGAGACAGCAACCCAGTCGGTATCGGTGCCTATCTTAACAGGTGAGGTTTTACTTGTTGTTGTCCCGTCGCCGAGCTGTCCGGAATCATTGCAACCCCAAGCCCAGAGGGTGCCGTCTGATTTAATGGCGAGAGAGTGACCCCATCCGCCTGCCGATATGTAAGCCCAGTCGGTATCAGCGCCTACCCGGGTCGGACTTGATTTGTTTGTTGTTGTCCCGTCGCCGAGCTGGCCGCTGACATTTCGTCCCCATGCCCAGAGTGAGCCGTCTGATTTGAGTGCAAGGGAATGGTAGTATCCTGTGGATATCGCTGCCCAGTCTGTATCTGAACCTATCCGGGCGGGATTGTTGTATCTGTCATTTGTGGTTCCATCCCCGAGTTGGCCGTATTCGTTGTATCCCCAAGACCAGAGTGTACCGTCTCTTTTTAATGCAAGGGTGTAGTAGTAGCCTGCACTTATTGCTGACCAGTCTGTGTCTGTGCCTGTTTTGTCGGTCGGGTCGTCGCCTCCCCATTCCCATAAGGTACCGTCTGACTTTATGCCAAGCGAATGATACCCTCCTAATGCAACAGAAGACCAGCCGTCCGGGATAATTATATATCGTTGCCACTTAACCTTACTCTCATTGCCTGCGGTGTCTATAGCATAGTACTTAAGGGTAGTTGTGGTATTGATGGATATGGGGCTGCCTGCATACTGGATCTTTGTAGCGCTTGTTTTTGGATCGGAGCCGTCGGTGGTGTAGTATATCGTAGCGTTTTTATTGGCCGTCAGGGTGACGGACTGGGCCGTGGCAAATGTGCCGCCGACAGGGTTGGCCGTGGTAACAGGTTTTTCGGTAACAATGGTGATTTTTTCCGCACGGCTCCACCATCCGCTTTTCCCGTCGGCATCAAACGCCGCCACTCTCCAGAACAGGTCGCCGTCGGTCAGGGCGGAGGCAATGGTGTAGGCGCTGCTGGTGAGTCCGGGCACTTCGACCTTCTCTAAAAAATTAGACACTCTTGAATATTGCAGCAAATACTGGACGGCCCCGGCTACATCGTTCCAGTCCAGAGTCGGGGTGGTCTGGCTGGTGGTGCCGGGCGACCAGGCAACCAGTTGCACCGGCAGATAGGCTTCGTAGGCGCCCATGTCAAAACCGGCGCCCCTGGGTCTAATGGTCCCGTCAAGGTCTGTTGCGGGAGCGTCAACCTCCGTGCCCTTATCAATGCACGGACTATCGGCGCTCAGGTGATAATCACCATTTGCAGGATCAACGAAAAGGGGATCCGCGGTAAGGTTGCCGGTATTCCATTTGAGAGAAGCTGCATACAGTGTGTGAATCGATTCAGCTCCTCCCTGAATAAGAGAATGATCTACAAAAACCATTCCACTTGTTATATCGATATTGTACCCGCTGTGACCGGAGACAATGGTGTTGGTCAGATAGGTATTACCCGCGCCTGCAACTACTCCGATCTTGCACACCCCTCCATCGTTATTGGCAATTGTTGTATTGTATAAGTTATGAGTGTTGCCCTTAAAAATAATTGCTCCATGAATGTTCGATGGATTGCTGTAAATCAGGCTGTTTTTGATGGTGAGGGTCAAAGCCGAATTCCAGTTAATTGCGCTTCCGCTATGGGCAGAATTTCCGGCGATCACCGCCTCGTTGAGGTCAAGGCTTGATTGAAAGGCATAAATTCCGCCGCCTAAGTCACTGCAGATATTATTCAGGATCTTGACCTTTTCGACAAGGGGAGTGCCTGCATAATACAGACTTATGCCGCCCCCGCGGCCAGACTGGGCATTGTTGTTTTTGATGACCAGGTTTCTTAGGGTTGGCTGGGTGCCACTGCCGCGGATATCGATTCCTGCTCCCCATTCATTAGCGGTTGTATATCCGTTCTGAATCGTAAATCCCGTCAGGATGGCATCCCTGGTTTCACCAGAGTGAAATTGGACTACTGGATTGCCATTAGCATTGCCATCGATGATTGTAGAATCAATATATGAAGAAATTCCTGTCGTTAGAAAAAGTGACCCGACAGTAATGTTTTTCCCTTTGAAATTAATGTTCTCGACATAAGTTCCCGGTGATACCAGCACCGTGTCGCCAGACACGGCCGCGTCGATCGCCGCCTGGATGGTAGAATATTCCGAAGGCACCCGCTTTACAGTAGCGTCGATTGTAAAGCTGTCGGTTGCGCTCCACGCACTTTCATTCCCCGCCGCATCCACGGACTTAATCCGCCAGAACCAGGCGCCGTCCGATAAAGCAGCCGCCACGGTATAGGTCGTTGCCGCAATCCCTGAAATCAGCGTGGCCGAGGTGAAATCGGCGTTGTTTGCATACTGGATGGTATAAGAGGCAGCACCATCCGCAGCGTTCCAGGTAAAGGTGGGTGTCTTCGTATTTATGTAGCCCGTGCCTGCCGGATTAACAACCGGAACGGCCGACGCTTGTGTATCCAGAATGATCGAAGCTGAATAAGCATCAGACCAGTTGCCGGCCCCGTCCTGGAATTTTACGTAAACGGTCTTAGTCCCGTCACCGCTGGAAAGCGTCCATGATTTTGTGCTTCCATAGGTCTCGGGAACAGACCAGTTGATATTGTCGTTGCTGAACTGCATCTGGGAGCAGCCGCTACCGACATCGGTACATGTAGGGGTGAGCGTTACGGCAAGGGAGTTTGTAAATGACACGCCGGAATTTATGGCAATAATACCGGTTGGTGCGGTATTGTCGGTTTGTTGCTCAACCAATCCACCCCGAACCGGCCAGACACGACCAGGATTTATCGCAAATATTACATCTCCACTCCAAATGTTGACCAGTGTGTTTCTGCCGTTGTTGTCGTAAAGCGACGGATTGGATGAAATATGACGATCTTCAGGCACATTAATAAAGGGGTGATCTGTAGGCAATGAAGGAAGATATTCAGAATAGTCAATCAAGCTTAACAGTTCTTTTCTGTTGGGCAATCTCCAATCGGAATATTCAAGATAACGTTCTGTGTTTAAACATTTAATATATGCGAGGGCTTCCTGTAGAGATTTTCCTACACCTGGAACACATGCAACAGGACCCGGGGTGTTGGCATCTTTCGTCCATACAAGATTTGTTAAGTTATCTTTTACTGTGCCGTTGCCATTGTCATTAAAGCGGGGGCTTGGCCATATAACACCCATCTGGAGATCACCGTCATCATTCGCTTCATAGCTGACCGTTTGTCCGGTCCGCCAAACCTCAGCCATGCCAGGAATACCAGATGGTGTGTTATGTCCTCCGCGGACAGGAAGGGCTGAAAATGAATAGGATGAGTTGTTCGATTTTGTAAAGCAGGAAACCATACCATATTCATTTATGTTCCATGCGCAATTAGTGCCATTTGGACCTGTGGTAGATGTCCATCCCAGCCTCACATCTGTAAAACCTTGAGATATCAGCCAGTTGTCGTTGCGCTGCACAGCGCTATTCACCAAACTCTCCATCTCATTTAGATTTGGTAGTCTCCAATCTGTATATCCACAAAGACTAAGATTAGTTGCATAAGAAAGCGCTTGATACCATGTTAAGGAATGCTGGCCCTGACGCGCCCACATAAGCCCTGTCAGATTATCAATTATGCACTCTGTCTCAGTACCTGTTCCTACCGTAAACCTTGGGTTCGGCCATGCAGTTCCTGCCTGAATCTCACCATCCTGCCCTGTTCCGGCGCAGGCGATCTCTGTTCCAGATGCATTGTAGCACTTAGTCTGCCCCGTCTTGGGAAGCTGAATCGCCCCCGTAGTGGCAAGAACAGGCAATGAAAAAAGAAAAAATAGCAGAACGGCTCCAATATAGGGGATGGCAGTTTTCCTTAAATAACCAGAATGTATATGTATAGAAAATAGTGTGAATCCCTTCATGATTCCTCCACATAATTTTTTTAATTTGTCCTGCCTGCGACAGGATGAAAACTTACAAGTTAATGCAAACTTTAAAAGCATATATTTTCTCATAATTTTTGCATGCCGATATAATGGGTAAACTAACGACAAATTTAACGTTCACTATAAAATCGGTTTCTTTTTTTGCACTTTTTTGACAGAAAAGGGAACATGTTGATGAGGTAATACCCTTATAATAACTGATATGGACTTTATTGTTCTTATCTACCGCAATAGAGTTATAAGATGCGGTCGTGTCAATGATTGAAGTTGACCAAGCCCCCGATGCATTTGTGGCATATTTGAGATAATCATTTTTCAAGTCATGGTAACTTATATGTAATTTGTTGTTTGAATCTGCCTTGATGGACGTGAACCTGCCGACATCACCGGTTGTATTAACGCTGTCAATCGTTGCTATTTCCCATGAAGCAGATACGTTTGCAGCAGTTAATAAAACAGTTACAAGCAGAAGAATAAAACTTAGCACACAGAATTTATTGATAGATTTCAGATTAGCTGAGTGATTGAATCTTGTCGAACCCCTGACGCTTGGCACCTGATCCCCGGCCCCTTGTTTTGTTTCCATTATTACCTTTCCCCCACTCACCTTACTCAACCGCCTTTCCCGCCTTTTGCCTTTGCTATAAGCTATCAGCTATTTCCCGCCTTCCCCTTTTTTTGCTATAAGCAATTTCTCAATTATTTCTAAATGTTATCTATATAAATTATCCCTTGTCAATGATATTAATCACATTTTTTGAAAAATATCGGCAGAATTGCCAATTGTCTTTTCATTGTTCATGGCTTTAGGACCATTACTATCAGCAATGTGCATACAGCATCAATATATGGTATGCTGTCACACACCCAATGCAGTTTGCACTCCAATCTCATCATTTTCCAATGACCCTCAATACAATCACATCATTGGGAAATGTATAATTAAACCGGTAATGATAATAATTCCAAATACCCTCTTCTTTTTTCAACATTTATCTTACTGTCAAGGTTTAGCATCGCAGTGACACCATTAAATTCTTCTGAGTAACTTACCCTCTAATCTGTAAATTTCTTATCCCCCTTTACCTCTCTTACCTCACTCAACTACTCAACTCACTCAACCGTTCCCCCCCGCCTCTCACTGTGTCCAGTTCACGTCTCCTGTCACCCTTATCCAATATGCCCTTCTTTTTTTGAGGCTATCAAGTGGTTGAACGTTCAAGGTTACCTGAGAGTCGCTATGTTTTGCCTTCCAAATGCCATTTTCCCAACCCCAGATGATAACCCATCCTGAAGGAGGATTGATGGTGCCGTCGTTGCCTTTATACCCTATCAGGTTCCATCCGGGATAGAGGGGGATTGGCGCAGTTGATTCTGTCCATCCTGTCATATCTATATTTCCTGATGCATCCATATATACCCAGTAACCTTTACCGGAATCCATAGCTGACAGCAAGTAAGCTGATGGCTCATGGTTTGTATCTGATGGCCTATACCTCAGCCACTGTTTGTTCTGGTTGTTGTATCCCCATACTACCCTTACATTCGATGATATATCCTTGAGAACGGTTTGTATGTTGTTGTCTGTAGGCTGGAGGGGAAGAGAGATGAAGTTCCAGCCGGTGGAAAGGGAGAGTACTGTTTCAGATTTTTCCAAAGCACCGCTCAAATCAATTCCCAGCAAATTTGCGATGTTTGACGTTGTCTCATCTGCATTTGGACAGTTGACCGTTAAAGCATAGGCATCATGACTGCCATAGGTGTAAGGATAGTAGGAACTCCCGTTTCGCAGTGATGTCCCCAGAAGGTAAACATTTTTCTGAAAATTGTAATCTATGGAGCTGTTCGATGGGGATATTATGACGTTTCCGAGAATGTCCCTGACGGAACTGAAAAACGCCTGATTAGTATATCCGTTGTATCCTGTGATCGTGCATTGCCCTTCGAGAATAACTTTATGCACATTGTTGTCGTCCTGGTTTTCAAAAAGCCCGCCCACAGTGAATTTTTTTCCGAAGGATATGTCTTCATTTAATACCATAGCTATAAAAGATTTCTCTGTTATTTTATTGTTTGCAGATGCCTGAACAGTAATTTTGGCGGACGATTTTACTGCAGAGGTAACAGGTGTAATTGAAAGGATATTCTTTGTCAGTGATATTTGAACAGCATTGCTGTTGGAATTGAGAATGTTTATAGCAATGGGGTCTCCGTTTTCGTCCCTGGCGTCAATAAGAATTTTAAAAGGCTCTGCGCTTGTTGTATTCAACACTTTATCCTTTAAGGTATTCCCTATTACCGGCCCATCATCAAGACTGTTTGAGATTTCAGTTTTTTCGCTCTCGCTAATCGGGTCAGTCACTAATGATACCGAATATGAATTGTTTGAATCAAAACTGTAAGACGAAGAGCATTTATCGTTACAGAGGGAAACCCTTACGGTATACCTTCCGGCAGATAAATTGCCAACTGAAAATAAAGTTCCTGCCTTGGCGTTGTCATCCATTTTATAAACCAGAGTACCAGTGGCATCGTCATATATCGATACAAAGAAGGCTATATTATACAGACCTCTTCCAGCACTTATAGATGTATTACCTTTTAGAAATACAGTGTATTTGTCGATATCCTTTTCCATATCAAATTTTCCGTTTATTGTAACATCTGATAAAATATCGTTTGTCTCAAGATTTGTATAGCAGTCTCCGCTGCTGCAAGGTTTGATATTGTAATCAATACGTAAGTTCGGGGAGAACGCAACGCCTCCTGCAATTACAGTATTATCAAGATAATAATAATCATTGGCGTAGCCTCCCCAACCCATATTAACATGAATTTTTCTTCCAGACGGATCAGAACCGTATCCGTCAGCCACAGTCAAATGTCCTGGAAAATGCAAAAGCACCGGTCTCATAGCATCTATTTCGCTTTTTAATGTACTGAAAAACAGGTTTACATCTGAGGTGTTGTCCATGCTTTTACTCGTGTTTGATAGACCAAAATACTCCATCATGCCAATAACATTTATAGATGACTCCGAGTAATCGACCCCAAATAGAGTATTATTTACGATGCCAAGATCCTTAATAAGCAATGCTACTTCATCAATCTTGAATTCAGGTGTAAATCCATCAAGCAAATCAGGCATATTCTCCCAATTGAAGTCCCTGTAGAGGATAGTTTTTAGCTCTTGGCCGTTCCATGTATACGAATGCACCCCTTTACCTTTCATTGGAGAGTTGTAATATTTCATAAGCTGAGCAATAGCAACGTTTACACAGCCGGCAAGTGTATTCTTGCCGTCAATCTGAGGAAGGAATTTATTATAAGGAAATCCCTGGTCCCACTTTGTTTTAAGGAGATATGTATCAGGAGTATAGCTGAGGGGACTTATGTTTTTATCGAAAGTTAAAAGAAAATCCCACCTCTTATGGTTTTCAGAGATAGATTGCGACGTCTTTGACATCGTCAGATACCTGATGTTGTATTCAGCTTCGAGGAGAAGAAAATTCCGGTATGGTTCGGGCAGCATTTCAAAGGGACGTTCAAGCGAATAAGCCTTAACCGGTGTTAAATCATATGAAGCTGATATGAAAATATATCCTCCCCCGGTAAGCCGCGCAAGATATGCTACAGGGATAACAGGTTTTGCTTGGTCGAGCACATTTCTTTCAAGCACTTCAATTGAATCTACCGTCTTGTTGCTTCCAAGGAAAAACAGAAAATTTTTTGCGATAATATCATATTGAGTTTCACCACTGGCAATACTCGATATGCTGAAAACGAATATTACGACAGTCAATATAAGTTTAATCATGTTCGTCACCATAAATTAATATCATAGGTTGTTTCATTTTACTGTTGCCAACTCAAAAGGCTTTTGCCTTCAAGTATCTTTATCCAGTACGCCCTTCCTTTTTTGAGGCTGTCGAGTGGTTGAGCGGGTGAGTAGTTGAGCGAAGGGTTAAGCTTAGCATACCATGTGCCATTCTGCCAGCCCCAGATAATATTCCATTCTTCACCGATATCTGCGAGCGCATCTACCGTACGTATGCCATCATTACCATTGTAACCGATTAGATTCCAACCAGGATACAGCGTAACCGATTGTTCCACTTTAGACCAGCCCGACATGTCAATACTGCCAGGTGCATCCATATACACCCAATAGCCATTGCCGGACTCAATAGCTGATAGTTCATTGCTCATAGCTGATGGCCTATATTGCAGCCACTTTTTATTCCGGTTGTCGTAGCCCCATATGATGCGAACATTGGGAGATACGTCTCTAAAAACTGTTGTTACCTTACCCTCTACAGGAAGCATAGGAAAGGAGACAAAATTCCAGCCTGCTGAAAGCTCGGTCTTTTCAGGTATCTCCTCTATAATACTTTGGAGGGCTCTATAGGCATTAAGCCTTCCTCCGGATGCGATCTTTCCAGTGAGTGAGCCTATTGGGTCAATCGAAGTTACGATTGCTTTTTTTAACTGTTCCACTGTGGCATTGGGTCTTTCAGACAACAGTAGCGCCGCAACACCGCTTACAAAAGGTGTTGCCATGGATGTGCCGCTTAAATTAGCATATGGGTAATTGACAACTGTTACAGTTGGGTTACCTTGAAAGCGCAATACGTTACCATCATTTAAGGAAATTGAAACAACAGGGATCCAGTTGCCTGCCTCTCCGAGGGTTCCTTCATACATGCTCCCAGGCTCGGTTGCATTGTTATTATAAATAATTGCGGCTACAGCGCCGGCATTCTGGGCATTGATGACCTTTTGTTTAAAGGTAAGCTGAGAGCCATCCTCGCTGCCACGCTGTATGAGGGCAATGTTATTTTGAACATCAGTCGGGAAATCCTCGGGGTTTGCACCGAAACCACAGTTGTAAAGCACCTTTGTAATGCCTGTTGTATGTCCTGCGAATTCCATCCCGTATGCGGAGAATTTTGTTGTATCATACATTACAGATGCTCCGGGGGTCAGAGACCTGCCCTGAGGTATAAGAGACCTTATATTTGAACCAGGGGCTGCCAAATGGACGCTCGTTGCGCCATAATTTGAAAATGATGCAAGGTTGTCGTTTGAATCGGTTGCTGCTACGGATATGATATTGGGAAGACTATATGACGCAGGATAATTTTTTGTTGACCCGTCATTATTGCTGCCTTTGTTCCCTGCAGCGGCTATAAATAACAAGCCTTTGTCGCCAGCGTCCTTTATGGCATCATATTCTGAAAGAGAAAAACTGCTGTCACCGTAGCTTGCATTTATGATTTTAGCACCCATTTTAACAGCATAATCAATTGCCTTGATTTCAGAGGCCACATCGCCGGTTTCTTCCATGAATTTTAAAGGCATAATTCGTACTTTCCAGTTCGCCCCTGTAATGCCTTTCGCATTATTTCCAACAGCACCTATGATTCCGGCTACGTGTGTTCCGTGTCCGCGAAAATCCATTGGATAATTTTTATTGTTGTAAAAATCCCACCCGTAAACATCATCAATCTTTCCGTTGCCGTCATCATCCTTCAGATTATCTCCGGTTTCACCTGGGTTTTTCCATATATTTTCAGCAATATCAGGGTGGTTGAAATCAACGCCCGTATCAATGGTGGCGACTATTGTTTCTGCAGAACCTTGAGTAATTTTCCAGACATCAGGCATAGATATTTTGGAAAAACCCCATTGTTGAGGCCATTCAGGGTCGTTAGGCAAAACTTCCAAAGGCTCTCTGGTGTAATTCGGTTCGGCATATTCTACATCTGCCTCGTTTTTTAATGCGCTGATGAAATCATGCAGATTGATGCCTTCAGGAATTTTTACATGTTCTATGCCGAGTCTTTCAAATACCCTGATTGTTTGCATATAATGCCTTTCAGCAATAGCCCTCATACTTGCTTTTGGTGCCGAACGCTTATACTTAACAAGTGCCTCACCTTCCTTATAGTTTTTAGGTAGGTCGGAAGCAAAAGACAAAAACGCTATAGCAAAAAACATTACAAATAGAACAGATAAAATAGTGGCTAATTTTGTCGTTTTCATGTATTTATAAATAATTATGCACCTTAATCTGAAATTAGTAAATGATTAATGTCACATAAAAGTGAATAAAAAACTGGAAGAAATGTTCAACCTTACTACTTGTCAACATAGAGAGATTTATGCGGTTTTGCTTTGAACACAGGCAAAGTGCTGAAAAGGCCTAAGGATATAGGAAGATAGCAATGGGAAAGGCAGCAAAAAAGAAAAAACAAAAAATACAAGAAGATACAAAAAACATTAAAACTAAACCTAAATTAATGCTTTGGATGCGTCAAGCCGATAAATTAGAACTTATTGAGGACGCAGTGCTTGGTGTTCTGTTTTTTACTGTTGCTCTACTTTTCTCAACATCCATACATGTCCATTTTACGCTTCCAAAGCTTCTTGCTTTACGGATTTGCTCTCTGTGTCTTGTTATATTGTGGATTGTCCGCCTGAGAAGGAATAAAATAAACGCCATTCCCTCGTTTACTTTATATACCGGCTCAGCATTTGGATTGTGGTTGATTTTCTCCACTTTTTTTGCGCTACATCTTCCAACAGCTCTTCACGGGGTATACGGTCGATACAACGCCCTTATCAACAACGAGCTTTATATTGTGCTCTTTTTTCTTGTTGCAACAATGCCAATCGATACAGGACGGATTTCTCGAATTACCGGTCTTTTTGTCTTTGCTCTTATACCTGTTTCGTTATACGCAGTCCTGCAATACTTAAATGTTGATTTTTTTCCATGGCCATCCGGCCGCTCAGCATCCACTATAGGCAACCCTGTAATCTTAGGTGCAGTTTTGTCTCTTGGATTTCCTTTTGCGCTTGTCTTTTTTCTCAGATACCGTTCAAATAACGCTAAAATTTTCTGGGGCGCCATTATATTGCTTATGCTTATTGCCATGTTCACAACTATAAGCAGGGGGCCGGCTCTATCTGTTGTCATATCGAGCGCAATTATATTCTTAATAAACAGAAAAGAAGGCCGTAAAGATTTTAAAAGGATTATGCTGTTTATAATACCTGTTTTATTGCTTTTAACAGTTTTTATTGTATCAAGTCCCGCAAGTCTCGAAAAAATAGGGCAAAGATTAAAAGACATATCCAACCTGAAGACAGACCGTAACATTCAGGTAAGGCTTGTTTATTATAAGGCTGCACTGGACAGCATAAAGGAATACCCGATAGTGGGTGTAGGTTTAGAAAGTTTCAGGATAGTCTATCCACGGTATCGTCCTGTTCAAGAGGGCCAAGCAAGAGATGTTATTCCAACAATGGTTCACAACGGATATCTTCAATTGGCACTAACTAACGGCATCCCAGCACTGATACTCTATCTGCTGTTCCTTTCTGCTGTATTTGTGGTGTTTTTAAGAAAAGTTCGGCGCACATCAGAACCTGTCGTCCGTTTGATAATGAGTGGTTTTATAGGTATGGCTACAGGTTATCTTCTGCAGGACTTAACAGGTTGGATGGAGATTGCACTGACACCATTTTTCTGGATACTGCTCGGGGCAGGTTTTGCCTTCAGTATTGCGGATAATGGTTATAGTGAAATGCGCCGGTGGAAGAGTATCACCATGTACATTATGTTGACATTATTCTCGACAGCCTTGATATACCTCAGCTTTGACGCAATAAACAGGATTTATGCAAACAGGCTTTTCTATCAGGCGCAACATATATCTACGGCAGAAGACTGGAAACGAATTGAATACAATATCAAGGAAGGACTTCTTGCCATGTCCGGCGATTTTTACCATGAAGATATGGCCGGCACACTTTATTTGAAGAGATACAATGAAACAGGCGAAAAAGACTTATACGAGCGTGCCGTAACATTACTTGAGAATGCACACAGGCATAATCCTTACGATGTATATGTGATAATACATCGTATAGACCTTGAAACTGTTGCACTTAAAAAAGGCATGATCCAAAAACCATCAGATTTTGTAGAAAAACTTGTTTCATTGGTGCTGGATATGGATAAAAATAACCCTTCTGTATATGAGTCTGCAATAAAATTAAGACTCGAAGAAAAGAAGTATGAAGATGTCCTGAAGTTGCTGGAAAAAGCGAGGGCGCTGCATCCCGAAGAGATAAAATATTTCATTCTGGAAGGGAATATGCATAGGGTGTTAGGCAATGAGACAAAAGCGGTCGAAACTCTAAAAAAGAGCATATCAATCGCAGAAAATAAAGGTTTATATTGTGAAGACTGGGCAAATGCTAAATTCGCCCTTGCAACGATATACGTGAATAAGAGGTCATTTGACAACGCCCTCAAAGAGGTTGAAGACGTTAAAAAACATATGCCAGGAAATCTGCATGCATATATCATGGCTGGGGATATTTATGGTGTGAAGGGTATGTTTGACAAATCAAGGGATTCATTCAACGCCGCATTGAAGATCGACCCTAACAATCAAAACGCTAAAAAAGGGCTTGAACAAATAAAACAAATAACGGGGAAATAGAAAAAGCGTCAGCAATAAGTCTTTACTTGGTTGAAGTGGTTATCGAAGATGTTTTTTTTACCACAAGCTCCAGTTGTCCTTTCTTGCCGGGCTGTTAACCCATCTTCCGCAGGTTGCCCATATTTTTCATAAAATTTGACAATGTTTTGTCCTGGAACCTTAATAATATCAACCTCTGTTTTTTCAAAATCAGATGTAGTGGAGACCAACCCCTTGTCAAAGACTTGCGGCTGTTGGATAATGTTGGCATGTACCTTCGCCGGAACAAGAGAAAAAGGGTGGCACAGAATATGAATACTGGTCTTTGGTCGAGTCGGCTCGGACTGCAAAAGGCCCAAGACAAAAAATAGTCGCAACAATCGGCAAGCTCCCGGGTCTTAACAAAGAAGAGTACGTCGGCTGGGAAGAAATCAGAAGAATCCTCGATGGCAAACCGATTCCTCAGCCTGACCTATTTGAAGAATACGAAGATCCCCCCTCATGGGCTACCGTCAATATAAATAAGGTCAGTGTGGAACGTATCCGTTATTTTGGTGATGTCTGCCTGGGTCTTCTGTTATGGAATAAGCTCGGTTTTGCCGGTTTCTGTAAAGAATACATGGAAGAAGGCAAAGAAGAAATCTCCTGGTCCGTTATGGCCCAAATCCTGGTACTTGCCCGGTTCTGCGCTCCTTCCTCAGAACTGCAGATTGCTGAATCATGGTATGACAGGACAGCTTTGGATGATCTTCTAGGTGTTCACGGCGATAAGGTAAACTACGATAGGCTCTACTGTGCTCTTGACGCCCTTCTTCCCCATAAAGATGAGTTATGCATACATCTCCAGAAACGCTATGGCGAACTCTTCGGTACAGCCTTTGACTTCCTGTTTTAAGACTTTTGCATAACCCCAACTTATCATCTTTTTGTGTCCTTACGGTTAATTTTTATGTTTTTTCTGTCTCATGGGGCAACTGTTTGAGTCTCTATAATTAGCTTATTACCCTCCTTATGCCCT
>Ga0208695_1001797_pt1 | contig 16966 bp, 17 predicted proteins | sample AD_UKC111_MetaG_FD_184449 | JGI IMG/M metagenome (GOLD analysis project Ga0208695, IMG submission 184449) | Active sludge microbial communities of municipal wastewater-treating anaerobic digesters from Hong Kong - AD_UKC111_MetaG (SPAdes)... | ecosystem: Engineered > Bioreactor > Anaerobic >... | reverse complement strand
TGCTTACAGTCTGGCCGGGAAAAAAACTGTTCTGGTCGGATTCGACCTTCGCAAGCCAAAGATCTACAATGATTTCAATATTAAAGGAGAAGCCGGTGTTTCCACTTACCTTATCGGTCAGAATTCGGTTGATGAGATAATCCAAAACAGCGGGTATCAGAATCTCTCGGTAATTGTTGCCGGGCCTGTTCCCCCCAACCCGGCAGAACTTGCCGGATCTGAAAAAACAAAAGAGCTGTTTGGTGAGCTGAGAAAGAGATTTGATTATATAATCATCGACAGCGCACCTCTCGGAGCAGTTTCCGACAGCTTCTCCCTGGCACAGTTGTCAGACATTACCATAATACTTGTTCGCCATAAAAAGACAATCAAGCACATCCTTGAAAACACAGTTGCCGATTGCAAGTCGAACGGAATCACAAACATAAGCCTGCTTCTCAATGATATAAGCCGCAGTAAGGGAGTCTATGGGTATTCAGGAAAATACCGATATGGTTATGGATATCGTTACGGTTATGGTGACGGCTATGGCTATTACACGGAGAATGGGAATGGGAAGAAGAAGACATGAGACATGAGACGTGAGACGTGAGTCAGCCATCCATAGCTTAGTTTGTTCGACTCAAGACAATAAAAGATATATAAATTTCTGATAGCTTTAACGACCGTTTCACCAGCGTTCATCTTCTCAAACACCTTTTTGAAAATGGAGAGGAGATCATCGGACTTGACAACATCAACGATAACTATGATGTGAACCTCAAGTATCCACGACTTTACAAGGCAGGTGTAAGCAGGGAAGATCTTGACTGCAACACCCTGACTCAAAGCAAAAAATATCTCGTTTCCCATTTCATCCATCAGACCTCTCGGGGATAAGGAAGGCATGATGAAGCTTTTCGAGTATGAGAAGTTCGACTATATTGTTCATCTCGCCACATACGCTGTGGGGAGGTACAACATTGATTACTCCAGAAACCTCCGCAACTGATGAACATCGTCAACAAAAACCCTGTGACAGTAAATGATCTTGTCGCATCTCTCCAGCAGGTTCTCCTAAGGAAGGCGATGATTGGATATCTGCCGATACAACCGGGCGTTGTTGAAAACACCTATGCCGATATCACACTCATCAGTCAGTACTGCAATTTTCAGCCACAGATCAACCTTCTTATTGGACTGAACAACTTCTTTCAGTGTTAACGGAACTTTTGAAATATACAAGAATTAAGTTCTAATTATCTACCAGTGAGCTAATTACTTGATGAAGCGAAAAATCCTCTGCCAAAATAGGCATCTTATATTTTTATAGAAGCTTATTACCAAACAATTTTTTAAGAATAACTACAATATCTTTCTAGTGTGACTGAAGATCAAAAATCATATCGTCAAATCTTTAAAGCCACATCTATTTTTGGAGGAGTGCAGGTTTTTAAAATCATCATTTCCATAATACGCTCAAAAGTAGTTGCTGTCTTGCTCGGACCCTCCGGGATGGGGATTATTAATCTGTTAGTGTCCACAACCGGATTTATTACAACTCTTACAAATTTTGGTCTTGGGACGAGCGCCGTAAAAAATGTTGCAGCCGCCACAGCCACTGGTGACAACGAGAAAGCAAGATTAACAATAACGGTTTTAAAAATTTTGGTTAAATATACTGGCATATTGGGAGTTGTTCTGACAGCTGTTTTCTCTCCCCTGTTAAGCCGTTTAACCTTTGGCAACAATGATTATATTTTAGCATTCATATGGATTTCCATTACATTGCTGTTGCAACAACTCAGTTCTGGTCAGCTTGTTGTTTTGCAGGGCCTAAGGAAATTGAAGGAGCTGGCAAAGGCAAACCTTTACGGGTCCTTGTTTGGATTAATAATATCAATACCAATCTATTATTTCTGGAAATTTGAGGGAATTGTACCTGTCATTGTGTTAAGCTCGATTGTAAGCATGGTTTTCTCATGGTACTATGCCGGTAAACTGAGAATCAGGACAGTTAATGTCACTCGAAAGGATATCTTGAATGAAGGAAAAGATATGCTTAAAATGGGTTTTATGATCAATTTAAGCACTCTTATTTCTGTTGGAGTCTCATTCTTGATTCAAATTTATATCAGCAATACAGGCGGAGTTAAAGACGTGGGTTTTTATAGCGCCGGGTTTGCCATAATTAATTCCTATGTCAGCATGATTTTCACGGCTATGTATACCGATTATTATCCAAGGTTGGCAGGGATTTCTAATGATAATTGTAAAGCCAAAACACTTATTAACCAGGAGGTAGAAATTGCTATACTTATTTTGGCGCCTTTAATTGCCATTTTTCTGGTTTTTATTAACGTTATTGTTATTTTACTCTATTCAAAGGAATTCATTGTTATAACTGACATGATTCAATGGGTAGCATTGGGAATGTATTTTAAGGCAATATCCTGGTCCATTGCTACTATTTTCCTGGCGAAGGGTGATTCAAGATTATTTTTCTGGAACTCATTTTCTCAAACCTTATACACACTTATGTTCAGTATCTTAGGGTATAAATTATTGGGCCTAGAAGGTTTGGGGTTGTCCTTTTTATTTTCCTTCTTCGTCTATTCTGTTCAGGTTTTCGTAGTATCAAGGATGAAATATTCCTTCTCATTTACAAAAGAGTTTTACAAAATAGGCGGGACATTATTTCTTATTGGATTGTCATGTTTCTTAATTATGAAAACATCTTCATCACCTTGGCAATACATTATTGGGACCAGTATAATAATTATCACAGTGATTTACGCACTGAAAGAACTGAATCATAGAATCGATTTAAAAAGTGTTATTGTAAATTATAGGTACAAATTCCAAAATTGACAGATACTATTAAATCTAAATATCTCTGTTAGGTTACGGTGAATTAGAAACGATATAAAGGATAAACTCAAAATTCAGAATGATTTCAGTAGTTACAACGATATTTCCCCCAACTGACAGTCTGAAAAAGTTTTCGGAAATTCAAACAGAACCAAATCGCATAATTGTTATCGGAGATAAAAAAGGCCCGGATGAATTTGAGCTGAGAAACTGCGAATTTTATTCTTTAGAATCACAGACGCAAATGCCTTTCAAATTGGCAGGTCTCCTGCCTTATGGCCACTATTCACGAAAGAATCTGGGTTATCTTATTGCTGTCCGGTTGGGGAATGATTGCATTTACGAAACTGATGATGATAACTGTCCTAATCAGTTTTGGGGACCCAGAGAAAAGACGATAAGAGCCCTAATAGCAGAAAAGTCAACATGGATAAATATTTATAACCATTTCACTAAGGAAAAGATATGGCCAAGAGGGTTTCTTCTTGACAGGTTGGTGAAGATTGATTCATTTCCTTTACATAACGGCCTTTTAGTTGAATTCGAGTCCCCTCTCCAGCAAGGCCTAGCTGACGTTTCGCCAGATGTAGATGCAATCTGGCGCCTCACCCAGGACAGGGAGTTTTACTTCGAAAGAAAAGAAAGCATTGCGCTGCCTGCAGGATCATGGTGCCCGTTCAACACTCAAAGTACATGGTGGTGGAGGGAAGCATTTCCCCTTTTATACCTTCCCAGTTTCTGTTCATTCCGGATGACAGATATCTGGAAAAGCTTCGTAGCTCAAAGATGTCTGTGGGAGATGGGTTATATGGTTGTTTTTCATGCTCCTGAGGTAAATCAGCAAAGGAACTATCACAATCTTATGAAAGACTTCGAGGCAGAAATACCGGGGTATACCAAAAATGAATTATTGACGCAAACACTTGAAAATACTGCTCTTTTGCCAGGTAAAGAGAATGCATTACGGAATCTCGTGGTGTGTTATGAGGCATTGATTTCCAAAGGCCTTCTGCCTTCCGAGGAGATGCCACTGGTCAGGGCCTGGGCTGAAGATGTTGAAAGACTTTTATACAAGGTAAATTGATGAAACGAGCATTAATTACCGGCATTACCGGTATGATTGGCAAGCAACTCGCGAAGGTATTGCATGAACAGGGATATGAGGTTGCAGGAATATCCCGGGCCACATCGGCATCTCGTTATGTGACAGAGAACCCATTCTATAAACATTTTAAAGGGGATATCATTGATGCAAAGTTTCTCAGGTTAGTATGGAGTGAATGGCAGCCCGACCTTGTTTACCACCTTGCCGCTCAGGCATACAACGGGGAAAGCTGGAAGGCGGAAGACACAACTTACCAGTTGAACATCCAGGGCTCACGGAATGTTTTTGAAACACATATGGCCATAACCCCCAAGGCACGGATAATACCTGCCTGTTCAAGTGCTGAATACGGATACATTCAACATGACATGCCGATTGACGAGGATACGACCCCTTTGCGCCCGATAACGCCTTATGGTGTCAGCAAGGCCGCTATGGAGATGATGGCAAGGCAATTTCATTTAAATTATGGGATGGATGTTGTTCTTCCAAGGTTGTTTATTCATGTCGGTCCGGATCACCCTCCGGTCACTGCGTTACAGAATTTCGCCAGGCAAGTGGCATCAGTTAAACTTGGACTTCAGGAGCCGGTAATAAAGGTTGGCAACCTTGAGAGTGCACGAGACTTTGTTGATGTACGTGACGGGGTCAGGGCACTTGCCATTCTTGCTGAAAAAGGCGTAGCCGGTGAAGTGTACAATCAATGCACCGGTAAAGCCTGGACGATGAAAGAATCATTGGATCTCCTGATTAGGATTAGTGATGTTAATGTTGATGTTCAGACAGATCCTGCACTGTTCCGGCCCAGTGATGAGAAACTGCTGCTAGGTAATCCTTCAAAAATTGAGGCATTGGGATGGAAGGCAGAGATCGCGTTTGAAAAGACATTAAATGATATTTTTGAGAATTGGCTTCAAAGACTGTCTGCGTGAATCGGCTTGACTTTACACTGGTAACAACGTGCCGGAATGAGATCAGGTCATTTGACAGGTGGAAGCAAAACGTAATTGAACAGACCAGGCCACCTTCGGAGATAGTGATAGTCGATGCCTTTTCCGATGACGGTACGGCTGAGAAATTGTTTGAGTGGGCTTCAAGTGACAAAAGAGTCAAGGTCATACAGGAAAAGGGAGCTGCTGCACATGGCAGGAATCTGGCGATAAAAAATGCAAAACATGAGATAATTCTCTCAACCGACATGGGTGTCAGACTCTCGGATAACTGGTGCGAGGAGCTGATTAAGCCCTTTGAAGCTGATCCTACAGTTGAAGTTGTAGCAGGTAACACATGTATTGATAAGGATACTGTAAAAACCGTGGCTGCACGTGCTGAGTATTATTATGAAAACGGAGGTGAATCAAAACTGGGTCCTGGTTTTGTTCCCGGGAACAGATCTGTTGCATACACAAAGAAAGTATGGTCCAAACTGGGCGGCCTTCCTGAGGATTTGACTTTTTATGCAGATGACTCTGTTTTTGGCAGGCAGATGGTTCAGGCAAATCTAAATATTTCTTATGCCCCCCTTGCAATGACATACTGGGCTCGACCTCAAAAGTTGAAGCAATTTTTCAGGGAACAATATGTGTATGGCAGAGGGGGAGGTGAGGCATTTATCAAGACGCCTATTGCCTTTAAATTGTATCTGGAAAGAAAGGTGCCTTTATCTTCTGTGCCAATCATTCAGGCTTTTACTCCTTTTCTGAAGACCAAACTGTACGTTGGAATGATTAGAGCTATAAGAAATGCTGACATTAAAGTGATGTTTACAATGCCAGTTTTAATAGCAGGTAAAGCATACCATAATGCAAAAGGATATGCTTTTGGTTATTCTGTAGGCACAGTAAAATGTACTCAATGTAGAAATCGGTTGAAAAGAGATTGTATAGGATTTAGTTTATTTTAGGTTTCATCAGTATGGAGACAATAATATTTTTAATCACCAAATTTATTCTTCACATACACCTGACCGAAATTAAATGAATGGATCTAAGCCTATTCCAATAGTTTTTCCAGATAATGGCATTACGGTGGTTGTTACTGCCTTTAATGCAAGCAGATATATTTCGCGTTGCATAGATAGCATAATCAATCAAAGAGATGAATTTTGTGAAATTGTCGTAATTAATGATGGCTCAAGCGATCAGACAAAAGAAGTCTTGGCCAAGTATGGAGATAGGATAAAGTATAGAGAATTTTACGAGAATCAGGGACCTGCCGTAGGTCGAACACTTGGGTTGAATGAGACCAAAACCGAGTTTGTTGCCTTCATTGATGCAGATGATTATTGGGAATATGATTTTGCTCACAAAATGAAATCATTTTTACTCAATAATAGAACAGCTGTTGCCGTAAGCTGTGGCTATAAGAAAAACGACTACAACGGAAAACAATATTTGCGGCCAAAGTTAAGTCAATCTGATCTCAAATATTATGAGGGAGGGAACCTTTGCCCAAATTTTTATGAGTTCTGGGCTACTTATTGTTCAATACTTACAGGAACTGTACTCATGCGAACGGAGATTGCCAGGAAAACAGGAGGACAAAGAAAGGATTTAAGGCTAACAGAGGATCTCGAATTCTGGGGGTACTTGGCAACATTTGGAGACTGGGCATTTTTACCTGATTATCTTTTCGTTACAGACGAACAAATATTGAAGCCTAAAGAAAGACTGAAAAAATTTAAGCACAGATTTTCCTTTTTCAAAGACATGGACATTGTTTCGTGGTCACAAAGAATAATGCCAAGGCTTGAGGATTCAAGGTCAATAGTTGCGTTTAATAGTTTTTTGAAAAACATAATTACCACAATAGCCTTTGCAAAGGCCTATCTACTTGATATAAAGGACTCTTATCTTTTTTCTTTAAGCAATAGAGACGGTCTGCTTACTTCAGGATGGGGCAAGGGTTTAAGGTTTGGATTAAAACTAGGGCCACTGTTTTGGCCACTTATTTGTTTTGGACTTAAAACAAGAGAAATTATTAAGGCTTTTCTGTTTCCCCTGAAAAGAATCATATGAATACTAAGGATCAAGGGATCGCAAATATTCTTTTTGCAGGTGATTTTGCCCCAGTCGGTATTCCTGATGAAGCTTCAGTGATAGTGGATCCTGCTTTACTTGATTATATCATAAAGATGGATGCTTTTTTCGTAAACTGGAAGCTCCATTTACTGATGAAGTAAAAAAGCGTACTAAGGCAGGAAGTAATTTGAAGGTTCCTGAACAAGGCGCCAATCTCCTTAAGAAACTTAATGTTTATGGCGTTTCCTTAGCAAATAACCACATTTTTGATTATGGGGAGAAAGGAGTGCATGATACACTTAAGGTCTTAAACAATAAGTCCTTAAAACATTGGGGCGTGGGCTGCAACAAGAAAAATGCATGTGAACCATTTATAGTAGATTGCAATAGAATTAACATCGCAATTGTATCTTTTGCTGAGCATGAGTTTAATTGGATCTCAGATTTTGAATGGTGCACCTCAATGCTTGAACCAGCAGCTAATGTTTTACAAATTAGACAGCTTATGCAAACTGTTGATCATGTTATTGTCTTTACACATTTAGGTCCTGAAAATTGCAATTACCCTTCACCTCGTCAAGTAGCATTATTTAGAAATTTCATCGATGCCGGAGCAAGTGCAGTGCTGAACAGTCATTCACATTCAATTATGGGTATGGAGATATACAAAAACAAACCTATTTACTATAGCCTCGGGAACTTCTTCTTTCCAAACAAAGATATGAGAAAGGATTGGTACAATGGATTACTGGTGAAACTTACCTTTACGAAACAAGAAATAAAGTCAGATCATTTTCAAGTAAAGTTTTCAGATAAAGAGATCTCGATCGATGAAGACATAAAAAGCTTCCAAGAAAACTTTGTGTTGCGTTCAATAAATTTAAAGAATGATTTTTTCATCAGGCAAAAATGGCAAGAATTTGGGAGACAAGAAAGGAGAAAACTTAGAAATGAAGTGATCAAAGGAATAGGTGCAATTACTCTTGGCATTTTGCTGCAACCTTTTTCCCAAAAGTTCAAAGAACTAAGACAAAGAGGATTGGCTATTTTACGTGATTACTTTACTTGTGAAACCCATGTAGAAAATATTGGGAACATTATTAATGGGGAGATCGATTATAGTTAAAGTTACACTAGTTGGTTTTTCCTGAGTGCTTCTTAAGCACTGTTTTATAAATATCTCTCAAAACAAATCTATTCAGTTTTTTGGTTACTTTCCTGTCATTGTTTGACGAGAATATATGAGTGGTAGATAATGAATGGTTTTACAGAGATTCAAACAAGTGAATTAGAATCTGGAGTTAATCCATCCGATTCCGTTACTGTGAGAGAGTTTTTCACCTTAGCAGGTGTCCCTGGGTTGCTATTGCTTTTCAGGCCGCTTTTGGTAATGTGGCTGGCCCGTGGTCGTGATCCCAGGTTTTATGATGTGGTAGACACTTCAGCAATGGTACAGATAGTTTACTCCATGTTAGCCCTGCTTATTGGAGCCTACTATTTTTCAAAATCTGATTTTTTTAGACATATTTTGTTAAAGACGCCCATGAAATATCTGATATTCTATTCTTTGCTAGGGATTCTGAGTGCTGTCTGGAGTGTTAACTGGAGGATTTCATTTTATCGTGGTCTGGAGTGTTTTGCATGGCAATTGCTGGTTACGGCGGTATTTGCCGAATTGTCAACTAAAAAGAATATCATGGGTCTGGTTGACTGGGTTCTGAGTTATTCTCTATGGGCTATAGCTATTTCAATTATCTCGAAAATCAAATCCATGGGATTCTCTTTTCAGATCTTATATTTGGAACAGTTTAATTCAACCAGTTTCTTCTTTCTTGCATTAATTCTCGCGAAAAACAAGATAAAAAGATGGTTCATTGTCCCGATTTCAATTTTAAGCCAATCTAACGTGGCATATTTTGGCATGGCAGCCGGTTTGTTTGGACTTGGCACCGGAAGCAAGAAAATGAAAATAGGACTGTTTGCCGCAGGGATTGGGATTATGGTGGCAATAGTGCTTATTGGGGGTGAAAGATTCCTCCATGAAACCCTTTTTTATGGCCAGCCGGAAGTTGGTATACGGGCGGGTAACGGACGAGTATATTATTACACAAGAGCGTGGGATGTGGTAAGTAAAAATCCTTACTTGGGTTATGGCTTTGTTGCCGGAGAGATTGAACTTGCGACAAAAGCTACACATGGTATAATTGGCATTCACAATTTCTTTCTAGCTTCTCTATTAGGTATGGGGTTTGCAGGCCTGCTCCTAATGCTTTTGTTCTTCATAGGGCTTTTTGTAAATGCGCGATCAGGTTCTCTGCCTCCTGCTTTCAGGGCAGCATTTTTTGGATCTGCCAGTATAATCTTTTTTCATTCACTTGGCAATCCGGGTTTGGGAAGCCGGGTTTACGGAACATGGCTACCCTCAGTTATAATAGCCACATTAATTTGTTGCGTACATTATCTTTCGAGATTTGATAACGCTGACCATGATGTAACGCCTTCTAATATAGCGTTATGAAAATTACCTGGGTAACACGTAGTTTCCTTGATTATCGTATTCCTGTTTACAAAGAAGTCAACCGTTTATGCGGCAACCAACTCTCAATTATCTATTATGCTGATGTGGTACCGGATCGTTGCAAGGATAAACTGAAAAATATTCTGGGTAGGCGTGCAATAGGATTAAAGGGAGAAATAAGACTTGGCGGAAAAAAGATTGAAAATCAATCTTTTGCCAATTCAGGAGGAATTAGAATTCCATTACGACCCGGATTGATTCGGAAGTTACGGGAAACGAAACCGGATGTAATTCTTTCAGATGGATTCTTCCAGTGGACATATGCCGCAATAGCTGCCAATATGCTGTGGAAGATACCACATGTAATGTGCTATGAGAGGACCCTTCATACTGAGCGCAATGTGACTAAATTTAGGACTATTGGAAGAAAATTAGCATCAAGCTACATAAATGTTGTCTGCTGCAATGGTGTTCAAACAAAAGACTATTTAATGAAGTTAGGATTTGCTGAGGATCGTTTGTTCATAGGTAATATGGCCGCAGATTACTTAGGACTTCAGTCTTCAGTGAAGGAAATTAATGTTCAGGGAACGAACAGTCTAAAAGACCACATTAACGCCAAAGGTATAAGTTTCCTTTATGTAGGGCAACTGATACCGCGAAAGGGTATTATGGAACTATTGAAGGCTTGGGAAGAGTTTTCTATCAGCTTGAATCCAGATGCAAAATTAATTCTTGTTGGTGGCGGAGAGCAGGAAAATGATGTAAAGAGTTATATCTCTAATCATGAACTTAAAAATGTAAATGTGACTGGACCAGTTGACTATAATGAGATCGCTACATATTATGCATCAGCTGACGTATTTATAATTGCAACACTTGAGGATAATTGGTCTCTTGTAGTGCCAGAGGCAATGTCAGTTGGATTACCAATTATCTGCTCAAAATATAACGGTTGCTGGCCTGAACTTGTCAAGCCCGAAAACGGATGGGTATTTGATCCGCTTGAACCCGAAGATTTTGTTCAGACCCTTAAAGAAGCTTGGGAAAAGCGTAGTTATTGGAAAGCAATGGGCCAGAAGTCTTTGGAGATAGTCCTGGACTTTACCCCGGAAAAAGTAGCGAACAACATTTTCAACGCTTGTCTTTCAGTAACTGGAAAATAAATCATGGATTTCGCCACCTGGCAATATTTACTAAAGTACTCTATCGGTAAACCAGGCGCCATCGGTGCATTCAGGAATGCTTCGTATAATCAGAATTTACCGCCGGATCAGCTAAATGAGCTTTCATGGAATAAAACTCTGAAATTATTACATCTGGCCTATGCTAATGTCCCATGGTATAAAGAATTGTTTGCATCAATAAATCTCCACCCGGGAGACATAAAGCACCCGGAAGATTTTTATAAAATTCCAATTCTAACCCGTGAACAGGTAAAGGAGAATTTCGTAAAATTCATTTCTGATAAAATTGATCCTCACAGTTTAAAAATATCCACTACGGGTGGCAGCTCAGGTCAGCCACTCAAAATAGGGATGGACCCCAGAGTTAACCGTGAAGTGCCAAAATGGCAAATGCTATCATGGTGGGGCCTTTCTCCGGTATCCAATATGGCCTCAATTTATCGGGGAACGCATTCTTCAGGCCTGAAAGGGCTATCGTTAAATCTAATCAATTGGCCCCGGAAAACAGTCAGGATGGATGCCACGAATATAACTGAAACTGGTATTAAGGATTTTATTAAAGCATATAGTAAATACAAGCCCCGGTTAATTCATGGTTACGTTGGAGCTCTGGATGCACTGGCAGATTACATCAATGATAATGACATTATTTTAAAGCCACCAAATGTTGTTTGGTCAACCGCTGCACCCATTACAAGTATTCAGGAGCGTAAGATTAGTAAGGCATTCAATGCTCCTGTTTGCGATCAGTACGGTTGCAGTGAGATATACTATGTCGCAGCCGAATGTTCTCACAAAAAGGGCTTGCACATTTTCTCAGATTCAGTCAGGGTTGAAATATTGGATGATAATAACATGCCTGTAAAACCAGGGCAGTATGGCAAAATAGTTTTGACAAACCTTAATGAGTATTGCTTTCCTCTGATAAGGTATGAGAACGGTGATAAAGGCAGGCTCCTTTCAGAAACCTGTACCTGCGGCTTAACCCTGCCTCTAATGGATAAAATTAAGGGCAGGATTTCAGATAATATAATACTGCCTGATGGAACTGTCCTTTCTGGAGAATACCTGACAACAATTTTCGATAATTATACTGAAGAGATCAGACAGTTCCAGATTATTCAGCATAAATCTTCAGCTATTGCAGTCAGGATAGTTTTTTACAGGGAATCTGAAAAGAAACAATATATAATGCGTAGCGTAGAAAGCGAATTGCAGAAAAGAATCAAGTCTCAGGTTAGTTTAAACATAGAGGTTGTAAACTCAATTGCAGAACAGAGAGGCAAGCTGCAATTTATTATCAGAGATCAGAGTTGAAGATCTTGTTTATTCATAATAATTATGCCAGCGATAATACTGGGGAGGAGCACGCTGCCGGAGCACTGGCTGACATGCTAAGCGTTAATGGCCATAAAGTTGAGTGGTACCGCCGAAGTTCGGCTGAGTTGATTAATTCTCCAATAAAAAGAGCAGCGGCCTTTTTTACTGCAATCTTGAATCCCGGTGCTGTTCTTCATGTTAAAGAAAAAATTAGAGAGTTTAAACCTGACATTGTCCAGGTTCAAAACCTATATCCGGTTATCTCACCAAGGGTACTGAAGGTGATTAAATCAGCAGGTCTTCCAATAGTGATGAGATGCCCTAACTATCGTCTTTTTTGCCCCACAGGGCTATTCTTTGATAGTGGTAACGCAATCTGTGAAAAATGCACCGGACCGGGGAAGGAATGGTGGTGTATCAAAAAGAACTGCACCGGCAGCCCGGTGAAAAGCGTCGGCTATGCCCTGCGCAACTTTGTAGCAAGAATTACCGGAGTCTTCAATAAATATGTGGATATTTTTATTGTCCAAAGCCAGTTTCAGAAACATAAGTTCATAGAGTTGGGAATTCCGGAGCATAAAATTGGCATCCTGCCGGGAATCACTCCTGAGATTAAAACTGACACGTCGTTGCATGTAGGGAAGTATATTACCTTCGTGGGACGTGTAAGTCCTGAAAAAGGGATTGATGATTTCATTGAAGCAGCCAAACGATTGCCAGACCTGAAGTTTGCCATTGCGGGTGAAGTGCCTGACGGAGTTGAATATGACTCTCCTTCCAATGTTGAATGGAAAGGGTTCCTGAAGGGGGAAGTGTTGGATGATCTTTACCGTCAGTCGCAGGTAATCGTTGTTCCCAGTCGCTGGTATGAAGGTTTCCCGAACGTGGTTACACGTGCAATGGCACATGCTATACCTGTAATAACAACTAATATTGGCGTCTTTCCTGAGATTGTCACCAATTCTTGTGGGCTAACCTATTCACCAGGTGATATTGAAGAACTCGTAACATGTATTCAGAAAATATGCAAGGACATAGAACTGGCAGGTATTATGGGCGAGGCGGGCAAGCATAGGGCATTAAATGATTTTTCAAAAGGAGTGATTTACGATCTGCTGATCCGGATTTATGGACAGGCTAAAATGCATGCTGATGGAAGGTCAGCGCTTTAATAATATTGATATCGCTGCCGGAATAGCCATTATCCTGGTAGTGTTTGGCCATATGCATTTCCCTGAATTAATGAAGGTAAAATGGTATATGGATGTCCGGGAGTTTGTTTACAAGGTCCATATGCCGCTTTTTATTTTTCTCTCCGGATTTGTGGCATTTTTGTCTGCATCAAAAGTAAATTTTGAAGACAGTGGCAACTATTGGAGTTTTATCGGGAAAAAAGGCAGAAAGTTTATCCCGGCATACTTATTTTTTGGTATTCTGGCAATAGCTCTTGACATTATCATTTATCACAAATCATTTCATGATATTACCCCTGCACTGGCCGCATTGTTATTGTACCCGATAAAAGGATCTGCAGGATTTATATGGTATCTCTATGTATTGTTAGGATTTTATCTCATTACACCTTTGCTGACAAAACTTAAACAAAAGACTCTTATAGCATTATTTATAGTGAGTTTTTTACTGACTTTTGTTCCGTTACCCCCTCATTTCTCGGCTAATCTGTTTGGCCGCTACCTGTTCTTTTTTGTGGGGGGCGCATTGTTATACAAGTATTACGAAAGTCTTAAATTCCTGATACAGCATTACGGATGGATTTTTCTCTATCTTTTTGTGTTAGCAGGCATAGTTGACTTTACTGTTAAACCATTGCCAGTGCAACTGCTGAGTATTTTATTCATCATGGGAATACTGTACCTGACTTTACTGAACTGGGGAAATATGGCTTCGAAATTGATCTCATATATAGGGCGGGGGTCTTTTGCCATATATCTTTTAGATTCGCTTGTGTTGAATATACTTTATATTGTAGTTGCCAGGACGGTCAGCCCATTTCCGGCAATACCTTTTGTAATCTCCGGCGTGGTATTTGGCCTTTCAATACCCCTTGGAATACGCAACCTCTTTAACAAGATTGTTCCAAGATCTGTATATATGATCTAAGCAGGAAATTGGATGTATCCTTTGTACAACATTTATCCTTTCATTTTTTCATTTCCGGTCAATCTTCGTTAAGGCATAATATCGGTGATTATCCTTACATATTCTGTTAAAAATATGAAGCCTCTGCCCTTAATATTGTGCGGACTACTACTGATACTCTCATGTACGAAGTTAAATGAACTACCAGAAAGGGTTGTTTTTTTGGGAGATTCCCAAGTCAGAAATTGGGATGTCGATTACTGGTTCCCTTTCAGTTTCAACATAAACAAAGGTGTTGCCGGATATACTGTTCCGGACTTAATTGAGCATCTATCTGGATCCATTATCTCGGAAAAGAAAATTGTTCTGATAGGTATCAATGATATAATACACCTTTCACAGTTTCTTGAGGGTCAGGAAGTAGTCGATTCTGTTCTTAATAGTTTTCAGGTTCTTACAGTATATTTGGCTTCTAATGATTTAGTGCTATCCATCTGCCCGGTATCTGAGAAATTTTGTAATTCCACCTCACCGGATCTTAACGGGCTGATTTCCCAAGTTAACGCAAAATTGGCTCTGATTTGTTCAAAAAAGAGTATTCGTTTTGTTGATGTTTTTTACCCCCTTTCCAATGGAACCAGTCTTAGTGAAGATTTTACACAAGACGGCCTCCACCTGAACTATAAAGGATATGAGATCATTTCTAAAACACTTAGGCAGGATCTCCTTTAGCTTCTTATTATTTCTTGGGTCAATTCATCCGTCTCAGGGCCAGAATTACATAAATATAGATTCGTATGGAGATGTAATATCCGGCGGAATTAAGGAAAACAATTTTGCGTTTATAAATGTAGAGTTTAAAGTAACATGGTCAATCACCTTTGAAACCTCTCTTTACACTGAGTCACTTCCTAACCAGCTTGTCATATCCTCATTTCAGAAGGAGTTTTTATTTGACCGAATATCCGTCAGACCCGGAATCACGGCCGGAGGAAAGTACTCAGACGGTTTCCATTTTGCCGGTATCAGATCAGAGATGAATTATTCTCTGAGGGATATACTCTCGATAGGATTTAACCCAATATTGGTTTATTATTCAGGAAAGATGAATTTCAGGTTCCAGGCAGGTAGTACGGTCAATCTCTATAAGAATCAGATAAACCTGTTTATTAAATATGGGCCACCGGTTTATATTATGAATTCTGATAATAGCATGACAACCGGCCTGTTCTTAAATGAGCAGCATTTGAAGGTTGCAGCAGGATTGCAGGTTCCGAATAATTTTAACTTCAAGTATTCAAGAGTAGTAACCAGCTTCATTTATTCCTTTGGAAGGCGAGAGATAGTCAAGTTGTAATATATAAGGAGATAGACCAAAGCCCATATCACGGGATTTTTTAATATACAAGAACATGAAATCCAAAGCTATGAAAATGCTTAAGCGGATCGCTTGCATTACTCCCGGTATCGGGGTGCTCCTGGTGTCACTTGGATAACCCTGTGAGGTTTTAACATTCACATGCTTCATGTCAGTTACATGGTAAGCTACTTCCTGGGAGCATACATACAGCTTTTTCCTGATTACAATTATCATTTTCCTTTACATCTATCTAGCAGGGGATAAAAAGATTAATAAATCCTGTTCAGAAGGAAAAGATTAAATATAAGAGGCTAAATCAAATAGGGCATGTCTTAAGCTTCAGGGGTGGTGAAAAGGCACTTGTCGTTTACTTTGCCAGGAATACTGTCCCGGAGCTGAAGCTGAGGTCATTGATCTTGTAGCAGAGTTTGCTTGTAGTGCCGAACTCTTCTTCGATCCCGATACTTATGAATCCTGAGGGACAGCGGGTGGTGTCCAAGGAGGTGGGGAAGTATTTAGTAAGTAGTCTTTTAATCTATTGCACTCCCTTTGGCGGATGTATCGTCTGGTCCAAAATTCAGAAGTAATAAGTTCAAGATACAAGGTTCAACACACCGCTCACCCCATCGCGCATTCCTGATAAAGGTCAACTGTTCATAGATGGATAATGCAAATGTCAGAAGAAGCTACAATTTCATTATTAGGTTATAACATTTATTCCGACGACAAAGAATATCTTGCAGTAGCAAAAGGTGTCATAAATACAATTAATCCTCATTCCTATGTTATTTCGCGGAAGGATGGAAAATTCAGAAAAGCACTTGAGGCAGCGGATTACCTCCTTCCAGATGGAACAGGGATCACTATTGCTGCAAGAATTCTTGCAGGACAAAAGATAAACAAAATTGCCGGTTCTGACCTGCATGAAATTGTATTGAAATCCCTTAATAAGAGTAAAGGTTCATGCTTCTACCTGGGATCATCCGAAAAAACACTGAATCTGATAAGGGAAAGATTGAAGAGGGAATATCCTGATGTCAGGACACGATTCTTCAGTCCGCCTTTCAGAGACAAATTTTCCAAAGAGGAAAACGGAACCATGACAAAAGCCGTAAATGATTTCAGGCCCGACGTGCTGTTTGTCGGCATGACGGCCCCCAAGCAGGAGCTCTGGGTGCATGAGAACATGGAAAATCTCAATGTACCTCTTATCTGCTGCATTGGAGCTGTATTCGACTTCTATGCAGGCACTGTAAAACGCCCCGGCCGCTTCTGGATCAACGCCGGTCTGGAATGGCTGCCGAGACTGCTCAAAGAACCGGCAAGGTTATGGAAAAGGAATTTTGTTTCATCGCCGCTTTTTTTATGGTATATCCTTAAGGAAAAGTTTCAAAGATTCAAAGATTGAATGAAAACTGAGAAATTTGAGTAGCCGGAGCTATGGAAACCGGCCAGGGATCTTTACAAATATGTATTCCTGATTCCTTCTCCCGGACCAACTAACAG
>Ga0208695_1001796_pt1 | contig 16966 bp, 15 predicted proteins | sample AD_UKC111_MetaG_FD_184449 | JGI IMG/M metagenome (GOLD analysis project Ga0208695, IMG submission 184449) | Active sludge microbial communities of municipal wastewater-treating anaerobic digesters from Hong Kong - AD_UKC111_MetaG (SPAdes)... | ecosystem: Engineered > Bioreactor > Anaerobic >... | reverse complement strand
AGCGTAAACCTATTAATATGTATACATGAACTGTTTTGTTAAGAAACTCATCTGTCTTCATTTTTTTAATATTCTCTAATTCTTACTTTGCAAATACTTTTCTAAAATCAATCCACTCTCAATCATTTCTTTAGCATTTTCTTTTCCTATGTATCGGTAGTGCCAACTTTCATAGCTGTATCCAGTAATATCTTCTGCTCCTTTTGGAAAACTTATGACAAAACCATATCTCCATGCATTTTCTGAAAGCCATTTACTTGCTTGTGTATTTGTAAATATTCCACTAAGGCCATCATTTATTTCTGCGCTACTAAAATCAATAGCTGTTCCCAGTTGATGTTGGCTATGCCCTGCTCTAGCAGATATCATATCAGCATAATCTGTACTTCCTCCATTATAGTTTACCCAATATTTATATGTAGCAACTTGTTCTTGGTATGATCGGTATCCAGAGACAATACTTAAATCTACACCATCACTTTGAGCTGCACTTAATAATTCCTTTAGATCATTAACAAGAATATTGCGAAGCATAAATTTCTCTCCAAGTCTAATTCCACTTTCACTAGCAGGTACGAGATCTGAAGGAACATAACTACTTGGTAGTTTGTACTCCTTGTTTACTAAGACAAGTAAATCATCTCCATTTCTCTTAGCTATTTTGATATCAGTTGGATAGTTCCACCAATTATTACTTTGCGAAGCTTTTACTTGTTCGGTAGAACTTTCTTTCTTGATATATGTGTTTTCTATATCAGATGTGATTGTCTGATGAAAACCAGTTTTGTATGACATACTTAAATCAGGAGCCTGTTGGATATACGGAACCGTTTTAGGAGTAAGGGCAAATGTTACGGTCAGTAATGACTCTATGATATTTTTGATAATTTGTACCATACCCATATTCTACTATATATTTTTAATGAGATGTAGCAATGAAATTTGCTAAAAGCTCAATTTATTGGGAATAACCTAGTGTTGATATAACAGCTATTATACAAGCTGAGGCTACTGTTCTCTGGGTGATGAAGTATATTTCAGGGGTAGTAAAATGTATTTATTAAATTTTGAGGAGAATTTTATGAAATTATCAGAAACAGACTTTTTAGTTATATCAAGCATAGTAAATGCAAGTTTAGCTGAGTATGATAAAAGATTTAGGAAGATTGAGAAAATGTTGAAAAGAATCAGTAAGGCTCCAGAATTAGATGTAGGTGATATGACATACGACGAGCTTGCAAAAAATATAGTCAAGCTCACTGGAGAAGAATTTTACACTAGGGATTTCAATATAACGGAGATGAAATAATCCAGTTGTATTACTGTAAAATTGCTACAGCAGATACTTTATCTCCTTGTGATATATTCATCATTTTTACACCTGATGTCTGTCTTCCCAATATTGGAATGTCTTTTATTTGTCCCCTTGTTACTTTTGATTTCTCGGAAATTACAACAATTTCATTGTCATCAGGTAGTAATATTTTCGCACATGCAATACTACCTGTTTTTGGTGTGACTCTGAATGTGAATATTCCTGTACCACCTCTCTTCTGTGTTGGATATTCTTTCAAAGCGGTCATCTTACCATAACCATTTTCTGAAAGAGTTAAAAGCTTTTGTTCGTTACTTTTCACAACTCCCATTCCAACAACGTAGTCCGTATCCTTCTTGAATCTGATACCCGTAATTCCTCTTGTAACTCTGCCCATAGGTCTAACATCGGTCTCTTTAAATCTGATTGATTTACCATCTCTTGTTACAATCATGATTTCATCATTTCCTGTGGTTGCTTTTACCCATGTAAGTTGATCATCTGCATCTAATTTTATTGCAGTAAGACCATTAGATCTTATTTTGGAAAATTCTGAAAGCTGTGTCTTCTTCACAATTCCTTTTTTGGTAACCATAAGAAAATATTTAGCAGAGTCTTTCTCTTCTTTTTCATTCTGCGAATTTCTCTTCTGCTCAGAAACATTTCCCTTCGGATCTCTTGTAAGTACTGAAGTTATAGATTCATCTTGATCCAGTTGTATCAAATTCACAATTGGAAGTCCTTTTGCTGTTCTACTGGAATCTGGTATTTCAAATATTCTAAGATTAAATACTTTTCCTTTGTTTGTGAATAGTAAGAGTTCATCTAAAGTATTGCATAGAAATGCATGCTCTATGAAATCTCCTTCTTTCATATCTCCTCCAGAAACTCCCTTCCCTCCTCTATTTTGAGCTTTGTATGTACTTGGGGCAACCCTTTTGATATATCCTGATTTTGTTATTGTTACTAATGTATCCTCAGGAGAAACCATATCCTCTTCAGCTATCTCGTTAACTTTTCCTTTGACAATCTTTGTTCTTCTTTCATCTCCATATTTTTGTTTAAATTCTTCTAAATCAGAATTTATAACTTGTAGGATTTTATCTTGGTCTCCTAGTATTTCGTTGTATTCTTTTATTTTCAATTCGAGTTCCTTGTATTCTTCTTGTAATTTTAATCTTTCCAAAGCTGCTAGTTTTTTCAACTGCATATCTAATATTGCTTGTGCCTGTACTTCGGTAAAATCGAATTTATCCATTAAATTTGTTTTTGCAGTTTCCTGAGTCTTTGAGTTTCTAATTGTAGATATAACTTCATCTAATACATCCAAGGCTTTTAGTAAGCCTTCCAATATATGCGCTCTAAATCTCGCCTCTGCAAGATCAAATTCATATCTCCTTATAGTTACTGTTAACCTGAATGAGAGGAAAAGCTCTAATATTCTTTTTATTGGCAATGTCTTTGGTTCTTGGTCTACTAATGCTATTGTATTGGCATTGAAGACTTTCTGCATTTCTGTGTACTTGTATAGTTTGTTAAGTACAGCTTTTGGCTGTGCATCTCTCTTTAGTGAGATTATGACTCTCATTCCTTCTATATTTGAAGCATCTACTATGTCTGCTATACCCTTTATTCTTTTTTCTTTGACTAGGTCAGCAATTTTTTCAATCAAGTGGGCCTTATTAACCTGATATGGTATTTCTGTTATCACTATTTGATATTTTCCTTGCTTTCCTTCCACAATTGATGCTTTTGCTCTTTGTATTATTCTCCCCCTTCCCGTTGCATAGACATTTAGAATTTCTTGTTGATCATAGACAATTCCTGCTGTAGGGAAATCTGGTCCAGGTATTATTTCAATTAGTTCGTTTGGAGTTATATCTGATTTGAATTCTGGATAGAGAGTTTCTTGATTGTCAGATATTTTTTGTTTTAGCTCATTTATGTCTTTTTGATAATCTATGTTTGCAGTGTTTACATAGTTTTCAAAATAATCTGCTGGTTTAGAGTTTAATGTTTGAGGTATTTTTTCAGCAGATTCTTTTTGTTTCCTTAATTCGTTGTATACAGCTTTTCCAACCCATTTGTTACCCATGGAAATCATTTTTTGTAGAGCATTTACAAGCTCTGTTAAGTTGTATGGAGGTATTTTTGTTGCCATACCAACTGCTATTCCATCTGCTCCATTGGCTAGTACATTTGGAAATGAGGCTGGGAGAACTGTTGGTTCCAATCTTGTTCCATCATAGTTAGGAACAAAAGTTACAGTTCCTTTGGATAGATCTTTTAGGAGTTCTGGAGTAATTTTTCCCATTCTTGCTTCTGTATACCTCATTGCAGCAGGAGAATCTCCATCGATAGATCCAAAGTTCCCCTGTCCATCAATTAGTGGATATCTTGTAGAGAAGTCTTGTGCCATTTTAACGAGTGTGGGATATACGACAGTTTCTCCATGAGGATGGTAGTTTCCTGATGTATCTCCCGCTATTTTTGCACATTTTCTGTAATGTGCATCTGGAAAAAGTCCAAGGTCGTTCATTGCTATTAGCACTCTTCTTTGAGATGGTTTTAATCCATCTTTAACCTCTGGAAGTGCTCTCGATACTATGACGGACATAGAATAGTCTAAATAGTTAGACTTCATTTCATCAACGATAGACCTATACGTTACTTGGCCTGGTTTGAATGTTAAATCTTGTTCTAAGTCATCAATATTCTCTTGTGTGGTCTTTATATCTTCATCCATAGCTAATTAAGATTATCTTGCAGTATCAGCCAAATTTAAAGCTATTTCCTTTGTAACCATTTGTATTTCATCTCCTATACTCTCTAATTCTTTCATGGTTTCTTCTTTTACATCATCCTTTTTTACTGGGATTTCTTCCACAATCTTGTATCCCTTTGATTCTTGCTCCTGCCTATTGTAAATTTTGATACTAAGTGATTCGTTAGAATCTTCTTTTTGGTCCTTTCCAACTACAAAAAGAGTACTTGGTTTGACAGAATATCCTTTCTTATGTAACTCTTCCTCTTCTTGGCGACTCTTTCTTGCATCCTCTATCTCATGGTAATATTTCTCGATGTTTTTCTTGTAAAAATCACCACCATCTTTTGCCAAAACATTAGCTATTTTATCAGTATATTGAGGATTATTTAGCAAGAACTTTTGTCTAACAAGCTCCTTAAATCCCTCTGGATCTACAGTCTCTCTTACTTCTACTCCGTCTATATTCATATTAGTTAAAATAATAAATTAAATATCTAAATTTGCCCTATTTGCATAGGTTTGTATAAATCGACGCCTTGGCGGAACCTCATTTCCCATTAGCATTTCAAATATCTTCTCTGCCTCCTCTGCATCCTCTATATGCACTTGTTTAAGTACTCTAGAATTAGGATCCATAGTTGTTTCTCTTAGCTGATCTGGATTCATTTCTCCCAAACCTTTAAACCTATTTTCAACAGGAACTTTCCCTTCCATTTTAGCTTTCTTTACAAAAGCATTCTTTTCATCATCGTTTAAGAAATAGTATTTCTTCTTTCCTATTTCAACCTTATGTAATGGAGGCTGTGCAACATATACATACCCTTGTTCTATGAGTTGTCTAAAAAACCTAAAGAGAAGAGTCAAAACAAGAGTTGTAATATGAAGACCATCTACATCAGCATCACTCATTATTATTATCTTGTGATACCTAAGCTTTGATATATCTATTGTGTCTCCAATACCTACCCCTAGAGCTGTAGTAATATCATTGAATTCGTTATTTGCTAAAACTTTGTCAATCCTATATTTGTGAGTATTCATAATTTTTCCCCTAAGTGGAAGAATTGCTTGTGTATGCCTATCTCTTCCCTGTTTTGCAGATCCCCCTGCTGAGTCTCCTTCTACTATGAATAATTCACATTCTGCAGGATCTTTGCTTGTACAATCCGCTAATTTCCCTGGTAAAGTAGTTGATTCCAAAGCACTTTTCCTAATGACTGCATCTCTAGCTGCTTTTGCCGCTGCCTTCGCTTTATTAGCTAAAACTGCTTTCCCAATTATGTCTTTTGCTTCTTGCGGATGTTCATCGAAAAATGTTAAAAGTTCATCTCTTACAACTCTTGCAACTATACTTTTAACTTCTGGATTATTGAGCTTAATTTTTGTTTGTCCTTCAAATTGAGGATCAGGAACTTTAACAGATATTATTGCGGTAAGACCCTCTCTTACATCATCTCCGTTTAGAGTCCCATTAACTCCTTTTAAAAGCTCAGATTTTTGTGCATACGTATTTATGGCACTAGTTATGGCAGTCCTGAACCCTGCTAAATGAGTCCCACCTTCTGGATTTATGATATTGTTTGTATAGCATCGAACATCCTCATCCATTTCGTCGGTATGCTGAAGAGCTACTTCTACTAGAACATCACCATCTTGTTTCTTCATATAGAAAGGTTCATCTCCAACAACTTTGCTATCTATATTAAGGAACTGAACATATGACTTAATTCCATCTTCGAAATACAAATCATATGTTTTCCTCTTACTCTTTCCCTGAGAATCATCAATGACAGAAATTCTAAGTCCAGCAGTAAGATATGCATGTTGTCTACATTTCTTTACAATTGTTTCAAAGTCAAATTTTATAGTTGAAAAGATTTCCGAGTCTGGTAAGAAAGTATGTTCTGTCCCTGTCTCATCCGAATCTCCTATTCTTTCTACTGGCTTTACAGGAACTCCCCTTTCATATTTCTGTCTATATAGTCCACCATCTCTTGCTACTGTAGTAATCATCCATCTCGACAATGCGTTAGTACACTTCATTCCAACTCCATGAAGACCCCCTGAAACTTTGTATGCTGTTTGATCAAATTTTCCCCCAGCATGAAGGTTTGTCATCACAGTTTCAAGTGTAGAAACTTTTGTTTCTGAATGTATATCCACAGGAATTCCTCTTCCATTATCTTTTACAGTAAGAGATCCATCTTCATTTAATGTTACCCATATGTTAGTGCAGTATCCTGCTATAGCTTCATCTACAGAATTATCAAGAATTTCTGTAAAGATGTGGTGAAGACCATGAACATCAGTAGAGCCAATATACATAGCTGGCCTTTTTCTCACGGCCTCTAAACCCTTTAGTACCTGAATGTTAGATGCTCCATAATCTGAACTTTTGTTCATATGCACAACTAGATAATTTGTAAATAATAATTATTTTCCAATATCAACAATCAACTTCGACCATACATTATACCATACAATCGACCCTAGATTCTCAGTACCAAATCCTCTAAAACGAGTCTCCTATTACAATTTGCCGATATCTTTTTTCTACTTTCATCCAATATTTGAAGTGATTTTGTTATACTTCTCGAACTTTCGATGTTACCATTTTTTATCTCAAGTTCAAGCTTTGTTCTAAAATATTCATCCAATGAATTAATCAAACTAATGGCAGAATCCTTTGTTTGGCAATATTCATTTGCTAACTCAAATCTCTGTGCTATATCCATATCTGAAATTTCGAACTCTGGTATCTCAGAAGAAACAGATTCGCTTTGCAAGTAGGTAACCCTTCCTCTAGAGCGAATTGTTGGAAGGAGATTTTTCTCATTATCAACATAGAGTATATAGATTGAATCTTCCCCACTCTCCTCCAAAAGTTTAAGGAGAGCATTTTGTGATTGTATTGTTAATTTCTCGGCATCCATAATGATACCCACTTGAAACTTTTCCTGAAATGGTTTGTAGCGCATTTCTAATTGAAAACTCTTTATCTCTTCTATGCCTATTGTATTTTTGTCAACAGAGTCGAGAAGATGAATATCTGGATTTGTGTTTAAATCATATTCTGTTATTGAATGCTCAAAAAGGGTTGAAAGAAATGAAAACAATGATACAGAAGCATTTTGTTTTTTATATTTATCAACAAGTATGTATGTCATGATTCAACATTATACCATCACATATATTTCTCTCAGATATTGTCCTCTAGTGTTAATAATGTTGATGAATTGTATAATATGGGTCATACTATAAAAGGAAAACTGTCTAAACTTAAGTTACAATGCATAGATGCCCGTTAGTACATCTCTACTAAAATATTTGCAGTCAAAGAATCTAATAGATGATGAAAGTGCAAGAAAGGTACTTCTTGAGAGGAGTCGTACTCAAAAGAGTGAGGAAGCTATTATCCGTAGTCTTAATGTTGTTCCAGAAATTGAGATAGCCAAGGCTAAATCTGCGATATTTGGAATACCATTCATAGACCTAACGAATATAAATGTAGATGAAAGTATAATAGCAGAGGTTCCAATTGACAATTTAAACAAGTACAAAGCAGTTCCCTTTGAAAGAGGTCAGGATTATGTGAAGATAGCTATGGAAGATCCATTTGATATCCAAGCAACGCAAGTTTTAGCAACTAAGTATCCGCAAGGCACCAGAATTGATGTATATATAACAACGAGTGATGGAATTAGAAGTATATTAGATAGGAGAGTTGATGATATGATGTCTTCTGAAGTCAGTGAGGCTTTGGAGGATGTAGATGTTCCTGGTACAGTTACAGATATAAATGAAGACCCTAATCTATTTGGAAGTGGAAATATTTCTTCAGCCCCAATAGCTAGGATTGTTAATTCAATTCTGCAGTATGCCGTCACTTCAAAAGCATCAGATATTCATATTGAGCCAATGGAGAAAAAGGTTAGAGTTAGATTTAGGATCAATGGTGTTATGACCGAAAGATTGACTCTGCCTAAAAATCTCAGTGCAGCAGTTGTTTCTAGGGTTAAAATATTATCCAATTTAAAAATAGATGAAAGAAGAATTCCTCAAGATGGTCGTTTCCAAATTAAAGTTGGAAATACTAAAATGGATATCAGGGTATCTACTATGCCAACAATACATGGAGAAAAGGTGGTTATGAGACTGCTAGAATCAGAAAACAATGATATTACTTTGGAAGGTACCGGCCTTCGTGGAAATGCATACAAAGTATTTGTAGATGCACTTTCTGTTACAAATGGAATTGTGTTGGTAACAGGGCCTACAGGTAGTGGTAAAACTAGAACCTTGGCATGTTCCTTGATTAAGGTCAATGATACTTCTGTGAATATAATATCGTTGGAAGATCCTGTTGAAATAAGGGTGCCTGGTGTTACACAGGTACAAATTAATCCTGATGTTGGACTCACATTTGCGACTGGACTTAGATCTGTTTTAAGGCAGGACCCTGATATTGTAATGGTTGGTGAAATTCGTGATGAAGAAACTGCTCAGCTTGCTGTGCAGGCATCACTCACAGGACATTTAGTCTTGTCTACCCTTCATACTAATAGTGCATCAGCAGCAATACCTAGGCTTCTTGATATGGGTATAGAACCATATCTTCTTGCCTCTACTATGCGTGTAGTTGCTGCTCAAAGACTTCCTCGTACAATATGCAAAAATTGTATAGAGGCATATCCAGCGTCCCAAGAGGTAGTGGAGAATATAAATCAGGTTATGAGAGGTAGCAAGGATTTTGATATTGTTGCATATATGAACAGAGTTGTTGCCTCTAGAAGTGTAGAAGGTTCTAAGGTAAGTCCTGCTGTGAAAGCTCCAGAAATTGGTCCAGATGGAAAACCAATAATTTATCTTTACAGAGGTAAGGGTTGTGATAAATGTGGAGGATCAGGATATGCAGGACGAACAGGTATTTTTGAAGTTTTGGATATTACTGAAAACATTAGTAGAATGATTATGGAAAATGTTACTGCGGATGATATCGAAAAAGTAGCATCTAACCAAGGCATACTTACAATCATACAAGATGGCTATTTAAAGGCTTTAGAAGGAATCACTACACTAGAGGAAGTGTTGAGGGTTTCAAAAGAATAAATTTTTGGTATAACTATATATATGGAAAGTACTGCCCAAATTACAAATCAACAAAATACTCAATCTGGAGCTTCCTTTAATTATCCAACATTTGATGGTAATACCAATCAAAATAACTCTGTGAGTCCTCAGGCTGTTCCACTCAAACAAAATATAGAACAAGGAACGGATAGTGTTCCCAATGGAGAAAGTGAAAAACTAGAGGAGTTGAAAAAAAGCTTAGGAGAACTCCTTGACAATGAAGATACACAAAATGGAAAAGAAGCTCAAGCTGTTAAAGAATATTCTCAGACAATAACTCCCCTTCCTGGGTTAAATAATGATACTGAAAACAAAAGCGAGGGAATTAAACCTGCATCGGCACTTCATGAGGTAATTCCTGAAGGAATTAAGCCAAAAGCAGTGTACAGGGATCCCAAACAGAACAATTTGTCTAATCCTGTCTCGCTTGATAATAATCAGGGAGGTATTCAACAGAATGGAAATATACCAGCACAAGTTATAGTAGAAGAACCAGTTGTCACAATAGATGATTTATTAATGGAAGCTATTAATAGAAATGCTTCAGATTTACACTTATCTGTAGGTTATCCTCCAATACTTAGAATTGATGGGAGCCTAGTTGAAATTGGAGAAAGAATTTTAGGTCCTGAAACTGTTGAGAATTTAATATTTTCTGTTTTAAGCGAGGAAAAAAAGGAACTACTAGAAGTGAACAGAGAGATAGATTTCGCATATATGTATAAAGGGACTGTTGATGCTAGGTTTAGAGTAAATGCATACTATTCTATGAAAAATCTATCAGCTGCATTTAGACTGATTCCTTCTAGAGTAAGGACGATAGAAGAACTTATGCTTCCCCCACTCTATCATCAATTGACCAAATTAAAACAGGGATTAGTGTTAGTTACAGGGCCAACTGGACACGGAAAAAGTACTACTTTAGCATCAATGTTGGAGGACATTAATAGGACAAGATTCTGCCATATAGTTACTATAGAAGATCCAATAGAATATGTATTTGAGGGAAAAAGAAGTCTTATTGATCAGAGAGAGATGAATGATGATACGCACTCTTGGAATATAGCTCTAAGGAGTGCTCTTAGACAGGATCCAGATGTGATTTTAGTTGGAGAAATGAGGGATTACGAGACTATAGCTGCAACAATAACCTTAGCAGAGACAGGACATTTGGTCTTTGCAACACTACATACAAATAGTGCCTCTCAGACGATTGATAGGATAATAGATGTCTTTCCAGAAAATCAACAACAGCAAGTAAGAACACAAATAGCTAATACATTGGAAGCGGTAATAGCTCAAAGGTTAATACCAATAAACAAAGGAGGAAGGAGAGCAGTATCCGAAATTATGTTAAACAATTCTGCAATAGCAAACCTTATACGCGAAGGAAAAACACATCAGATAGACAATGTTATTAGAACAAGTTCTGATGTTGGTATGGTATATCTGGAGAAATCTTTAGTAGGTCTTGTGCGTGAGGGTGCAATATCAGTGCAAAAAGCACAAGAATATGCTGTACATCCTGAAGAAGTTTTAAGATTATTAAAGAGCTAAGCATATGAACAAGTTTAAATATTCAGCTCGTGATAGTTCTGGAAAAACCGTTGAGGGGGAAATAGAAGCTAAAGATATTGAGTCTGTATCAGATATCCTTCATGATAGAGGGTTGGTTACAGTATCAATAAAAGAGGGATCTGGGTTTAGTTTAGAAAAGCTAAACGAGATTAACATAGGCGGAGTGCCTATGAAGGACAAAGTTGTTTTTATGAGACAGATGGCGACTATGGTTGGTGCAGGTCTTCCACTAACAAGGGCTTTGGAAATTATGGTTCAGCAAGCAAGTAATCCTAAATTTAGAAAAGTATTGCAGAATGTTTTAGCTTCTGTTGAATCTGGAAAGACATTAGCCGATTCTTTTAGAGAGCAAGAGGAGGTATTTGATAACATTACGGTGAATTTAATACAAGCAGGAGAAGAAAGTGGAAATTTGGAAGTTATCCTAGAAAAGTTAGCTACAGAATTGGAAGAAAGTCAATCATTATCTGGGAAGATAAAATCAGCAATGATATATCCTGTCATTATATTGGTAGTTATAGTTGTTGTTATATTGATGATGATGTTTATTATGGTCCCATCTATGGCTGAGATATACAAAGATTTTGATGCTGAACTTCCATGGACTACAAGAATGCTTATGAGTATGAGTAATTTCTTCTTAAGCTACTGGTGGGCAATTCTACTAATTGTTGTATCAATAGGGGTTGGTATTAAGTACTATCTTAGCACAGAATCTGGCAAGAAAAACTTTGACAAATTTGTCTTAAAAATTCCCATTATTGGGCCAATTATCTCAAAAATGCAATTATCACAATTTACTAGGATTCTAGCATTGCTTCTTGGAAGTGGATTACCAATCATAAAAGCTTTGGAATTAACTGCACAATCTTTAAGTAACAATGAGTTTAGATCTACCGTTTTGACTGCTAAGGATGAGGTTGAAAAGGGAGGGACATTAGCATTGCCAATAGCGAGAAGTAAGCATTTTCCTCTTCTTGTAAGTAGTATGATTTCTGTAGGTGAAGAAACAGGAGAAATAGATTCTGTATTAAATAAAGTATCTGAATATTACAAAGAAGAAGTTGATACTGCAACATCTAATTTATCTACGGCCTTGGAGCCATTGTTTTTGATTATAATGGGAGTGGCAATTGGTTTTATAGCACTTGCTGTTTATATGCCTATGTTTGAGCTTTCTTCGGCTATTGGTTAATAGTGCTTGACATGCATAAGAAAGTTCTGTAACTTATATATAGTTAAATTTATTACTGTCTGTATAAACTTATGAAGAAGACTTCATATAAAGCACTTACACTTATTGAAATGCTTATTGTCATGGGAATTATAATAATACTTATGGTTGTGGGTGTAAGTGCGGCTAGGTTTGCAATCAATAGGGCAAATGATATAGCACATCAAAATGCTGTAACTCAAATATTCCAATCACTGATGGCGTACTATACTGATAATAGAAAATACCCAGATCCACAAAATCCACAGACATTAATAGGAACACCAGGAAATACCTCTGCTCCTTTGAATAAGTATATGGATGAAGGTTCTTTTAAGGGTGGAACTCCTGCTAGTTATGTATATATGGTTGATGACTTGAGGCAATCTGTACTTATATGTGTTACTTTAGGTGGTATAGATGATGAAACAGGGAGAGGTATCTTCTGTGATGGTAATGCATTTGGAAATCCAGATTTAACAACTCCTACCTCTGGGACTAACTTTACAAAGAAAGGTAATCTTGACCCAACAATTGATGAGACAGCATACAATGCTATATTAGGATATGCTGATGGAACCTCAGATTGGTATGGTGATGCAACTGGTTGGAGTCAAAATTAGTATTTCATAGTATTTTGGAACCCCTCTTTAACGGAGGGGTTTTTCTTTTAAATCCATGATAATATATCCTGTATGTTAATAATATATTTTTGTATATTTTTCCTAGGTGCCTCTGTAGCGAGCTTTATAAATGCTACGATCTATAGGTTGGAGAACAAAGATGGAAAGAATTTATCTGTATTTGAAAAAAGATCTCATTGTGAATACTGTGGTAAAAAGCTTACATGGATTGAACTTCTTCCTGTTGTAGGTTTTATTATATGTTTAGGAAAATGTAAAAAATGTGGGAAAAGAATAAATATATATTATCCTATCTCTGAGTTTATTCTTGGAATATCAACTCTACTCTTTTACATATATGATATTCCAATCTATTTTATAATAACTCTGATATTTCTCTCCGCCCTATCCTATTACGATTATTTAGAAAGGTCTATTCCAAGTAATCTGACGCATATTTTCTTAATTATCTCATTGGCTTTCTTCTTTCTATTCAATCTTAATATCCAAAGCATAATAGTTATGGGTATAATAATACTATTTCTCCTTCTTCTCTCGTTTCTGATGAAAAAATCATTTGGTCTTGGAGATATTTTCGTACTAAGTGGGATTGGTCTACAAATGAATTTTAAAGATTTCTTAGTTATGTTTTGGATTAGTATTCTTAGTGCCCTATCTGCTTCTATACTATATGGAGCTTTTGCAAAAAAGGATTTAAGAAAAATTAAAATTCCGATGATACCATTCTTTATGATCTCCTTTACAATATCATGTGTTTTTGGTGAGTATATATTTGATTTTGTTATCAATGACTTCTTGCCATTACTTATTTGGAAATAGAGACTCATAAAGAGGGATAGATAACTTGAAATGTTGGGACAAGTAATATAATCTTAAGAGGAAATGATAGAAACTGCCAAAAAACATACATACTCCTTAATGTTTACCAATGGTACATACAATGGTTATACTTTGCTTGAATTGCTTGTAGTAATGGCAATCTCTATGATTCTAATAGGAATGTCTTTTGCCTCATTTGGTGGTTTACAAGATACCATTAAAATGAATGAATACACTCTTACACTTGAACAGAACATAACAAGTGTACAAAGAGCAGCAATGCTCTTAGAGAAAAAAGCTGATGAAAATTGGCTATATGGATTAGGTATAGACTTCTCAAAAACAGACTCAGATGGGCTATATCAAACATTTAAATGGTGTTCTCCTTTTTGGGATTATGGTGATACTACTACAAAATCATACATTCCTTCTTTCAATCCATCGGTAGATTTAGGTGTAGCATTAAACTTTGGGAAAAATGGGTATATTCCCCTACCCTCTACATCTTCATATCTTCAGACTACTTGTGATAGAAATGCTGTTAAATCATCTTTGGTTGGTTTAATAGGTTACAAAAATAGTTTAACCCCACCACAAAGTAAAATCACTACAAACTTAAATCCAATCAATAATCGTCCAATAAAATTTGTTGTTTTCGAATCTGTGTCTGGGAGGGCTTTCTTTTACGATGACACGGGAAGAATTGTAAATTATGATAACAAAGGAAAATTGCTAACTAATCAAGTAGTAGATATGAAAATCACGATAGATCCTGATTCTAGTATTCCTGCTAAGGAGGTGACGATTGGGAATCTTTCAGGGAGAGTTTCTACTCTTACAAAATAATTAAAAGAAATATATGAGAAGAAAATACAAAAGAAAAAAATATAAAGCTATGGGATTTGTAGAAGCATTAATAGCAATAATGGTCTCAGGAATGTCTGCTGTTATTCTTATGCAAATAGCAGCAAATACTATGCAGGATATGATTCAAAATGAAAGAATAGACCAGGCTACTCAATATGCAGTTGAAGGAGCTGTTATGGCCCAGGCAATAGCCACTAAAGATAAAGAAGTGGGAGGAGGACTTTTTCCAAAGTTATCTGGTGTGGATAGATGCTTTGCTATGGAGAAGAGAAATAATGGAGACTATGGATTTGTGCAAGACGAAAATGGTTCTTTCAAAAGTTATGTCCCCGAAACTGATAGGAATTTGTATAAGGAGCAGGCAGTAGTCTATGATGAAAAGGGTGAGAAGACCGAATATTTTAGAATTTTGTGTATTAACTATCCTCCTCAAGAAAGTTATTCTTTTTTGATAGGAAGAGTTATTGTCGGGCAAAGTACTTCTACAGGAGAAATCAGCAAAGGGGCTCAGGTAAAGGATTATTCTTATTATACTTCTATAAAACTATTGTAATGGAAGATTTGAGGAAAGAAAAATATGATGGTTTTACATTAATAGAAATGCTGTTAACAATAGTCATTATTGGCTTCGTTATGCTTATTTCTTCCTTAACATTAACTACATTGATTAAAGTCTCAACTGTATCAAGTAATAAAACAAGAGTTAGAAATGAATCTGAATATGTATTGGAATTAATCAGAAAAACGGTTAGAAATTCCAATCCTTCTGATGTATATATCTTTAATTCCTTAGATGCAAGAGAATATGTAAAAAATGAAACTACTAATACTGTTAGTATAGAAAGCACAGGAAGGGTTGACCTTAAAACATTGTATGCTAATCCTCTAGGAGAAAATGAGGTCGGAAATGAAATACATTTCAGACCATATGGATACAATAGCTGGGTTTGCATAGGATATTTTAAAGACAGAAATAGTGATAAAGGATACATAGTAAAATCAGGGGCTGAAGATTTGCTTAATAACCAAGAATCTTGCTTTCAAAATGGGTTGGGAAACTATTTAATACTGCTTAATTCCGAGGATGTTTCAATAACTGATTTTGCCATAGAGTATACAAAAAGTGCAGATAGTAACTATTTGATACGATTTGATATAGAAGCAGAACCAGTTCATTGGTATTTTGCACAAGGTGCTCCTATATCTAGAAAAGTCTTAAGACAAACTGTAGTTAAGACAGAAGGTTTGATGTGGTAATTAATATATGATAACCTTAAAGGAGTATGAATAACTGCTCAAAGAATCATCAAAAGGTAGAGAGATATTCTGGTCAGGCAATAGTTATTGCAATGGTAATAATAGTTGTTTCTGTAATCATAGGCATGTCCGTTATTTCAAGGTCGTTGAGAGATAAAAGATCTGCAATTGTTGAAAGATCCTCAGGAGAGGCTTTGGAGATATCTGATTCTGTTATAAACATATTTTCTACTGTTGGAAGTGAGAAGCTTTTTAATAACGTGGAGTATGAAAATGGGCAAATCAAAAGAATAGAAGGTATAACAAAACTGGAAGAGTATCTTAAAGATGTTGGTGTTGAATCAGATATTTCTTCTCTGTTTAGTGGTTGTAATGATTCTGAGTCTGGAATAGTCGTTACTATGGATAAGGTAGATAGTCAAAGGGTTGAATTACTAGAATCTAATACATTAGGATATAGAATGAATCCTCAACAGGTTGCAGATCAGTGTGTTTTATCTATAAAAGGAGATCCAATAGCCTCTACTTCAGTTGGCTTAATAGTAGAAAAGGTCTATGGAAAAGGATATCCATCATCTGTTGAATATAAGAAATATAACTATGATGATACTGCAGCATATTGTATTACAACTGATTCTACTGGTTGTAAAAGTACTGTTGTTGCTGATGGTGGTTGGACTCTTTTGAATAGTGGGACTCCGATAAAGATAGATTTGAAGGAGAGCAAAGATGGTTATGCTCTCGATGAGGTTAGGATTACTTCAATAGGTGGAATAACGGGAATTGAAAGTAGTTTGAATGTTGCAGGATGTGCTGGGGCTATGGATTTGAAGATGGTTAAGTTGTCAGTTATGACAACTTGTGATGGAGAAACAAGAGGTAAAGAAGTTCTTGTTCCAGGACCGTACAATTTAACATATTCTACGATGTTTGATTATGTGTTTTACAATAATCAAGGCTTTTTTCAACCTTATTAATTTGATTATTTGAGGATTATGGAAGATTTAAAAAAAACGATTTTGATTGTAGAAGATGAGAAGGACTTGTTGGAATCATACAAAGAGTTGGTTACCATGGGGGGTTACAATGTAGTCGCTGTTAGTGATGGATATGAAGGTTTGGATTATCTTGCTAGGAATGTAGGACACGTTGATTTAGTTCTTTTAGACCTTATGATGCCTGGAGTAGATGGTTTGGAAGTACTTAAATCGGTTCAGTCTGACAAGGAAAAATATGGTGATATGCCGATTATAGTCCTTACAAATATGTCTAGTGAATTAGTTATAAAAGATGCATTTGATTTGGGTGCTTCTTCTTATTTTGTGAAATCTGATTTGGATTATGAGGGCTTACTAAGAGAATTAGATAAATATTTA
>Ga0208695_1001795_pt1 | contig 16976 bp, 9 predicted proteins | sample AD_UKC111_MetaG_FD_184449 | JGI IMG/M metagenome (GOLD analysis project Ga0208695, IMG submission 184449) | Active sludge microbial communities of municipal wastewater-treating anaerobic digesters from Hong Kong - AD_UKC111_MetaG (SPAdes)... | ecosystem: Engineered > Bioreactor > Anaerobic >... | reverse complement strand
GCAGCTATTCATGGAACAGGCAACACAATACTTTCAGCAATTTCCGATGCTGAAATTTCACAAGGGAAGAAGCTTTTTCTTGGCCATACAAAGGTTATTGTTATAGGAAAAAGCGTGAAAAACCCTGTTAAAGATTTGTCAATGTTTCTTGACGAGGGAATGTCGCCGTCGTGCCTTATTGTTTACAGTGATAATCCTGCACAGATTATTGAAACCAAAATGTCGGGCGGTATGTATTCGGCACAGTATCTTCTTATGATAATGCAGAATAACTATCAGCATGGCAAACTGGTTTATACAACACTTTCCGACCTTGCTTCGGCAAAAAATTCAGCTCCTGTTCCGGTAATTGAATCGGAGGAGGATATTATAAAATTTAACGGTTTGTGTCTTATGAAGGATGACGGTTCGGCAGGAATAATGCCGTCAGATGAGGTGATTGGGGTTAAGTTCCTCAGGAACGAGGTTTTAAGCAATGACAGCATAACAATTCCTGTTGTCCTGCCTGAGGGAAATACGGCGGTTACTGTGCGTTCGTCGAAAACAAAGCGCTGTGCTTCGGAGGAAAATGGTATAATTGCATTTTCGGTAGATATTACTGTTGACGCAGATATAAAAGAAAATCCGGGAAAACTGAGCAATAATGCAGTTTCAGATGCTGTTAAAGCTAAAATAGAACAGCTTTGCAGAAATGCGTTCTATACATCAGTCAGCACACACAATTCCGATATTTTTGATATATATAAATATGTAAGAAAGTATACCCCGCAAAGTATGGATTTATATAACAGTGACTTTTCAAATACACGCCTTGATCTTACCGTTGACGTTAAGCTTAATTCCGTGAAAAAATAAAATTTCACAGGAAAAATGTTGATTTAAACAATTTGCTATTGTATAATAATGACGAAAAATTATCATGAGAGGAAGCATGATTATATAAATGAATACGAAAAAAGCTCTTTTTGTATATAATCCTCTATCCGGAAAAGGGCAGGTGAGATTTCACCTTGCGGATATAATAGATGTACTTACTAAGGGAGGATATGATGTTACTACTCATCCTACGCAGGCACAGCTTGATGCTGTCGATATAGTTTCAGCAAAGGGTTCGGAATATGATATCATAGTTTGCAGCGGCGGCGACGGAACACTTAACGAAACAATCGAGGGGATTATGTCGCTTGACGTAAGGAAACCTATTGGATATATTCCGGCAGGAACAATGAACGATTTTGCGTCATCTCTTAAAATCCCAAGGAATATGAAGGCGGCAGCTGAAACAATTATACAAAATCACCTTGTAAAAGTTGACGCAGGTTCATTTAATGATGTGTATTTTACTTACATAGCAGCATTCGGAGCATTTACTGACGTAAGCTATGAAACTCGTCAGGAACTAAAAAATGTTTTCGGCAGCCTTGCTTACATTATGGAGGGTATGAAAAAGCTTAATAAAATAAAATCTTATTATGTAAAGCTTAAGTATAACGATGTTGAAATTGAAGATGATTTTATTTTCGGAATGGTTTCAAATTCAAATTCTGTAGGAGGAATGAAGGGGCTAAGCGGTAAAGAGGTTCTTCTTGATGATGGGATTTATGAGTGCTTTTTCATAAGAAATCCGAAAAATCTTATTGAGCTGCAGATGACTGTCAATGCATTGCTGAAAAGAGAGCTTGATTCTGAATACTTTTATTTTTTTAAGGCATCAGAGGTTGAATTCCATTGCGATGAAGAAATGCCGTGGACTCTTGACGGAGAATTTGGTGGGGTTTCAAAGGATGTTACTATAAAGAATAATCATCAGGCTATTGATATTTTTGCGCCATTAGAAACAATATAACAAATGATATCTTGCTAATCAGTTTAAAACAGGAAATTAAATAGTACGGTAATTGCTCCAACATAGGAATTATCTGCAAAGCTGCTCCTGCTTTAGGCATAATATGCCTTGCTCCGGTCACATCTGTTACCTTTGCCGGAGTTGGTACAAACTATAAATTTAAATTATACCTATTATTAAGTTTTGGAATAGCAGGTGTGTTGCATATGTAAAATAAATATGGTATAATTAATTTTGCTATATATTTAGCATAATATTTACAGTATTAATTTTTCCTGAAAGGACGTTATACTTAATGAAAATTAGTTTTTCCACTCTTGCTTGTCCGGATTTTTCGTGGACAGATATTTATTCAATGGCTAAGGACTTGGGCTTTGACGGAATTGAAATTCGTGGACTGGGCAGCGATATATATGCAGTTAACGCAAAGCCATTTTCAGATGCTCAGCTTCCTATAACAAAGAAAAAGCTTGCTGACCTGAGAATTGAAATACCCTGCTTTTCTTCCGGCTGCTGCTTGAAATTCAAGGATAAGCATGATGAAAACATTACAGAGATTACTCAGTATATTGTTCTTGCTGAAAAAATGAATACTCCTTTTGTGCGCGTCCTTGCTGATTTGCAGCCTATGGCAGTAGATGAGGTTGACGACAGCTACATTATAAGCATTCTGAAAGAGCTTGCAGAAATTGCTGAAAAAACAACGGTAACCCTTATTGTTGAAACAAACGGCGTTTATGCAAATACAAAACGTTTGAGAGCTGTACTTGATGCGGTTAACAGCCGTTCTGTTGCTGCATTGTGGGATATGAACCACCCTTATCGTTATGCAGGAGAAGCCCCCCTCACAACAGTTGCAAATCTCGGACCATATATAAAATATACTCATATTAAGGACAGTGTGCTTCGTGACGGAAAGGTTGCCTATACATTAATGGGACAAGGAAGCCTTCCTGTCAAAAATATGATTGAAGCACTTAAAAGCATAGGCTATGACGGATATGTTTCTCTTGAATGGGTAAAACGCTGGGCTAGTGAGCTTTCTGATGCAGGAATTGTTTTCCCTCAGTATGCAAATTTCATGAAGCCATATATTAAAAAGCATAAGCACCCATTGCAGGATAACAACAGAAAAACAGGCAAATATATCTGGCCTAAGGAAAGACTTATTGATTATACTTTTCCAGATGTGCTGGACAGAGTATGTGAGGAGTTTCCTAATCAGTATGCCTTCAGATATACGGAGCTTGACTATACAAGAACCTATCCGCAGTTCAGAGATGATGTTGATACCTTTGCAAGAGCGCTTATTGCCATGGGAGTTAAAAAGGGTGACCATGTTGCAATTTGGGCTACAAATACTCCGGCTTGGTATATAACCTTCTGGGCTACAACAAAAATAGGCGCTGTTCTTGTCACAGTAAATACTGCTTATAAAATTCATGAGGCAGAATATCTTCTTAAACAGTCTGATACTCATACTCTTGTTATGATTGACGGGTTCAAGGATTCAAATTATGTTCAGATTATGAAAGAAATTTGCCCTGAGCTTGAAACGTGCGAGCCCGGTAGGCTTAATTCCGAGCGTCTTCCTGTACTTAAAAATATCATTACAACAGACAGCAAGCAGCCTGGCTGCTACACGTGGGATGAAGCAATAGCTCTTGCAGATACCGTAAAGCTGAGTGAGGTTGAGGAAAGAAGAAAATCCATTGATAAGCATGATGTCTGCAATATGCAGTATACTTCCGGAACAACAGGCTTCCCTAAGGGTGTTATGCTTACGCATTATAACGTTGTAAATAACGGTAAGGCTATCGGTGACTGCATGGACCTTTCAACAGCAGACAAGATGATGATTCAGGTGCCGATGTTCCATTGCTTCGGAATGGTTCTTGCTATGACTGCAAGCGTTACACACGGTACAACAATGTGTCCTATTACTGCGTTTTCACCGAAAAAGTCACTCCACTGCATTAATAAGGAACAGATTACTGCGTTTCATGGGGTTCCTACAATGTTTATTGCTATGCTTGAGCATGAGGATTTCCCGAAAACCGACTTTTCACACATGAGAACCGGTATTATGGCAGGTTCACCTTGCCCTGTTAAGGTAATGCAGGAGGTTGTTGAAAAAATGCATATGTCTGAAATATGTATAACCTACGGTCAGACAGAAGCAAGTCCTGCAACTACTATGAGTAAAATTACTGACAGCATCGAAACCAGAGTAAACACAGTTGGAGGTCCTATTTTCGGTGTTGAATGCAAGATTGTCAATCCGGAAACTGGTGAAGAGCTTCCGGATAATACCGACGGAGAATTTTGTGCAAGAGGCTATAATATTATGAAAGGCTACTACAAAATGCCGGAAGCAACTGCCGCAGTAATTGACAGTGATGGCTGGCTTCATTCAGGTGACCTTGCAAGACGTACTCCTGAGGGTAATTTTAAAATTACCGGCAGAATCAAGGATATGATTATACGTGGTGGTGAAAATATTTATCCTAAGGAAATTGAGGAGTTTATCTATACCCATCCAAAGGTTAAGGACGTTCAGGTTATTGGTGTTCCCGATAAGCAGTACGGCGAGGAAATAATGGCTTGTATTATTCTTAAGGAGGGCGAAACTTCTTCCGAAGAAGAGATAAAAGAATTTGTGCTTTCACATATGGCTAAGCATAAGGTTCCTAAATATGTTGACTTTGTAAAAGAGTTTCCTATGAATGCGGCAGGTAAGATACTTAAGTATAAAATGCGTGAAAATGCTGTTGAAAAGCTTGGCCTGCAGGCTGAAAGCAAGATTGTTACAGCTTAATAAAATTTACTATAAACAAGAACTTGCTCCCCTCGGAGAATAACCAGAGGGGAGCTTTTAAGTTTACCAATTAGCAGCAATTATTGCACTGAGATTCGCCCAATACATTGTTGTTATTGCAGCAGCAGCACCATAAAACAAGAAGAATGATGATTATCCAGCAGCAGCTGTTATTTCCGGAACCAAAACACATATGAATACGCTCCTTATAAATGTATTTTTGAAATTTCATACGAAATATGGTTTCTTTTCGTATGTTACTTCATGTTTTATAATATGGAATTTGAAAAAAATTGTTACAAAAAATATAATTCCATGTTATGACAAATATTTTTATTTTAAAGTGGCATAATATTATTACGTTATAGAAAAATATGCTGTAATAAAAATTAAGTCGGCTGTTTATCATATATGCCGCTGCCGGAGGGTTTGTATGTATAATCTTGAAAATTTCACAAAAAAGGCTAACCTTGTAATTAATAAAGCTTTTTTACAGGCAGGGAAGCTTGGACATACTTATGTTGGAAGTGAACATCTGCTTCTATCGCTTGTAAGTGAACAAGGAAGTACAGCCTATAATATACTGAAATCATGCGGTATAAGGGAGGACGATGTACTTGACAGGCTAATATCGCTTGTTGGCAGGGGTGACAGCACATCGGTTGATATGAACTCTATAACTCCTGCTGCGAGAAAGACGATTGAGCAATCTCTTGAGATAGCCGCTTCATCCGGAAGCAGGCTTGCAGGAACTGAGCATTTACTTCTTTCCTTGATAAAGCAGGATAATTGTACTGCACTAGCAATAATTAGGGATATTGGAGGAAGTGTCACCAAAATTTACAATGCTTGTGCCGGATTAAGTACTGTTGAAACTCAGGTATATAATCCTATTTTAAAAGCTCCGACGCTTATGAAGTATGGCAGAGATCTTACACAGCTTGCAAAGGATAAAAAGTGTGACCCTGTATTCTGCCGTGATAAGGAAATAGAACGTGTTATGCAGATACTTTCACGCAGAACGAAAAACAATCCTTGTCTTATTGGCGAGGCGGGAGTTGGGAAAACTGCTGTTGTAGAGGGGATAGCTGCACTTATAGCTGAGGGCAAAGTCCCTGATACGATTAAAAATAAGCGTATTTTTTCCCTTAACCTTACCGCTATGCTTGCCGGTGCAAAATATAGAGGGGATTTTGAAGAAAGAATAAAGCAGTGTATTGATGAGGTAATTGAAAACGGAAATATAATTCTTTTTATTGATGAACTGCATACAATTGTTGGTGCAGGGGCAGCAGAGGGTGCTATTGATGCGGCAAATATATTAAAACCTCAGCTTGCACGTGGAGATTTACAGATAATCGGAGCTACAACCATAGAAGAATACAGGAAATATATTGAAAAGGATAGTGCTCTTGAAAGACGTTTTCAGCAGGTGCTAATTAAAGAGCCTACTCCGGAGGAGGCTATCATAATATTAAAGGGGCTTTCAAAATGCTATGAGGACTATCATAATGTTAAAATTACAGATGAGGCAATTTCAGCGGCAGTAAAAATGTCAGTAAGGTATATTCAGGACAGATACCTTCCGGATAAAGCAATAGACCTTATTGATGAAGCTGCTTCAAGAGTGAGAATGAAGGCTGCATCATCTCCGCAAAGCTTAAAGGAGCTTGCTGAAAGCTTAAAGCAAATTCTTGAAAATCAGCCTATTAAAAAAGCTGCTGAATCGCTACCCAGAAAAAAGAGCGGCTTTGATAATACAAGCTGGTACTCCGAAAGCGAAGCCAAGACAATTGAAGTTACAGAAAAAGATATTGCAGAAGTATTATCCGTAACGAAAGGCATTCCGGTAACTCAGCTTACTCAGGACGAAAGCACCTGTCTGCTGAGCCTTGAAAGTGAACTGCAGAAGCGTGTTATCGGACAGAATGAAGCAGTAAAAGCAGTTGCTGACGCAATAAGAAGAAGCCGTTCCGGACTTAAAGACCCTTGCCGTCCTATAGGAACCTTTCTTTTTCTTGGTCCGACTGGAGTGGGAAAAACAGAGCTTTCAAAAGCTCTTGCGGAATGCCTTTTCAACGAAAAAAATGCTTTAATAAGATTTGATATGTCGGAATTTATGGAAAAGCACAGTATTGCAAAGCTCATAGGTTCTCCTCCCGGATATATCGGTTATGACGATGGCGCACAGCTTACCGAAAAAGTCCGCCGCAAACCCTATTCAGTCATTCTTTTTGATGAGATTGAAAAGGCTCACCCGGATATATTCAACATTCTGCTTCAGATTTTTGAGGACGGAATTCTTACGGACAGCACCGGAAGAACGGTAAGCTTCCGTGATACAGTAATTATCATGACTTCAAATATCGGGGGAAATCATATTACAGATGGGAAAACAGTGGGATTTTCTTCTGCTGAAGAAAGCTCCTATAATTCCGTAAAGCATGATGTAATGAATGAGCTTAAAAATAATTTTAGGCCTGAACTGCTTGGCAGAATTGAAGAAATAATTATTTTCAACAGGCTTAACAAAGAACAGCTGTCGCTTATAACTGTTAAAATGCTGGAAAATCTCAGAGAACGTGCAAACTCACTTGAAATAGCTGTTGAGTTTTCTGATGAAGCTATACAAAAGCTCTCCGAAGAGGGCTTTGACAAAAACGGAGCAAGAAAGCTTCGCCATATAATTACAACGTCTGTAGAAAATCTGCTGTCAAAGCAAATTCTTGAAGGCACTGTTAAAAAAGGAGATAATGTTATTCTGACGCTTGTTGACAATAACTACAAATTTAAAGCAAAACAGCTTGCAACGTAAAGAGTGGCAGTACTATTTGTACTGCCATTTCAGTTCGCTGTTAAAAAGGAATCTTGATGAAACAAACGCCTTGACAATTATCAGCAGTATGGTATAATTATTTAAATGTATAAAATACCGGAGCATTTTTTATGATATTATCTCTTGAAAATATTAGCAAAATATATAACGGAAACTATGTGCTTAATAACGTTTCCCTTACTATTGAGGATAACGACAGAATCGGTCTGATAGGCGTTAACGGCTGCGGAAAGTCAACATTGCTGAAAATTATAACGGGCAAAGAGGACTTTGAATCACAGCCGGAGCCTTTTGTGCCAAGATTATCAATAACAAAAGGTGCTACAATAGGATTTCTTGAGCAGAATTCAGGGCTTGACAAAAGCAATACAATAATTACTGAAATGATGTCTGTTTTCAGTGGACTTATAAGCATATCAGAAAGATTAAGAGAGCTTGAAGCTGAAATGGCATCACCGGACGTTCATAACAATGAGGAGCATTTTAATGCCGTATCAGCAGAATATTCTCAAAAATCTGCTTATTTTGAAGCAAATGACGGCTACCTTATTCAGGTTAAAATTAAAACTGTGCTTAACGGTATGGGCTTTTCTCCCGAAACATATGACAGAGTTATTTCAACGTTAAGCGGAGGCGAGAAAACCCGCCTTGCTCTTGCAAAGCTTTTGCTTGAAAACCCAAAGCTGCTTATTCTTGACGAACCTACAAACCACCTTGACTTCAATACAATTATGTGGCTTGAGGATTACCTTAGGGATTACAAGGGTGCTTTGCTTATTGTTTCTCATGACCGTTATTTCCTTGACAAGCTTACAACCTCAATATGCGAGATTGAAAGAGGTTCTTTAAAAAGATACAAAGGAAATTATTCTGCATATACTGTTCAAAAGGAGGCAGATGTTGAACGACAGCTTAAAGAATATGAGGCTCAGCAGGCTGAAATTGCAAAGCTGCAGGATTTTGTTGACAGAAATCTTGTAAGAGCGTCAACATCATCAATGGCTAAAAGCCGCATTAAAAAGCTTGAGGCAATGGAAATTATCGAAAAGCCTGTTGTAAGCAAATCAAATGCACATATTAAGTTTGAATATGATTTGACACCACCCATTGACCTGCTTACTGTCAGAAATATTGATATAACTGTTGGTAAGGGCAGCGATAAGACTACTCTTGTCGATTCTCTTTCGTTTGACGTAAAGCGCGGTGAAAAGCTTGCCGTAATAGGCTCAAACGGTATAGGCAAGTCAACGCTGTTGAAAATACTTCTAAGAAAGCTACCTCATTCACATGGCATAATCGAGTGGACAAAAAATGTTAAAATATCTTATTTTGATCAGGAAAATTCTCAGCTTGACATGAACAACACTGTTATTGAGGAAATACATAAAAGATATACGGGCATGACTGAACAGTCTATCAGAAGTCTGCTCGGAAGCGTCAGAATAACAGGAGAAAATGTATTTAAGCAGGTTGGCGTTATCAGCGGCGGCGAAAGAGCAAAGCTTTGTTTTGCTATAATGATGCTTGAGAGGGGAAACGTTCTTGTTCTTGACGAACCTACAAATCATCTTGACCTTGCAACAAAAGAGGTTCTTGAGAAAGCTCTTTGTGAATTTGACGGAACAATTATTTTTGTATCTCATGACCGTTACCTGCTTAATAAGCTGGCAACCCGTATTATTGAGATAACTGAAAACAGCACTGAAGATTACAACTGCGGCTTTGATAGCTATCTTGACATAAAACGCAAGCTTTCAGCAGAAAACGAAGCGGAAACTGCTGCTATGAGGCTTGAAAAAGCAAAACGTGAAGCAGATGAAAAAAATGTCAGGGCTTACCGTTCGAAAGAACAGCGTGCTGCTGATGCAAAAAAAAGAGCAAGAATAAAAGAGCTTGAAACGGAAATTGAAAGAATTGAAAAGGAAATGTCGGCTATTCAGGAGGAAATGACTGCTCCGGAAATATGCGCCGATTATCAGTTGATGAACGAAAAATGCAGCAGGTTTGAGGAACTTAAAAAGCTTTCAAATGAATATTCGGATGAATGGATAATGCTTTCGGAAGAGCTGTCATAATTTTTTAAATTAATTTGTTGTTGCGTATTGACTTTTTATATTATATGGTATATAATATAAATCAGTTAAGATGCAAAGGAGGATTATGAATGGTATTTCCGGTAAGTGCTACTTTGCTTGATGCACTTGTATTGGCAATTGTATCAAAAGAAGACACGTATGGATATAAGATTACTCAGGAAATTCGAGAAGCAATGGAAATGTCAGAATCTACCCTCTATCCTGTTTTGAGAAGATTACTTAAAAATGAGTGTCTCGAATCATATGATAAGGAATATATGGGAAGAAACAGACGCTATTATAAGGTGACAGACAAAGGCATTGACCAGCTTGAATTGTATATGGAAGAATGGGTATCATATAAATCCAAAATTAATAAATTGCTTGGCGAAGGCTGTCATCCATCAGAGGGGAGAATAAGTTTATGACTAAAAATGAATATCTTAACGAGCTTGCATCCCATCTTATAAGTCTTCCTAAAGAAGAACGTGATATGGCGATAAGATTTTATGACGAGTACTTTATGGATGCTGGTGAAGAAAACGAACAAATTGTAATGGCTGAACTTGGGAAGCCGTTTAATCTTGCCAAGAATATTATTGGTGAGCAGTCCGCATACTCTAAAAGTGAAGAGTTCTTAAGATATAAGGAGAGCAAGGCGCAGCAGGAGGCTGCAAGCATATTTGCAAATGCAAAAGGATTTGAAAATAAAAAATAAACGATTTTACACTTTTGACATACTTTGGAGGTGTTTGTATGAAAAAATTATATAGGAAAAAGGAAGGAAGAATAATTTGCGGTGTATGCGGCGGTATCGGTGATTATTTTGGTATTGATCCAACATTGATAAGACTCGTATGGGCTTTGATTGCTTGTACAGGGACTGGAGTGCTTGCTTATATTATTGCTGCTATAATAATTCCCGAGGAAGGCTCGGCTGTATAACATAAGTTTTATATAAAAAAATAAGGCTGGCTCATTAAATGAGTCAGTCTTTTTTGATAATTTGCACATAACCTTGTACAAATTATTGTTTTGCACATATCTATGAAATTAATGCTAAAAATATATTATTAATTATTCATAAAAAATTATTGATATATAAACTGGAAATTACTATAATTATAGTAATAATATGATTGTATGGGGGCATAGCTTGTGGAGATAATTAAAAATTATGATACTTTTAAAGAAAAATGCACTGGATTTGAGGAAAAAATCAGAAATCAGTATATGCAGAACAACCAGATTATTTGCCATCCTACCGTTGAAAATCTTATTATTATACCATGCTCTGCCGAAGAGGCAAAGAGTAATGCTATAAACATTTGCCGCATGGCAGATATGCTCCTAATGTCAGAGGATGTTTCAAGCTGGCAGACATTTGTTATTGCTGAGGCAAGAAAAATTGCTGATCAAAACGGATATGTTTTTATTACAGATTTATGTTACGAAAGTGCTTTTCAGTCAGAGGACTGGATGATTAACGGTCGTAACGATACTATTGTTGTAAGTGAAGAGTATATGCGTGAAAAAGGCAAGAGATATGCTCCTGTTACACCTCTTACCAATAGGGTTCTTCCTTTAAAAAAAATATATAACGATTTTTTCTGGAAACAAGCACCCGATCAGGCATTGTATGTCTTGAACAAGGCTGTTATCGTTGAAGAACTTGAAAAGTATAGTGCTGAAAATATACGCAGCTTTTCTAATATTAAAAATTGTAGCAAAGCTGTTTTCAAGCTGTTTAATCAAGAAATTGAAATTGATGAGCAAATTGTACGTCAGAATTATATTGAAAAGATTTTTGAACGTGTTGACAATATTTGTGACGAAATGAAGAAAAACGCTGAGGTATTCACAGCTGTTGCCTATAATTTTAACATTGTCGACTTTATTTGCGGGATGCTTGTTACATATCTGCAGAATGTTGGAATAGGAATTACTAAGGACAGATTTGTCAAGGAATATTACTTGCCCTTGATTAACGATGATATTGAAGAAACCCTTGAAAGGCTTTCTTCAAGAAGCAATAGGCCCGATATTGATTGCATCAAAATTGCTTTCATTGAAGCTATTGAAAAAGAGTCCGAATTTAATTTTAAATATACCGCACAAAACTATGATGAGTATATGCAGAGCCTTCATTCTATTGAAACATCTGAACAGGACGATTACGATGTTCAGTTCATGCTTTGCGAACTTCTTAGAAACAAACCTCTTTCTCCTGCTGTATTTAACCTTATTCTTGCTAGCTATCCAAATGAGGTTGATAATGTTGAAGCAATCGCTTCGTTCTGGAACATTTCAGATTTTAGCGATTATGAACTGCGTGACTATATTTTTAATGAATACATAATTAAGAAAAATATGCTCGATGAAAACGGTGAGTTTGCTGTTGAACTTGAGCTTGCCCGTATAACTAAAGCTCAGCTTGATATTGTCACCAAAAAATATCGCTGTAAAGATACTGACTGCTTGAAAATGCTGAATAATTATATTGACGAGATGGATAAAAAGCAACGTACTTATAACGGAACATTGTTTGATAATGTTGATGATATGAAAAAAGCAATGGAGAACGAAATTAAGCTGCGGGATCTTTGCAGTGATTTGTCTGCACTTGACAAAAAAGAATTGCTTGCGTTGAAAAAATATATTATGGAGCTTAATGCAGACAGAATAAATAAGGCTAAATATCTTGTAAAGGTTAAGCTTGCTCTTAATGAATGCGAACATAATCAGCTTAAATTAATGTGTACAGATCTGTTGTTTATGTCGCTTGATGATGCTTTGGCACTTAAAGAAAAGGTTATCTTGCTTAATTTTGATGAGGTTGTCGTAAAGCCATATATGATAGATATTAATGACCGGATTCTTGCTGCTCAAAGAGAAGAATTATCTTTGCTTTTTAAGGATGTATTAACCAAAACCAAGGAAGAACTTGTTAAACTTGAAAGCACCCTTAAATCCGGAAGGTACTCGTCTATGTTTGTTAGGTATTATTCCGGTAAAATACAGCAGGCTGATGATAGTATTGCAAGAAATGAACTTGATAAATTGTGCGCCGACAGCTCAACGCTTGACAGAAATGGTCTTATGAGCCTTAAATCAGTTATTTCTGGTAAAGACTACAGACCTCAGGTTAAGAACAGATATCTTAGAAAAATTGATATATTGTTGTCTGAATTTGATAAAAACGAAGTTGCTGAGCTGTTTGCTGGAATTGAAAGTGCAGACAAAGCTTCGCTTGATTCCATGAAGAAAATTGCTCAAAGCGGAAAATACAACAGTATGCTTCTTGCTCCTTATGTTTCAAAAATTGCTGCACGTGAAAAAATCCTGCTTCAGGAAGAATTTGAAGTTCTTTGCAGCAACATCTCATCTATGAACAGAGAAGAACTTGAAACATTAAAGAAAACTGTATCAAACGGAGTGTATGAGAATGATTTGATTGAAAAATGCAATGAAGCTGTCCGTATACGTGAATATGAGCTGACTAAGGCTGAAATTGATAACCTTTGCAAGAATATAGCTTCAATGAGCCGAAGTGAACTTGATTCACTTAAGGATATTCTTTTCAGTACGAAGTATAACGATGTTCTTACCGCTCCATATTTTGATAAAATTTCCGAGAGGGAAAATATACTCATTTTAGCTGAGCTTGATGCAAAATGTGCTGATATTTCTGATATGAGCATGGAACAGCTTGTTTCATTGAAAGAAGAAATTTACGATAATCAGGATTACGATTGCTTATGCAAGCCATATATTGACAAAATTGATTTGAGAATAGATGAACTTAAAAAAGTTGAAGAAGATAAAATGGTTTCGGATATTGAAACCTATACCCGTCAGCAGCTTGATGCTTTCATTAATAAAATTAATGAAAATCATGAGGAGCTTGGAGAGAAACTTTATACACGATGTGTAGAGGCTATAGGCAGACGAATTGATGGCATTGAAATTGAAGAGCTTGAAGAACTATGCTGCGGCTGGGAAGCCTTCGATATGCAAAAAGTAAATTCTGTTGAAGCTATTATCTTCGAAAGACATTATAAATCAACCAATTCATATGAGTACATCGAAAACCTGAACAAAAGAATTCATGAGCTTTATACTGAGCAGCTTGAAAGAATTACTGATAATATCGAGAAAAAAAGCAAGGAAGCTTTGCTGGCTATTAAAGATCAGATTGAACAGTTTGACAGCAATTGTCCGGATGAAATTAAAGCTGTATATTCTGATAAGGTAACCAAACAAATAAAAGCTGTTGCTGATGCCGAGCTTAAATCCGTATGCGGAAATATTGACGCTCTTACTGTTAAACAGTCATTTGATCTTATCAGAAAAATTAATACAATGTCAATTGAGGAACAGAAAAAGGAAGAATATATTGATCTTATTGACTCACACATATTTAAGCTAAAGAACAATGAGTGCAATTTGTATCTTAGCCATATTATTAAAAAAATGGCTGAATATAACATAACCTCTGTTCATTTCCATGTTCCAACAATATCAAAGGTGTTTAACAGCAAGTATGATTCGGTTTGCAAGACATATGTTTCTTCTGGCAGATATGAGCTTCCTCTTCTTATTCACGAAAGTACAGTGGGCAACAACGATGAGGGCTTTACTATAACAACTGAATACCTTTATTATAAAAACAAGCAGGGAGCTTTCAACCGTATTAAGATTGAAGACATTTCAACTTTTCAGGCTAAGAAAACCCTTGTTTCGGCAACACTCCAGGTTATTGAGAAAAATGGTACAACAACCGAACTTCCTACATCTATAAATAAGTCTATAATAGACAGCGCATCAAAATTACTTTCTTCGCTTATCTCGTATATCCACGATGAAAGAGCAACAGCATCTATGCAGGAAATTATTGAGTCAAAGCCTAATGAAAGCATAAGCTTTGAAAACATTAAAATGCCGTCTGCTGTAAAAGTTGATGTTGTCAGAAATAAGACAGCTGATGAAGAGGAAAAAGTTCCTGTTGCTGCTTGCGCTGCAGAAATGTGGACTCTTGAAAGTGATGAGGTTATTTCTGATGAGGAAGAAGAAACTGAAGATAATCTGGTAAAAACCGAGGAAGAACTTGACGATGCGGATTTAACTGAAAAAGAGCCAGTAGGTTCTACTATTGACGAAGAAGTAAAAGAAGAAGCTACTGAATTACAAACTGAAGCGCCTGCGGAAGAACGCCGTAAAATAAAATTCTGTGAGCAGTGTGGTGCAAAAATTACCAGCGAAACTGCAAAGTTCTGTGCAGAATGCGGTCACAAGCTGTTTTAAAACAAGTTAATAGTCAGTATAAATTATAACTTGACATTTTAATTTATAGATGTCAAGTTATAATTATATTTACAAAAAAATTAACGGAGGATTTTTAATGCTTAATTTAATTAAACCGCCTAAGCTTAACAGAGGTGATACGATTGCTGCTGTAAGTTTATCTTGGGGAGGTGCAGGTGATAAAGATATTATTTGGAGGTATAAACAGGGTAAACAAAGATTACATGAGATTTTCGGACTTGAAGTCGTGGAAATGCCTAATACCTTAAAGGGCAGCGAATTTGTATATAACCACCCTGAAAAGCGTGCAGAGGATCTAATGAACGCCTTTTCCGATACTTCAATAAAAGCCATAATTGCTTGTACAGGCGGAAATGACAGCATAAGAATGCTTCCTTATATTGATTTTGATATAATAAAAAACAATCCAAAAATATTTTCGGGATATTCTGACAGTACAATTACACATTTAATGTGTCTGAAAGCGGGGTTATCTAGCTTTTATGGACCATCTATCCTAAATGATTTTGCAGAAAATAAAGAAATGAGCAAATATACCATTGATTGGATAAACAAAATCTGGTTTAATGATGATATAATTGGCAGTATTCCTGTATCGGACAACTGGACAGGACAATTCCTTGAGTGGGATATCTGCAACAAAGACATATCAAGAGAATTTCAGTCTAATCACGGTTATGAGATTATTCAAGGCGAAGGCATTTCATATGGCAGGCTTATCGGCGGCTGTATTGAGGTGCTAGAAATTGCAAAAGGAACATTATTATTCCCAGATTTAGTTGATTTTAATGAAGCAATTCTGTTTTTTGAAACTGCTGAGGTTAACACTCCTGAATGGCTTTTTGAGGATATACTGAGAAACTATGGCGCTATGGGAATATACAACAGAATAAATGGAATTATATTTGGCAAGCCGTGTAATGAAGTTTTTTATGAAGAATACAAAGCTACAATTAAAAAAATTCTTGCTGAATATGGGAAACCCAATATGCCTGTTATGTACAACGCAAGCTTTGGACATAACGAACCTAAATTCACTGTCCCATATGGTGCAAAGGCAGAAATAAACTGCACTGAAAAAACTTTTTCTATACTTGAACCGGCGGTTTGCAATAATTAATATTTATGTATAAAAACACTGGACAAGTATGTAAATCCATGATATAATATAATGTATTTAATTATTATGGAGGTCAATGTGACTATGTCATTATTTAAAAAGATTACAGCTATACTTATGTCTGCGGCAATTCTGGCATCGTTGTCCGCTTGCGGAGAATCTACCAGATGGGGCGCAAAAATAAACGGTAAAGAGCTTAAAGCAGGTATATACATTTATTATTCAATGAATGCGTATTATGATGCACAGGAATTCCTTAAAGAAGGTCAGACAGATGTTTTTGCAATAAATATCGAGGATAAGCCTGCTGTTCAGTGGATGCAGGATAAGGCTACTGAAAATATGCAGGAATATGTGGCTGTTGAAGAAAAGTTTGATGAGCTTGGATTAACACTTTCCGATGATCAAATTAAGTCTGCTGAAAATATGATTGACCAGATGTGGCAGTATTATGGTTCATATTATGAGGAACATGGCATAAGCAAGCAGTCAAACGTTGATATTCGTATAAATGCACTTAAAAAAGAGGCTATTTTTAACTATTACTATGGTGAGGGCGGAACAGAAGAGGTTGCTGAAGATACTATCAGACAGTATATGACTGATAACTATGCTTATGTTAACTATATTGCTATGCAGCTCAAGGACGGCGAGGGCAATCTGCTTAAATCTGATGGAAAAGCAAAGATTAAGAAGATGGCTGAGGATTATATAGAAAGAGCTAAAAATGGTGAAGACTTTAATAAAATAGCAGCTGAATATGATGAATATTACTCTAATCTTCAGGCTGAGGCTCAGGCTAAGGCTGCCGAAACAAGTTCAACTGACAGCCTTACTGTTGAAACAAGTCCGGCACAGGATGAACCTGCACAGGATGAAAGCAATGAAACATCTGTAACGACAGAAGCTTCTTCTGCTGAAACAACTGCGGCAGTTACAGAAGCAGCATCGGATGA
>Ga0208695_1001794_pt1 | contig 16986 bp, 11 predicted proteins | sample AD_UKC111_MetaG_FD_184449 | JGI IMG/M metagenome (GOLD analysis project Ga0208695, IMG submission 184449) | Active sludge microbial communities of municipal wastewater-treating anaerobic digesters from Hong Kong - AD_UKC111_MetaG (SPAdes)... | ecosystem: Engineered > Bioreactor > Anaerobic >... | reverse complement strand
CATGGGGGCCGACACGGCACCTATCGGAGCGAAATCGGACCACTACGGCAAGAAATCTCGTCATGCCCAACTTCGCTTCGCCGCAAACTCTGTCACCATTGCAATCGATGACTTGTTCAGCGTTGCCCTAAGCCCGCGCCAATCTTGCTCGTAGCTCCCATCCTCGCTTTTCGCCAAAGCGAATCGCTCGAAAACTGAATCTGTGTCAAGTTCGGACTGGCCTGTAAGATGCTGAACGTATTCGGGCAGCGTCGCCATTAGCCGAAAATCTGAGAGATACTTGACTTGCTTTACGGCACATAGAGGGCAGTCCAACTCGGGCAAGCATCTCAATCCAAGCACGCATCCTGTGTGCTCTTTTGCATAGTGTGCCGACATCAGCAGGCTTTCATTGGTTTTGGAGACACACAACAGTGCAAACTGCTCACGCATCGCTTGTAGCTGGCGTTCAAGCAGTGGAGGATATCTCGCAAATCGCTCGGCTGTTTCGGCGAGCGACCGTGACATTGCTTTGCGAAATTCAGGTTCGGTTGCTCCTCGTGTGCGATTTCCCCGGGTTTGCATGCATACCGCGAACAACTGATTGTTGACGTCGCCGATTGGTGTCTCCGTCCCAAAGGCAAGACGCGCCATTTCATCAAGACGCGCGTTAGCAAACGATACACCGTCGAAGGCGAATGATACTTCCGGCGGCATGCCAAACGGGTCGTTGAATGGGCGAGCATTTGCCCACTTCAGTGTCTTGTTTGCGAGCGTGGCAATCGAAGCGTCGATATTCAGATATTTGAAAAAGACACGCTCGCGGCCTAGAGGAGTAAACGGCGCTTCGGGCATGATGATCTACCAGCGTCCTATCAATGACTCTCCCTGAGCACCGGCGTCCCCGACTTCCCAACCAGAAAATCCAGATCCGCCCCCGTATCAGCCCCCAGCACATGATCGATGTAGAGCTTCCAGTAGCCGCGATCGAGCGGGGGCTTCGGCGGCGTCCAGCCTTCCTTGCGGCGGGCCATGTCGGCGTCTGATACCTCCACACTGAGCTTGCGGCCTGCGGTGTCGAGGGTGACCCAGTCACCGGTCTGAACGAACGCGAGCGGGCCGCCAGCAGCCGCCTCGGGCGCGGCGTGCAGCACCACGGTGCCGTAGGCGGTGCCGCTCATGCGGGCGTCGCTCACGCGCACCATGTCACTGATGCCCTTGCGCAGCACCTTCGGCGGCAGCGGCATGTTGCCCACCTCGGCCATGCCGGGGTAGCCCTTGGGGCCGCAGTTCTTGAGCACCATCACGCTGTTCTCGTCGATGTCGAGCGATTCATCGTTGATGCGCTCGTGCAGCTCTTCGATGGTCTCGAACACGACAGCTTTGCCGCGATGTTGCAGCAGCTTGGCGGTGGCCGCGCTAGGTTTGATCACCGCACCGTTCGGCGCAAGGTTGCCGCGCAGGATGGTGATGCCCGCGTTGCTCATGAACGGGTTGTCGAGCGTGCGGATCACGCTTTCGTCAAAGTTCTCGGCGTTCTGCACGTTCTCCCAGATCGTTTTGCCGTTGGCTGTGATCGCATCCTTGTGCAGTGAATCGCCGATGGTCTTGAGCACGATGGGCAGGCCGCCCGCGTAGTAGAAATCTTCCATCAAATGCTTGCCGCTGGGCTGGATGTCGACGATGTTCGGCATCGCGGAGCCAAGCTCGAAATCGTCCAGCTTCAGGTTCACGCCGATGCGCCCGGCAATCGCCAGCAGATGTACCACCGCATTGGTGCTGCCGCCAATCGCAGCGAGCGTCTTGATTGCGTTCTCAAACGCCTTGCGGGTGAGGATTTTCGACAGTCGCATGTCCTCATGCACCATCTCGACGATGCGCCGACCCGTGAGCTGCGCCAGGCGATAGCGCTGCGCGTCCACCGCGGGGATCGCGGCGTTACCCGGCAACGAGAGCCCAAGCGACTCCACCATCGAAGCCATCGTGCTCGCGGTGCCCATCGTCATGCAGTGGCCCTTGCTGCGATGCATGCCGGCCTCGGCATCCATGAATTCCTCGATGCGCATGGTGCCAGCGCGCACTTTCTCGCTCATTTGCCACACGCCGGTGCCGCTGCCGAGCAGCTCTTTCTTGTAGCGGCCCTTGAGCATGGGCCCGCCGGAGAGGCCAATGGTCGGGATATCGCAGGACGAGGCACCCATCACCAGCGACGGCGTCGTCTTGTCGCAACCCATCAGCAGCACCACGCCATCAATCGGGTTGCCGCGAATGCTTTCCTCCACGTCCATGCTGACCAGATTGCGATAGAGCATCGCGGTCGGGCGCATCAGCACTTCGCCGGTAGACATCACCGGGAATTCCAGCGGCCAGCCACCGGCCTCCCACACGCCCTTCTTGACGAAATCGGCGATCTCGCGGAAGTGCGCGTTGCAGGGGTTCAGCTCGCTCCAGGTGTTGCAGATGCCGATGACCGGGCGCCCGTCGAACAGGTCATTCGGGTGGCCCTGATTTTTCATCCACGAGCGATGCGCAAAGCCATCTTTGTCGATCTTGCCGAACCATTGCTGGCTGCGGCGTTTGAATTTGCTGTCGTCGTCGCGGTTGGCCATGCTGAACTCCTTTTGGTGCGCTTGTTCTACTGGAGTTAAGGCTAGCACCCGATACTGTCTGTCGGCCCGTCGGCGCATACACTCTTGAAATCAACCATGGATGCCATTGCCATCGACCCCCTCCGCGCGCTCGACACGCAAGCGCTCGCGCGCGCCATGCAGAGCCGCGCGCAGCGCGGACTGCTATGGGCGCTGGGGATTTCATTGGCGATTCATCTGCTGCTCGGCGCCTTGCAGGTCGGTGGCGACAGTTTTGGCTGGCGCGCGCCCACCAATGCAGCCGCCTCGGACAGCAGCGCCCGCCTGACGGCACGCCTGGAACCTGCGGCCGGGCAAGCGCCTGCCCAAGCGGAGCCTGCTGCCAGCGCGGCGCCGGCGCCCGGCAGTGCGCCCGCTGCGATGACCGCCTTCAGCGTGACGGCGCCGCCGACCATCCCTCGCGCGGAGGAGCTTGATCCGCCGACGCCGAAGCAGGAATCACCCGCTCCCGCTGTAGAGCTGCCGCAGCCCTCGCCGCCGGCCGTGAAGGTGGAGACCACGCCCACGCCGCCCGCCCCCGCGCCCGCTGCGCAGTCGCCGGAGCTGGTCACGTCGGCAACATCCGCACTGAAAGCGCCGCCGCCCGCTGCTGTTGAACCGGTCACGCCTGCACCCACGCCAGCTCCTGTTGTTGCCGCCCCGCCGCCGCGCCCGGAGGTCAAGGAAGCAGCGGCGGAACCCAAGGCCATCACGCCGCCACCAGTCACGCCACCGCCGGCCCCCTCGGCAACACCGGCTGAGCCTGCAGTAGCGACGCCGCCGACGCCCGCCCCTGCCCCTGCACGCGCGCTGCCCGACACGCCGAGCGCCCGTACACCCGCAGCAGTGGAAGCCGCACCGATCCAGCCTGTGGCACCGGTCACCGCACCCGCTCTGACGCGACCGTTGCCAGTGCCGCCGCTGCCTGCCGCCGCGACACCACGGCCCACGCCAGCGCCCGCTGCGGCGATTGCACCAGCCGCGCCTGCCGCGGCGCCAGCGACGCAAGCATCAGCCGCGCCTCCCGTAGCGACGCCAACACCACTTGCGCCGGCCGCACCTGCTGCGGCGGCGCCCAGCGCCACGCCGTCCGCGCCCGCGCCGACTACGGCGGCTCCGGTGTCGCCCGCAACCACGGCGCCGACGACTGCGGCTGCCCCCGCCGCCAGTGCGCCGGGTACGCCAGCCACCGCCGCACCCGCCAGCGCACCGTCGCTGGGTGCGTCGATCTTTCCGAACAATCGGCCGTCGTCGGTCACCGTGCCATCGCCTGTACCGCTGCCGGTGCCACCAGAAAAGCGCGAGGAAAAACCGCCCGCGTTTGACCTGCCACCGGGCAAGCCGGAAGGCTTCGACCCGTACAAGGCCAGAGCCAACGCCGCCCGTGATGCCGCGCGCGATATTGATCGTCGTCTCTATCCGGTGCCGCCTTCGGTAGCGCCCTCGCTCACGGCGGATCAACGGCTGCGGCGCGATGCCGCGCGCTCCTTCGACCCGCTGTGTAACCAGTCAGTCGATCAGGTGTTCCCCAATGCACCGAAAGCACCGCGCGACGACAAACTCGATGAAAAGTGCCGGCCGCAGCGGCAGTAGGTCGCCGAGTAAAATCACTGCACACTACACACGCACCGCCGGATAAAGCCGCGCGCCCTGCACCATGCAAGATCACAGTACCGCTGCTGCGGAACTCTCCGCTGCGCCATCGCCTGCCGTTGCTGGCGCTCCGAAAAAGAAGCTCTTCATCCGCACCTTCGGCTGCCAGATGAACGAGTACGACTCGGACAAGATGGCCGACATCCTCGATGCCGGCAGTGCCGAGGGGTTTGAAAAGACCGACACGCCGGAGAACGCCGACGTCATCCTGTTCAACACCTGCTCGGTGCGCGAGAAAGCGCAGGAGAAGGTGTTTCACGATCTCGGCCGCGTCAAGGACCTGAAGAAGCTGAACCCGAATCTGGTCATCGGCGTTGGCGGTTGCGTGGCGTCGCAGGAAGGCGCAGCAATTGTCGAGCGGGCGCCGTTTGTCGATGTGGTGTTCGGCCCGCAAACGCTGCATCGGCTGCCAGCACTGATCGCGAAAAAGCGCCAGACCGGCCGCTCGCAGGTGGACATCTCGTTCCCCGAGATTGAGAAGTTCGACAGCATGCCGCCCGCGCGCGTGGAAGCCGCCAGCGCGTTCGTGTCGATCATGGAAGGCTGCAGCAAATATTGCACCTTCTGCGTGGTGCCCTACACGCGAGGCGAAGAAGTATCGCGGCCATTCGAGGACGTGCTGACCGAGATTGCGGAGCTTGCCATCAAGGGCGTGAAAGAGATTACGCTGCTCGGGCAGAACGTGAACGCGTACCGGGGAAAGATGGGCGAGGGCGTCGCGATTGCCGATTTCGCGACGCTGATCGAATACATCGACGAGATCCCCGGCATCGAACGCATCCGTTACACCACCAGTCATCCACGCGAGATGACGCAGGCGCTGATCGACGTTTACGGCAAGGTGCCAAAGCTGGTGTCGCAGCTGCATCTGCCGGTGCAGCATGGTTCGGATCGCATCTTGGCCGCGATGAAGCGCGGCTACACGGCGCTGGAGTTCAAGAGCGTTGTCCGGCGTCTGCGCGCGGTGCGTCCGAACCTGTCGTTGACGTCGGATTTCATCGTCGGCTTCCCTGGCGAGACGCAAAAGGATCACGACCTGACGATGAAGCTTATCGATGACGTGGCGTTCGATGGCGCTTTCAGTTTTGTCTATTCAGCGCGTCCGGGCACGCCGGCGGCCGATCTGGTTGACGACACGCCCGCTGCTGAAAAGTCCGCGCGTTTGAGCCAGCTGCAGAAGCGTATCGACGAGCTGTTTTTCGACTACAGCAAGGCCATGATTGGCCACACCGAACGTGTGCTGGTGGAAAGCCTGTCGCGCAAGAGCAGCGCCGAACTCGCTGGCCGCACCGAGAACAACCGGGTGGTGAACTTCCCCGGCGGCCCTCACGGTGAGCGTCTGATCGGACAGTACGTCGACGTACGCTTTACCGATGCCGCGCCGCATAGTCTGCGTGGCGAGATGGTCGTCGCAGGATGATGGCGGCGCTGCGCTCGGCGCGCGCCATCGTCGTTCAGGGCTGATATTCGCGCGTTCATCGCAGGCGCGCTAGCAGGCGCAGCCGCTTCTGGAACTATCCTTGATTGCCGCGCGAATGCGGCATGGCGCGATGGTGTCACCGGGTTGTTTGCAGCATGCGGCCTTTGGTGGAACACCTTTTGCAGAATGGGCGTGGTCGTGTTTTGGCGGAAAGTCGACTTGCGGCCAAATCCGCACGTAGGTCCCCAAAAATATTACGTTCAACAAAAAGTTATCAAGGATTATCGGGAATGACTATGTCTACGTCTGGCTCCTCCGCGCTGCTTGGTGGCGTGGCTCTCATGCTGGCCTCATGCGCGACGGTTGCGCCGCCGGTGCCGGCAGGCCCTGCGGCGCCGTCCGTGACCGCGAATGTGCCTACGCCTACGCCTGCGCCTGCCGCCGCGGTCGCAGCGCGCGCGACGGCGACCGGCGCCGCGCCCTCCGGCGCCGCTCCGGGCACACCACCACCGCCGCGCCCGTTCGCCGATGTCATCAAGGATGCGAAAGAGCAGCCGGGCCTGTTCCCGCTGTGGAGCAAGGACGACAAGGTTTGGATCGAGCTCAAGCCCGAGCAGTTCGACCAGCTCTACTTTCTGCAGGCCAATCTGAGCCGTGGCGTGATGAGCGATTCGCCGGTGTCGATGGCGCGTGCCATGCTGCGCGGCAATATCGTCGCCTTCCGCAAGGTGGGCAACAACGTGCAACTGATCGCCCGCAACTTCAGCAACTACGCGAAGCCGGCAACGCCGATCGCGGTGGCGACGGCGGAAGGCACCAGCGACAGCCTGCTCGCCGCTGCGCCCGTCGCCAGTGCGCCGCATCCGGAGCGCAAGTCAGTGCTGGTGGAGGCCAATGCGCTGCTGCTCGGTGACATTCCGATGATCACCACGGCGCTGGATACGACCTACCGTGCCGGCTACGCGCTGGATCGCCCGAATTCGTACTTCCGTGAAACGCAGTCGCGCGCCGACGCCACCACGTTCGACGTGACTGCTCACTTTGCGATTCCGAAACTGCCGGTGCCGACGCCGATGCCGACACCCAGCCCGGTGCCGCAACCGCGCCCGGTGAGTGGCGTGCCGGATGCGCGCAGCTTCTTCGTGGGCCTGTTCTACACGCTGTCAAAGCTGCCGGATGAGCCGATGCGTGCGCGTGCAGCCGACGGGCGGGTTGGCCACTTCAATCAGCGCATCTGGGACTTCAGCGACAACCAGGCCGCCTTTGCGCGCAAGTATGTGATCAACCGCTGGCGTCTGGAGAAGAGGGACCCGTCCGCCGCACTGTCGGAGCCGAAGAAGCCGATCGTTTACTGGCTCGACAAGAACATTCCGCTCGAATATCGAGACACCGTGAAGGCGGGCGTGCTGGAGTGGAACAAGGCGTTCGAGAAGATTGGTTTCAAGGACGCGATCCGCGTCGAACAGCAGCCCGACGACGCCACCTGGAGCACCCATGAAACCGGCCGCGCTTCAGTGCGCTGGTTCGTCGATTACAACGATGGTGCGCTCGCGGTTGGCCCCTCGCGTGTGGACCCACGCACCGGCGAGATTCTCGATGCCGACATCACTATGGGCAATGGCTGGGTGACCTTGCCGCGTCGCCGCGCTGAAGTGCAGTATCCGCGCCCGATGCCAGCTGCAAACGCTGACGGCAGCGAGGCCGTGGCGACCTGGTTGCCGGCCGGTGCCGCCCGTACCCAGGCCTCGCGTTTGCCACGCGACCTCGGCGGCAGCGACGATGCCGCGTTTGAGCTCTGTTCCTACGGTCAATCAGCGATTGCCGAGGCGAGCTTCGCGCTGGATCTGCTGGCGCTGCGTGGCGGCGAAGCGCTGGACCCGAAAGAGGCCGAGCGCATCGTGCACGCCACGCTGAAAGACGTGACCACGCATGAGGTGGGCCACACGCTGGGCTTCCGCCACAACTTCCGCGCCTCGACCATCTACACCCAGGCGCAGATCAATGACCCGGCCTTTACCCGTGCCAATGGCATCGGCGGCTCGGTGATGGACTACAACGCCTTCAACGTGGCGCTCGACAAGGAACCGCAGGGCGAATACGTGATGAGCACGCTGGGGCCGTATGACTACTGGGCGGTGGAATACGCCTATAAGGAGCTGCCGGCCGCCGCCGAGAGTGCCGAGCTGCAGAAGATCGCCGCCCGCAGCAGTGAGCCGCTGCTCGCCTACGGCACTGACGAAGAAATCGTCGGCGATCTTGACGGCATGGACCCGGAGGTCAACCAGCGCGACGTCGGCGGCGATCCGCTCGAATTTGCGCGCCGTCGCGTGCAACTCTCGCGCGAGCTGTTCGACCGCCTGCAGGCGCGCGAGGTGAAGCCCGGCGAGGACTACGACATCCTCACCCGCAACTTCCAGAGCGGCTTGGCCCAGCTCGGGCTTGCCTTTGAGCTGGCGGGCAAGTTCGTTGGTGGCGTGGTCTATCGGCGCGATCAGGCCGGCAGCGGCCGTGCACCGCTGACGCCGGTGGCGGCCGACAAGCAGCGAGCTGCGTTGAAGCTGATCAACGACAACCTGTTCGCGGCCGACGGCTTCAACATCAAGCCCGAGTTTGCCAGCCGTCTGGTGGATAGCGCGCTGGAACGCGGCTTCATACCACCGCTGGATCGCTCGCTCGACGCCACCCTGCTCGGCTTGCAGACTGCCACCATGGATCGTCTGCTGTCGCCGCGCGTGGCGGAGCGCCTGCAGAATGCGCGCAACAAGGTTGCCAACGGCACGCCGGTGCTCGGCCTGGACGAGCTCTACGGCAGCCTCACCCGCGCCGTCTGGGGCGAAGGTGTCGCTACTGCGGACACCACGCCTGCGCGTCGCGCACTGCAGCGCGAACACGCGCGCCGGCTGGCGACCATCATCACCCGACCCGGCGTTGGCACGGCCGCTGGCGATGCCCGCGCACTGCATCGCCTGACCGCCAAGATGCTGCTCGCCCGTGCTCAACAAGCCAAAGGCAACAGCAAACTCGGCAACCAGACCCGCGCCCATCTCGATGAAATCATCGACACGCTGGACGCAGCGTTGAAAGCGCAAGCCTCGCGTACCGTCGGTTAGCGAACTGCCGCGCTTCTGCTCCCGCCAATAAAAAAGCCACGACATCGTTGATGTCGTGGCAGCGGGGAGTAATCGAAATGTTCGCGCGGGACCGGCCGGGCGCCGCGCAAACAGGGCTGCGGCTAGTGTGCGCGCAGCGGGCTCGGCGACGGGTCCAGCCAATCGGCCGTTCGACGCAAGCCGCGCACGACGGGGCAGACCACGGAGACGTAGACGGCGTGCGAGAAGGACTGCGTTTGCGCATCCGCCGGCGCGGTCTCGACCGCCTGACCGATACGCAACGTGGCGGCGTCAGATGTAGCTTCCACCACGACCTGCCCGTGATTGCAGGGGATTGTGATGCGCTCGCCGGGGGCGACGAAAAAGTCCTGGGCACTGCCGGAGACGGTGACCCAGAGCGCCCCGGACAGCGCTTCGATCGAATTCACCTGTGCCGCCTGCAGCGCCAGCGCGCGGCCCTTGCCGAGCGTCCAGTCCTGCGTTGCGAGAGGGAATTGAAGGCTGTTCATGACTGTACTCCTTGCGGTCTGAAAGGAAACAAAGCCTGTTTCCAGGATCGTATTTAAGAGCGATAATTCGGCGCCGTCCAACGAATTGATTGCAGTCGAGTCTGCGCAAAGCGCATGCATAACCTTCCACTGCTTTCCAGCAACCCGCGCAGCCGTCCGCTGACTCTGGCCGGATTGCGTGGCTTTGAATCCGCCGCGCGCAATCTGAGCCTGACCAAAGCCGCGCAGGAGTTGAGCCTCACCCAGTCTGCCGTCAGCCGCCAGGTGCAAGGTCTGGAGGACGAACTGGGCGTGCCGCTGTTCGTGCGCAAGGCGCGCGAGATTGCGCTGACGCCTGCGGGGCGCGAGTTCCTGCCGCTGGTGCAACGGGTGCTGGCCGAGCTGGATGGCGGCGTCGATCGCCTGCGCCGCGACGTCAACTCGCCGCGAGTGTCTGTCACTACCTTTGCGTCGTTTGCGTCGCTGTGGCTGATCCCGCGCTTGCCCGGCTTCCGCGCGCTGCGACCGAACGCCGATCTCGATATCGGGGCCACCGACCGCCTCGTTGATCTGGCGGTGAACGACATCGACGTCGCGATCCGCTACCTGCCGGCCGATGGCGCGCCGCCGGAGGCGACGCTGCTGATCGACGAGCTGCTGTTCCCGCTGGTGAGCCCGGACTACCTGCGCTCGGCGCAACCGCTGCGCTCGCTGGCCGACCTGAAGGCGCACACCCTGATCGAATCCACCTACGGCGGTCGCGCCGAGTACCGCTCCACCTGGCCGGGCTTCTTCGAGGCGATCGGGCAGCCCGAGGTGAAGGGGCGCTCGCAGCTGAAGTTCGATTTCATTGCCCAGACCTTCCTTGCGGCGCAGAGCGGGCAGGGTGTGGCGCTGGGGCGGACTTACGGGGCCGATGTGTTCATGTCGGGCGATCTGGTGCGCCCGCTGGATGTCGCCGTGGCCACCGGCGCGGGCTGCTACATGGTGGTCTCGGAGCGTTCGATGGCGCGCAGCGAGGTACGCGCCTTCGTCGACTGGCTGCTGGCGGAGACGCGCAAGTTCAACGCTGAACTCGACGCCTGGCTGAAACGCAGCGGCGCGGTCCCGGCAAAGCGGTCGTCGCGCAAGTAAGCGTGGCTGCCGGCGCGGCAATCGCCGGTTCGCCATTCGGGCGGGAAATTCCGCACTCTGTCGCAGCGTGCCGAGCCACCGGCAGGCAGCAATCGCACTGCCTCTACACTGGTGTGTTGCCAACTGCGTTTCGGGCAGCAGCTTTTTGCTGGAACCATTCACATACCGGGGGTTGCGTTCGTTTTCGATCAATGTCGATATTGGTCGAAACGATGTGTTGAGCCCACGGCCGATGCGGATTTCACGACCAAGCTGATCCCGCCAAATCCGAGGATTCCATGAACTTCCGACTTCGCCTCCTGCCCGCCGCCCTGCTCGTCGCGGGCCTCGCCTCCTGCGCCACCGTCACGCCACCGGCGTCACCCGCTGCTGCGCCTGCAGCCGGTGCCACCGCTACCGCGGCGACACCAGCCGCCAACGGCGACAGCAAGGCTGCCACGCCGGGCGCCCGTCCTGCCGGAGCGCCCGCTGCCACCGGGGCACCGGGCACGCCACCGGCGCCGAAGCCCTTTGCCGACGTGATCAAGGACGCCAAGGAAGACAAGGGCTTCTTCACCACCTGGCGCAAGGACGACAAGGTGTGGATCGAGATTCCGGAAGCGATGTGGGAGCGGCCGTTTTTCTTCTCGGTCAACGTCACCCACAACATTGGTGACGCTGGCCTCTACGGCAACCAGATGGGTGGCTTCCTCGCGGCCGGTCGCGGACAGTTCGTGGCCAGCTTCCGCAAATTTGGCCCCAACGGCGTGCAGCTCATTGCCCGCAACATCGCGCACACCGCCGCCAAGGATGCCCCGATCCGCCATGCGGTGGAGCGCAGTTTCTCCGACAGCCTGATTGGCAGCGCTACCGTCGCCAGCGCCCCGCATCCTGAGCGCAAGAGTGTGCTGATCGAAGCCAACGCGCTGTTCATCAACGATTTCCCGATGGCCGCGCAGCAGCTGGAGCAGACCTTCCGGCAGTCGTACTCGTTTGACGACAAGAACTCGAGCATCGAGAAAGTGCGCAACAGCGAGACCGAGACTGGCTTCAATGTGCGCGCCCACTACCGCCTCGGCCGCGTCGCTCTGCCGCCGCCGGTGCCGGCGCCGGGTGCGCCGCTGCCGAAGTATCCGAGCACGCTGCCGGACATCCGCTCGCTGTTCATGGGCTACTACTACGGCTTCTCGCAGCTGCCGCAGGATCCCATGCGTCCGCGCGAGGCGGACCCGCGCGTCGGCTACTTCACGGCCAACGTGAACGATTTCAGCAATCCCGACAAGCGCGAGCCGAAGAGCCGCTACATCATCCGCTGGCGGCTCGAAAAGAAGGACCCGAGTGCCGCGCTTTCGGAGCCGAAGCAGCCCATCGTCTACTGGCTCGACAAGAACATCCCGACCGCCTATCGGAAGGCGGTGAGCGACGGCATCCTCGAATGGAACAAGGCCTACGAAAAGATCGGCTTCAAGAACGCCGTCGTCGTCAAGCAGCAGGGTGACGACGATGATTTCGACACCTCGGCCACGCGTTTCGCGTCGATCCGCTGGGTCGCCGGCAACAATATCCAGTTCGGCGCTCGCGGCCCGAGCAAGGTGGACCCGCGGACCGGTGAAATTCTCGACGCCGATATCGAGATGAACGAGGACATCACCCGACTCTACAGCGCGCGTGTCAGTGAAGACCCGCCGCGTCCCGTTGGCAGCGCGCTGGCCTCCGGTCTGATCCGCAATTCCGGCGAGATCTGTACCTACGCCGACAACAAGCTCTCGGAAGCCGCTTTCGCGCTCGACTTGCTGGTCGCTCGCGGTGACTTTGAATACGGCTCGCCCCAGGCTGAATCGTGGATCATGGACGCGATCAAGGACATCACCGCGCATGAGGTGGGCCACACCCTCGGACTGCGCCACAACTTCAAGGCATCGATGGCGGTGACGCCGGAGCAGTTGCGCGATCCGAAGTTCGGCGCTGAGGTGGGCGTGTCCGCCTCGGTAATGGACTACAACGCGCTCAACATCGCCACCAAGGACGAGCGCCAGGGCCAGTATTCGATGGTCACCGTCGGCCCCTACGACATCTGGGCCATCGAATACGGTTACAAGGAAACGTCGCCCGAGACCGAGAAAGCCGAGCTCGCGAAGACGCTCTCCCGCGCGCTGGAACCGCAGCACGCCTACGCCACCGACGAGGACGCCGGCTTCATGCCGATCGTCGAAGGTATTGACCCGGAAGTGAACCGCAGCGATTTGTCGAGCGATCCGCTTGGCTTCTACGAGAAGCGTTTCGCCGTCATCCGTGAGCTGTGGGATCGCGTACAGGCGAAAGAGCTGCCGGCTGGCACCAAGTACGAGCAGTTGCGCCGCAACTTCCAGCGCGGCTTCCTGCTGATGGGCCAGGTCAGCGAGCTGGCAGCGAAGTACGTCGGTGGCGTCACCGTGTTGCGCGATGTCGCTGGCAGCGGTCGGCAACCGCTGACCCCGGTGGACGCCGACAAGCAGCGCCGCGCACTGAATCTGCTGGCGAAAAACCTGTTCGCGGTGGATTCGTTCAAGTTCAAGCCGGAATTCCTCGGCAAGCTCACGCCGGACTTCGACGCGCGCTGGGATTCAGTGTCTGAGGACGACGTCGGTATCCCGTCGGTGGCGCCGATTGATCAATCAGTCGCCGGCCGTGTGTTCGCGTTGCAACGCGCAACGCTGGGCCAATTGATGCGCGACAGCGTGGCGGTACGGCTCGTGGTGGCACCGGAGAAACTGGCTGACAGCAGCAAGGCGCTCGGCTTGCCGGAACTCTATGGCACGCTGCAGAAGTCGATCTGGAGCGAACTCGGCAGCGGTGCCAGCATCAGCATGATGCGCCGTAACCTGCAACGCGAGCATGTGCGCCTGCTGGCGGAAGCGGTGTCCAAACCAAGCCCCGCCGCACCGGCCGATGCACGCAGCCTGCGCCGCGAGTTCGCCGTCGATCTGCTGGCGCAACTGCGCAAGGCGGCCGCGAAGCCGGGCCTCTCGATCGAAAACCGCGCCCATCTGAACGAATCGGTTGCGTTGCTCGACGGCGCATTGAAGGCGCAGATTGCCAAGGTGATTGGGTAACGTCGGTGCGCATGTGACCCCGGTAGTTGGGGCGCAGAATGAGAAAATCAGGCGGATGAAAGTCCGCCTGATTTTTTTTGTGCCGCTGTTGCTGCTGGTGGCCGCGGTTTCCCGTGCGCAATCGACGACGGTGGTCGTTGACGACAAGGGGCAGGCGGTGGAGAAGCCGCCGCTGCTCGCCGCCGCAACCGTTGCGGCAGTCACGGTGCCTGCGCCCGGCGCCGAGCAGTTCGCCAAACTCTGCGCCAACACGCACGACCCTGCCGATTGCGGCAAGAAGATTGAGGCGACGCAGCTCAGTCGCGGTGGCAGCCTGATAGGCAACGTCATCAAGCGCGATGGCAGCCTGCTCGCCGTGATGGTGCCTGGTGAGCCGCCATTTCTGTTCGAGGACAAACCCGGCGAGGCGGGGCCGAACTTCAGTTTCTACGGCTACTACGCAGCGTCGGATTCGGTGGTGCTGTACCGGGCTCAGGCCGACAAACTGGACTTTGTGCTGGTGCACCGTGAGACGAAGAGCACCACCGAGCTGCCGAACGAACCGTATTTCAACAGCGATGGCCGCTACTTTGTAACCATCGACTTTTGCAAGGAAGGTTGCGAGAACCGGCTCGCGGTGTGGCGCTTCGAGCGTCGCGGTCCGGCGCGTGAACGCGTGTTTGCGCCGCGCACCCCGTGGACGGACGCGGGCGTGAGCTGGGGGGCGCCGCGCCGACTGATCGTCGACTACACCGAGAGCGGGCGCAACGCCTCAATCAATCTCGATCTGGGCGACCCGCGCTGGACGGTGTTGTTGCCGTAGGGCCTGCTTGGCAGGACGAAAGACGAATGACGAGTGACGAAATTACGATGATCGCCGAAGCGACGACGTCGGACGATGCGCTGCCGCATCGTCCGATCCGCAGTTTTGTGGTTCGCGCCGGTCGCATGTCGGCCAAGCAGGAGCGCGGATTGACCGACGGTATGGCACGACATGGGGTTGCTTATGCGACCGGCGTGCTTGATTTCAGTGCTCTCTTTGGTCGCGTGGCACCGACGGTGCTGGAGATTGGCTTCGGGATGGGCATCACTACCGCTGACATCGCGGCTGCCCATCCGGAAATCAACTATCTCGCCGTCGAGGTGCATCCGCCTGGTGTGGGCAACCTTTGTAATCTGCTTGACGACAGGCAGATCCGCAACGTGCGGGTGATCCAGCACGATGCGGTGGAGGTGCTCAACCACATGATCGCGCCGTCGTCGCTGGCGGGCGCGCATATCTACTTTCCTGATCCCTGGCACAAGAAACGGCACAACAAGCGCCGGCTGGTGCAGCCGCCACTGGTTGCGCTGCTGGCGTCACGGCTTGCAGCAGAGGGCTATCTGCATCTCGCGACCGACTGGGTGCCGTATGCTGAACAGATGCTGGAGGTGTTGTCGGCCGAACCGGCGCTGCTTAATACGGCGACCGACTATGCGCCGCGCCCGGAATGGCGGCCAGAGACCAAATTTGAGCGTCGCGGGCTCAAGCTCGGCCATGAAGTGCGCGATCTGTTGTTCCGCCGGCAAGCTGTCGGCGACTGACTGCGTTATCGGCGGAAATCCGCAGCGCTGCGTGGCGCTGACGCCGGATTGAGTGGCGCGGTCACCTGCGGCAAGCCGGCAAACGCGGCATCCGGCGGGAACTCGCGCGCGCGCGCGATCACCCAGGCTGCGCGTTCATGCTCGCCGGCGCGTTGCAGTGCTCGTGCCCAGGCTGTGAGCAGCCGCTCGTCGAGCACATTGCGGATCGGCCGCGCGAACCACTCAAGCGGCGCCCGATCCCCCGCCAGCATGATTGCGGCGTAGTCACCATACTGACCGTAGAGCGGGCTGGCGCGGGCAGTTTCCACAGCGCGCGCCTGGACCGCGCGATCGCGCCCGCTGTAGTGGATGGCCGATGCTTTGTCGTATTCGCGCACGCCCCAGAGAGTAGCGACTGCCGCCATGATCCCGCCAGCGGCCAGCGGCCAACATCGCCTAGCCGATACTCGCTGACTTTCTGACGTATCGGAGGTTACGAACGAACTGGCAGTCGCTTTGCTTATGAAGAGCAGTCGCGCCAGCAGAGCCAGCAAGAACGCAGTCGGCAGAAGGAAGTAACTGAACCAAAGTGGATACTCGATCAAACTGTGCAGTCCCACAGCAACGAGCAAACACGCTGCGGTTAGCAGTGTGTCACGGTTTGGTCCGCGCAGAGCGTTCCGCCATGCGCGTGGCCGCCACAACGCGGCAAGTAGCAATGCAATCACACCCAGGGTAACGGGGATTCCGAGTTCCACAGCCAGATGCAAGGGTAGGTTGTGGGAGTGGTCGAACACATCTGGGGCGCGTTTGGCGAACGGCGTGAGCGTCCACACGAAGTTGAGCTGTGACCAACCTACACCAGTCCACGGGTATTGCTGGATCAGCGTTAGCGTTTGTTGCCAGAGCGCCAGACGCTGGGCAAGCGAGGCTTCCGCAGTGTCTCGACCAAAAACTTGGGCTGCTGCCCATACAAGGCCGGCGCCAGCAAGCAGCCATGCGCTAGACCACAATAACGCCCGCAGCCGCCCTGTGTGTCTACTCCCTGCGTTCCTCGTCCGAAGTGATATCAAACCGACTGGCAGCAGCACTAGCAGGCCGATCAAACCAGTGCGCGACCCGCTGGCAAGCAGGACCAGAGTCAGTGAGACGCAGCACGCCAACCAGAGCGTGCGTCGTGACCAGAGCAGATACGTCGCGGCAACAATCCCCCAGACCATCAGTGTGGCCAGCTGATTGGGTTGCCGCAAGTTGCCGCCCGCGCGTTCGCCCTGCGCCGCAGAAATAGCGAAAAAGACATCATCGGTCCACTGCGGTGCGAACACTTGCATCAACACCGCCACGGCATTGACAGCGGCAGCGATCAGTACACCGACGAGTAGCCAGGTTAGTTGGAGTTGCAACTGTTTCGCGTCATCTCTTGCAACCACTTGCCAGCTGATCAGACCGGCAAGCGACAGATTCAGCGCGATGGGCAATAACAGAAAGGAGGGTGTTGCACCCGCGATCCAGTGCCACGCGACCGTCAGCAGCAGCAACCCCCAGAGCGCGGGGACGGAGCGCGGCGCCGCACGCACACAAGCCTCGTTGTTGTTTCGCTGCAACGCATTGGCGGCCACGACTGACGCCCAGAGCCCGCAAGCTAGCGCCTGACTGTAAAACGCTGGCTGCGGCGGGTGTTGATTGGCCCACATCAACGGTAGACCAACTGCAGCCAACAGAATTAGCCGAAGCATGTACTCACTCGGCTTGCAAATATCCAAACATGCACGAAGCGTATGTGCAGCTTTTCAACGTATTCCCCAATAAAAAAGGGCTCGATTGGCTTTCTGCTGAAAGTCGACTCCTGATTAGCAAGGAGGCTCAGAGAGTCTTATTTTGCGTTGAGGCCAAGGTTTGGTTGCTACGGCGGCGTGGATCAGTCGAGGCAGCATGGCCGCTAAATTGGAGCGGCGGTTGAAT
>Ga0208695_1001784_pt1 | contig 17067 bp, 7 predicted proteins | sample AD_UKC111_MetaG_FD_184449 | JGI IMG/M metagenome (GOLD analysis project Ga0208695, IMG submission 184449) | Active sludge microbial communities of municipal wastewater-treating anaerobic digesters from Hong Kong - AD_UKC111_MetaG (SPAdes)... | ecosystem: Engineered > Bioreactor > Anaerobic >... | reverse complement strand
AAATCCTCAACAGCCTACGTATCGCAGGCTTAGTGGAGAAGGTTGTCGATGAAAAGAATGATGTCGGTCATAAACCAGGTTACCAGCTACTCGCTTCAGGAATGATCTGGAAAGTTGGAGATGGAATCCTCGCTTTTCACGACCCGATCCGTGTTCCACGTATGCCTGAGGGTGGCGGTAAGACGAACGAGTTTTTTGTGAATTTTTACCAAACAGTAGAAAAACAAGTCCTTGGTATCGAGGCTAGAGAACATACTGCTCAAGTACCCTCAGCTCAACGTGAAGACCGAGAAGCACGATTCCGTACTGGGGAGTTGCCAATTCTTTACTGTTCGCCCACCATGGAGTTGGGAGTGGATATCTCCGAGCTAAACGCGGTTAACATGCGTAATGTACCACCCACGCCTGCCAATTATGCGCAACGCAGTGGACGCGCCGGTAGAAGCGGACAACCAGCAATGGTATTTACTTATTGCACCATCGGTAGCCCCCACGACCAGTATTATTTCAAACGTCCTGGATTGATGGTCTCGGGAGCAGTTACCCCACCCAGGATCGATATGACGAATGAAGATCTAATTCGCAGCCATGTCCAGGCAATTTGGCTAGCAGAATCTGGGTTAAGCTTGGGTGCTTCCTTGAAAGATTTGCTTGATCTTTCCGACTCATCCAAGTTATCCTGTCTTGATTTTGTTCAGGATTCCTTAAATTCTCAAGGTAACCGTACCAAAGCAAAACTGAAAGCTCACGCAGCTCTTAGTGACATTGAATCAGAATTAATTCAAACTGATTGGTGGAATGAGGATTGGCTGGATAGCGTCCTTTCACAAATTGATCTTCAATTCAACCAGGCATGTGAACGATGGCGAAATCTTTATCGAGCTGCAATGAACCAACTAGAAGTGCAACACAAAATTATCAAGGATGCCAGCCGTTCTATTCAGGATAAACGCCAGGCTGAACGGTTATATCAAGAAGCGAAAAGCCAACTGGAATTGTTGACTGAGGCGGAAAATATTGTCCAATCTGACTTTTATTCGTATCGCTATTTTGCCAGCGAAGGTTTCTTGCCGGGTTACAGTTTCCCCCGACTGCCACTTTCGGCATATATTCCTGCGCGGCGCATCCGAAGTCAGGACGATGAATTCTTGTCGCGACCACGTTTTCTAGCCATCTCGGAGTTCGGCCCGCGGTCAATTATTTACCATGAGGGATCCCGCTACATCATCAACAAGGTGAACCTACCCGTTTCAGATACGGGAGAAGGGTTTGCTGTATTACGCGCCAAGCAATGTCCAATCTGTGGTTACCTTCACCCGATTTCAAATGGTGATGGGCTCGATCGCTGCGAGCGATGTGGATCCTTGTTAGAAGCTCCAATGAATAATCTTTTCCGCCTGCAGAATGTATCCACTAAACGAAGAGATCGTATCTCTTCGGATGAAGAAGAACGCTTGCGTCAAGGGTACGAACTGCGCACAGCCATTCGATTTGCTGATCATGGCGGCGTCATCTCAGCCCGTAATGCAGAAATTCATTTCCAAGGAAAATTAATTGGAAAATTGACTTATGGTAATTCAGCTACGCTGTGGCGTATCAATTTAGGTTGGCGGAGACGCGCTAATCCGCAGCAGTATGGATTTATTCTCGACACCGAGCGAGGTTACTGGGCGCGCAAAGAAGATGATCAGACAGCACTCGAAGCGGACGATCCGATGTCTCCCCGGACGATGCGGGTGGTTCCATTTGTCGAGGATCACAAGAACTGTTTACTCTTCGAACCGAATGAAGGATTAGAGCTTGCACAGATGGCATCTTTGCAAGCAGCATTAAAGAATGCAATTCAAGTGGAATACCAACTTGAAGACAGCGAAGTCGCTGCGGAACCTTTGCCAAGCGGTGATGAGCGACATTCGATTCTATTCTACGAATCTGCCGAAGGAGGCGCCGGCGTTCTGCGGCGTCTGGTTGATGATCCTGGAGCATTTGCCAGAGTAGCCGCCCAGGCATTGCAAGTCTGCCATTTTGATCCCCAGACCGGCGAAGATTTGCGACATGCGCCAAATGCGAAAGAAGATTGTGAAGCTGCCTGTTATGACTGCTTGATGAGTTATTACAACCAAATGGATCACCGGCATTTAGACCGACAGACGATCAAAGAATATCTACTGCAGTGCAGTCAAAGTACATCAACATCCTCTCCACAGACCATCTCCAGAGCCGAACATTGTCAACTCTTGCTGAATCTCTGCCAATCGGATCTTGAGAGAGAATGGTTAACTTTCATTGAAAAAAGCAATTTGCGATTACCGAGCCATGCACAACTTCTTTTGGAAACCTGTCATACACGTCCTGATTTCTTTTATGAGCAGGAACATGCCGCGATCTATGTTGACGGTCCCCATCACCAATATCCAGAAAGGCAACAGCGTGACCAGACTCAGAAGGATTGCATGGAAGATACTGGATACACGGTCATTCGCTTTGATTTATTGGAATCTTGGGACAAGGTTATAGAGAAGTATCCCTCAGTTTTTGGATTGTTGGGGAGTTAATAGTTAGGAGAAGACGATGGGCGATCTATATAGTGAATTAAAAAAGAAGAATGGAAACACTTGTTATACCCTTTCTCAAAATAAGCCAGCCAAGATGAATGTCGATGATTGGAAAGTAACAATAACTTATCCGACTGGTCGATCTTTAGAATTACCTCGTTCAATGGTCTCCGATGCTATCCATAGACTTCAAGTTAAGGGTGTTCTGACAGTAGAAGAAGTCCACGAAGACATAACAGATCGTCATGGACCTCAAACAGATCGGTTATTGGCTGTCCTCCGAGAATTGCCTGGAGTGACTTTTACATCTTCACCAAGAGCTTTATACCTGAAAAAGTGACCACAAATATGACATATACCGTAGGTTCCCTCGTCAAAGCGCGCGGCCGCGAATGGGTCGTACTACCCGACTCCACTGATGATCTCTTGGTATTACGACCTTTAGGTGGATCCGATGATGAAATTGCCGGTATTTATATCCCATTGGAACCAGTGACCCCTGCTACCTTTGATCTCCCTGATCCTTCACAGGTTGGGGATTATCGCTCAGCTCGATTGCTGCGCGATGCGATCAGGCTTGGTTTTCGTTCCAGTGCTGGTCCGTTCCGATCTTTTGCACGAGTCGGTTTTGAGCCTCGTCCCTATCAGCTTGTTCCATTGCTGATGGCACTCAAATTAGATCCGATTCGATTGTTAGTCGCGGATGATGTCGGTATTGGCAAAACCATTGAAGCGGGTTTAATTGCGCGTGAATTACTTGATCGTGGAGAAATAGAGCGCCTGGCAGTTCTCTGTCCACCACCTCTAGCCGAGCAATGGCAGTCTGAACTCCGAGACAAGTTTCATATCGAAGCGGAATTGGTTCTCCCATCCACCGCAGCACGGTTGGAACGGAATCTCAGTCTGGGTGAATCACTTTTCGAACGTTACCCCTTTGTAATCGTTTCGATGGACTATATTAAATCCGATCGCCGACGAGAAGAATTCAAGCGCGCTTGCCCCGAATTTATCATTGTTGATGAAGCCCATACCTGTGCTTACGGTGCCGAAAGAGGTGGACGCCACCAGCGATTTGAAATGGTGAGGGGGTTGGCTCAGAATCCCGACCGGCACATTGTTCTCGTAACCGCCACGCCTCACAGTGGAAAAGAAGAGGCGTTTCGTTCTTTACTGACCATTCTGGACAAGGAATTTGAGGATTTGCCCGACGATCTGACCGGCGAGGAAAATCTACGCCATCGTAAACGTCTTGCCCGGCACTTTATCCAACGCCGGCGGGGTGACATTCAGAACTACTTGGACTCTCAAACCCCCTTTCCCAGGCGTGAAGATCGCGAGGACTCCTACAAACTCAGTCCGGACTACAAGCGGTTATTTGAACGTGTGCTGGATTATGCCCGAGAATCTGTTTTAGATGCCACCGGTGGGCAATTCCATCAGCGAGTACGTTGGTGGTCAGCTTTAGCATTGTTACGCTCACTAGCCTCCAGCCCTGCAGCAGCAGCGGCAACCTTGCGCAACCGTGCCGCGCCAGCCGAAGCTGAAAATCCGGAAGAAGCCGACGAAATTGGTCGCCGTACGATTCTCGATATTATTGTGGATGAATCTGCAGATGGTTCTGATGTCACCCCCGGCTCTGACCCTGGTGGAGAAGAGGATGAAGGACAACGAAACCGCCGTCGTTTGTTGGATATGGCCCGGGCTGCTGATGATTTATTGGGTGAGAAAGATGAAAAGTTAAACAAAGCCGTTGACCTGATCAAAGGTCTGCTAAGCGAAGGGTACCATCCGATAATATTCTGCCGCTTCATCCCTACCGCCGAATATGTTGCTGCTGAACTTCGCACGCGTTTACCAAAAGATGTAGAGGTAATGGCGGTCACCGGGTTATTGCCCCCGGAATCACGCGTGGAGACTATACGACAGCTGTGTGAATCCAAAAAACATGTTTTGGTTGCAACGGACTGCCTGAGCGAAGGTATCAACCTGCAGGAGCATTTTGATGCCATCCTGCATTATGACCTATCCTGGAATCCCACTCGCCACGAACAACGCGATGGCCGGATAGACCGTTATGGTCAGCCCAGTCCAACTGTGCGTGTATTAACTTATTATGGTTTGGATAACCAGATTGATGGAGTTGTTCTGGACGTATTGCTTCGTAAGCATCGAACAATTCGCAGTTCATTAGGCATATCCGTGCCAGTCCCAATAAATACAGAACAAGTAGTAGAAGCGATCTTCGAAGGATTGCTTCTGAAATCCAATCCGAATGTTTTGCAAGGCTATCTGCCTGGTTTCGATGAGTACATCAAGCCGCAAAAAGACGACTTGTACGGAAAATGGGAAGCCGCCTCAGAACGTGAAAAACGTTCGCGAACGCTGTTTGCGCAAGAAACGATCAAAGTGGATGAAGTCGCCCGTGAATTGCATGCTGTTCAGGCTGCTATCGGGTCCGGAGTGGATGTCGCTGATTTCACTCGCAGAACACTGGCTGTATTTGGCGCTCAAACTACTGGAACAGATCCTATGGATACCAATCTAGCCGAGGCGTCTGCGGCGCTGAAAGATGTGTTGGCGCAGGCAACCGGGTTCGATCTTACCAATCCGAAGTTTCGATTTCGGTTCAATCCGCCGGTTCAGGAAGGTGAACGCTACCTGCAGCGCACACACCCGTTTGTGGAAACGCTTGCAAATCATGTTCTTGAAACTGCCCTCGATCCTCTTCGCGACTGCGCGCCTTTGGCGTCGGGTGATGCAGTGCGCTACCCGGCCGCCCGGCGCTGCGGAGCCATCCGTACCAAAGCGGTGGATAAACGCACCACACTGCTGTTGGTACGATTCCGTTATCACATCATTCAAACACAGAATAACGTTGAAAGACCTCTGCTTGCTGAAGACTGCCGGCTGGTCGCTTTCTCTGGGAGTCCACAAAGCGCGGTTTGGTTAGAAGAAAACGAAGCCGAAAAACTTCTTTTGGCTCAACCGGATGGCAATATCGCTGCTGATCAGGCTGCCGAATTTGTTGGAAGAGTGATCGATGGATTTGAACTCCTTCGGTCTCACCTGGATCAAGCTGCCATACAGCGGGGTGAGGAATTGCTGGAAGCACATCAGCGGGTACGGTTGGCGACTAAAACCCGAAATGTACGCTATCGGGTGGAACCGCAGTTGCCCCCAGATATCCTGGGAATTTATATTTTCCTGCCCGCTATTTAACCGCAAAGCCGCTAAGGACGCCAAGAACATGGATATTGAAGAAGTCGGTAAACAAATTGTGGATGCTACCATAAAGGTTCATCGGGCCTTGGGTCCAGGCTTACTTGAATCATCCTATCAAACATGCCTCGAATATGAACTCCACAAGAGGGGATTAAAAGTGGAATGCGAGATTCCTCAACCGGTTATTTACGAGGGTATTCAAATCGATGTGGGGTACCGTTTGGATATGTTCGTGGAGGATTTGGTGATTATCGAAAACAAGGCGGTGGAGCAATTGCTACCAATCCATGAAGCTCAACTTCTGACATATCTCAAATTAAGCAACAGGCATTTAGGTTTTTTGATCAATTGGAATGTTCCTCTCGTTAAAAACGGGATCAAACGGATGGTGAATAAACTATGAATTCATTAAAAACCTTGCGCACTTTGCGCCTTGGCGGTGAAAATTATGCAAACTCGTAACCGTAACACATTTACCACCATCCATACCGAGGGAGCCTTGCTCCCTGTTGATTTGCTTCAGCGTATCAGCGAGAACGATAAAAACCTGGAAGGATTAAACCCTGAGAGTTATCACCTTGCGCCAGGTGAGAAACTCAATGAAGCGATCAACCGTTCATGGAACCGGTTAAGCGGATTATGGGGTTCATTCCAGGCGGCGCGTGGCCGGTTAGGTTCAACGGACCCCCTCGGCGGGGGCAGTGCAGGCACTACATTGACACGCGAACGCTGGCTGCTGCCATTATTTCAGGAATTGGGTTTCGGTCGTTTGAGCACTTCAAAAGCAGTTGACATTGAAGGGAAATCCTATCCAATCTCTCATCGCTGGCAAAATGTGCCCCTTCATTTAGTTGGGTGTGGGATTGGTTTGGATAAACGCACCCCAGGTGCGGCTGGCGCTTCCAGAACCAGTCCTCACAGCCTGATGCAGGAATACCTCAACCGGTCAGATGATGTTCAGTGGGGTATTATTTCGAATGGGTTAGGACTGCGTATCTTGCGTGATAACGCCACCCTCACCCGCCAGGCATATATTGAATTTGACCTTGAATCGATGTTTGATGGTGAGATCTACTCCGACTTTGTCTTATTATGGCTGATTTGTCATCAATCCCGTTTCGAAGCCGAAGCGGTTTACCGCAAAGACGCGGAGAACGCAAAGGAATCGATACAAAAAGAAAAGAACCTGGCGTCCTTTGCACCTTCGCGGTTCAAAGATTGTATCCTTGAGCGCTGGTCAAAGAGCGCCCAGGAGCGCGGCACGCGGGCGCTGGATGACCTGCGCCGCGGTGTGGAAGAAGCCATTGTCAGCTTTGGGCAGGGCTTTTTGCAGAACCCGTTGAATGGAGAGCTGCGCAGCAGGCTTAAAAATGGCGACCTTTCCGCCCAGGATTACTATCGCCAGCTCTTGCGCCTGGTTTATCGGTTGATTTTCCTCTTTGCCGCTGAAGACCGCGATCTGCTGCTTCTACCGAGTGCAGCGGTGGAGGCTCGGCAGCGATTCCAGAATTACTATTCCACCACCCGTTTACGGGCTTTAGCTCAAAGACAACGCGGCAGCCGGCACCACGACCGCTATGAAGCCCTGCGCCTGGTGATGACCTTGCTGGGTTCAGATTTGGGCTGCCCGGAGCTGGCCATCCCGGCATTGGGTGGATTCTTGTTTGATGCTGGTTCTACGGCTGACCTCAATGACGCCAGACTGGATAACCAGTCTTTATTGAGCGCTGTCCGCAGTTTGGCTTTCATCACGGAAGGAAACACCCGCCGGGCAGTGGATTATCGCAACCTGGGGCCGGAAGAACTGGGCAGTGTGTACGAATCTTTGTTGGAACTACACCCCCTGTTGAATACCGACGCAGGTACTTTTCAGTTAACCAGCGCCGCCGGGAACGAACGGAAAACAACCGGAAGTTATTACACTCCATCCAGTCTGATCCAGGTTTTGTTGGACTCGGCTTTGGATCCAGTGATCGAAAATGCATTGGAAGAAGCTCACCGCGAAGGCGCAAAGGACGCGAAGGATTCTTTTGATAAAGAAAAAATCTTTGCGCGCCTGGCGTCTTCGCGGTTATTATCGCTTAAGATCTGCGACCCGGCCTGCGGCAGCGGGCATTTTCTGATTGCGGCAGCGCATCGTATCGCTGGACGGCTGGCGGAGGTGCGTGCGGGTGATAACGAACCCTCGCCCAACGAGACGCGCCGCGCCTTGCGGGATGTGATCCGCCACTGTATTTATGGGGTGGACATCAACCCGATGGCGGTGGAATTATGCAAGGTGAATTTGTGGCTGGAATCGCTGGAGCCGGGCAAGCCCCTTTCCTTCCTCGATTCGCACATTAAATGCGGCAACAGCCTGGTGGGCGTGGGGCCGGGGATGGACATCAGCCAGCTGGAAGTGCCGGACGAAGCCTTTAACCCCGTGACCGGGGATGACAGGGCGATGGCCGCCTTTCTGAAGAAGCGCAACAAAAACGAACGCGAGGGTAAAGAATTCATCGTCACCGTGCTGCATACGCGCGAAGATCTGGATCGCTGGATCGCGGAGCGCAGCCGGGGGGTGGAAGCCATGCCCGAAGACAGCGCGGCGGATGTGCAGGCCAAAGCGCAAGCCTATGTGGACCTGCAGGAATCGGTGGAAGTTCTCCGCCAGCGGCAGATGGCTGATTTTTGGACGGCGGCTTTCTTCTGGAAGATCATTGCTCCGGCCAGGAAAGCCTTCGAGATTGCGGCGCCCACGCAGGGGCAGATCAAACGCCTGCGCAGCGGTCGGGAGGTGCAGGCGGGGCTGCCGGAGCAGGTGCGGCAGTTGAGCCGCTCGGTGAATTTCTTCCACTGGCCGCTGGAATTTGCCGAAGCGGCTGCCGCGGGCGGTTTTGACTGCGTGCTGGGCAACCCGCCCTGGGAGCGTATTAAACTGCAGGAGGAAGAATTCTTTGCGGCGCGCGACCCACAGATTGCTGCTGCGCCCAATAAAGCCGCCCGGCAGCGGTTGATTGACCAACTGACCCAAACCAACCCGGCCCTGGCCGCGGAATTTGAGGCGGCCAAACACACCGCCGAATGTTCCAGTAAATTTGTACGCAATTCCGCTCGCTACCCGCTGACCGCGGTGGGCGATGTCAACACCTATGCCCTGTTTGCCGAGCATTTCCGCAATTTGACCAGTGCAGTAGGTCGCGCCGGGATCATTGTGCCCACCGGAATCGCCACGGATGACACCACCAAAGATTTCTTCGGTGACCTGGTAGAAAAACGCGCCATTGCCAGCCTGTTTGATTTTGAAAACCGGGAAGCCATCTTCCCGGGTGTGCACCGCAGCTATAAATTCTGCCTGCTGACGCTTTCCGGCGCACCGGTGAAGCAGGCGCGGTTTGTGTTTTTTGCCACGCGGGTGGAGCACCTGCGCGATGAGCGCCGGCGCTTCACGCTGGACCCGGCGGAGATCGCCCTGTTCAACCCCAACACGCGCACCATGCCGGTCTTCCGCACGCGCGCTGATGCCGAACTGACCCGCGCCATCTATCAGCGCGTGCCGGTGCTGGTGAATGAGCGCACCGGCGAGAACCCCTGGGGGGTGAGTTTCTTACGCATGTTTGATATGTCCAACGACAGTGGGCTGTTCATCACCGAGCCGCGCGAGGGGTATGTGCGGCTGTATGAAGCCAAGATGTTCTGGCATTACGACCACCGGTGGAGTACTTACGATGGCAATGATACCAAAGAATTGGAGTTGAGAGAAAAGCAAGACCCAAATTACTATGTTCTCCCACGATACTGGATTCCCCAACATGAAATGGAATCACGACTTCAATCACAGAAAAGTGCTTGGTTAATTGGATTTCGAGATGTAACCAATGCAACTAATGAAAGAACGAATATTTTTTGTGCTTTACCTAAAGTCGCTGTTGGGCATAAAGCTCCACTAGTTTTTTTGTGCCCAAATTCAGCGTCTCTAAAATCTTTTTTTATCTGCAATCAAAATTCTATAGTTTCGGATTTCATTGCAAGGCAAAAAATTGGCGGTACTTCAATGGGTTATTTCATTCTTAAACAGCTTCCAGCCCTCCCGCCACAGAACTACTCACCCGCCGCCATGAGCTTTATCGTCCCACGTGTTCTCGAATTGACCTACACCGCCTATGATCTTCAACCCTTTGCCGATGACCTGTGGCGTGAAGCCTCCGCAGAGCAGCGCGCCTTGTTCGAGCGGCAGTGGTTAGAATCGCACCGCAACTTCACCAAGAAAACAGGAGAATCCTCTATACCAGAAAACTTGGCGACCTTTGCGCCTTCGCGGTTCAACTCTCCCCCTTATGTTTTCCCATACCCACCCTTCCCCTGGGACGAAGATCGCCGCGCCGTGCTGCGCGCTGAGTTGGACGCCTACTACGCCCGCCTGTACGGACTGAACCGCAAGCAATTGCGCTACATACTCGACCCGGCCGACCTGACCGAACACGAATTGGAAGATATCCTAGACCCGTGGGAAGAAGTCTCCGATCCGCTTGACCCGGTGGGGTACGCGCAGCGCGTCGCTGCCAGCGATTTCCCAGGCGAGACCTTCCGCGTGTTGAAGGAAAAGGAAATTCGACAGTACGGCGAGTACCGCACGCGCCGGTTGGTTCTAGAAGCCTGGGATCGATTGGAGGGTGTCGAAGTTGGCAATCCTGATGGCCACTCAGCACAAAGTATTGCAGTACCACCAAAACAGGAAACGATTTCGATGGTGCAACCCAGATCGGAAAGCCAGCCTGTAGCAGTTCAGACCCAGCGTCCTGCGACGGCGAAGCCGAATTCACCAGTGACCCCGCCTGCTAAGGTGGCATCGTCATCGAAGACGATAAAAGAGATCGATCCGCCTGCAGATCAGCCGACATTATCAGATTTTGGGTTATATAAGTGCGAAGTCTGCGGGAAGATGGTGATGGGATTTGAGAAGGCGAACCACGAACAGGAAAAGCATGGCGGGAAGAGTATCGAGTGGAAGAAGATTAGGTAATTGGTGGTGTTGAATCAAATCTGCAGAAGCAAATTTGACCAAAACCTATGAACCTTTCAGAAGCAACCATATAATTATTAAGAATTCTTTTCCGGGAAACGAAATAGGAGTAACCAATGGAAAATCAAAAGAAAATCCATGCCATAAAAGTATATCAATGGCTCAATGAGTGGGAAAAGTATGAATTTGACTCGAAGACACACCGTTCTAAACCCGAACCATATTTCTTAATATTTAGTATGGATGCAAATGAATTACGGTCATTATCTGGAATATATCAAAGAACTACAAAAGATGGTTTACAACGATCTCTTGATTTAGGAATTCAAAGGCGACATGACCCAGAGAGGTCTAAAGTTATTCACGATTTCATTCAATCTGGATATCCATGGACTGAAATCAGCAAAGCAAAACGAGATTCAGGAAAGTACGATAATTTACGAAAGCCTGGTTGGCTACCTACAGCGATTGTTGTGAACATTTTAAAACCAGATCAAATCAGACGCGGATTAGGGGTAGCTAAAAAAGATCTCATTACTCTTGAAGATACTGAAAATGCAATAACAAATATACATTTACCACAATCTTATACAGACAAGGATTGGCAACCAGCTCAAAGACATCCTATTGAAATCATTGATGGGCAACATAGGTTGTTTGCATTTGATGAAAATATTCCGGATGGAAGGTTCGAACTACCCGTTGTCGCTTTCTATGGACTAGACATTAGTTGGCAGGCATACTTATTCTGGACAATCAATATTACTCCCAAGCGAATAAACCCAAGTATGGCTTTTGACCTTTACCCATTACTTCGTACTGAAGATTGGTTAGAAAAATTTGAAGGACCTGTTGTTTATAGGCAAACAAGAGCCCAAGAATTAGTTGAAGCTCTCTGGTCTTTTCCAACAAGTCCATGGTATCAACGGATAAACATGTTGGGTGAGACGGGACAAAAAACCGTTTCACAAGCGGCGTGGATACATTCACTTCTTGCAACTTTCGTGAAAGCCTGGGAAGGAAGAGGTTCCATCGGAGGATTGTATGGAGCAAAAATAGGTAGTGATGATACTGTCCTATCTTGGGATGGAGCGCAACAAGCAGCATTCTTAATTTTTGCCTGGCAATTGTTAGCACACGAGATTAAATCAATTAATTATGATTGGGCTTCGACACTGCGTGCTTCAGGACACCAAATGGTTTTATTACAAGATGAAAGTCAATTTGAGGACCTAGCATTTTCTGGTGAAGATACGTTATTAAATACAGATCAAGGTGTTAGGGGTGTTCTTTACCTTGTGAACGATATGTTCTACTTACAGGCAATCCACCATCAAATTGATTTGGAATCATGGGGATACAAGCAAGAACTTACAGGAAACCTTCTTGATGATATTGCCAAGGCTCTTGAATTACTTGAAAGTGAAGAACAGATAAAAAATTTCATGTCAGCATTAGCGAAAGGGCTAGCAAAATTTGATTGGAGAACAGCCAATTTCGCCTCATTATCTGTAGAGGAAAGAACTGCCAAATTAGTATTCCGAGGTAGTGGGGGGTATAAAGAACTTCGGAGGCAGCTGTTAAAATTGCTTACTTTGGAACCCGGTGAAATTGGCAAGACAGCACAATTAGTCATGAAAACATTACGGTACAAATAAATATGCCACCAAGGACACTGACTAACGCCCAAAAAACAATTCTTGCAATGGCTTCTCGTTCGGCTATTGCCAACACTTTCCAATCCCTCTATTCTGATATTACTTACAAAGAATGGTTGCATAATAATGTTTATAGCGTAAATACTACAACCACAATTGAAGATCATTTTCGGACAAACAGTATTAACTCCATTGACCTCTGCAAGTATGTCGCAGCATCAATTCCAACCCATTGTATGGATGGGTGGGGTTTCCTTGGAAGGGCTATCCATTGTGTTGTTAGAGGTGATACAAATACTGCACGGCATCTCGCCTATTATGCTGAACTACGTGCAGCAATGTCACTTCTAGCTTCTGCTGGTATCGGAGTATTAAACAATACGCACGTGGTAATTGATAATAATGGCCAAGCACATGAATTTCCCGATCATCCTGACAGGTGTGGAACACACGTGTTTACTTGGCTTGCTCTTGAGAATTGGTCTTCTACACAACAGGCTGCTAGTTTACTTGGCGATATCATTAAAGTTAATTCAGTTAGTCTTAGAGATTGGTTAATTGAATTTGTGGCGACTGGAAATTTAGTAACTCTTGCATCTTATTGGTTGTCAAGTTGGGGATTAGACCTAAACATTCTCAATAATGATCATGATGCCCGCAACATTGTAAGTTACCGCCCTTCTCATATAACAAATACGGTTTGCGTAAATGCTCTTGAAAGTAGTACTTTTATATCAGATCTTTGGAGTACTCTAAATCCATATCAAACTACAAGATTCAATCTTTTGGATCGCTACTTATTACGAAAAAGTCTTCAAACCATAAACCGAGACACACCTTTACCAGATGCTCATGGTGGGCAAATATCATACAGTGACCGTGTTTCATTAATGTTATCAAGGTTTTCGTTTGGCACGGCTGCATCTGATTCCTATAAAAATTTTTTTATCGGAAATAACTTTCCAGACCCTGTTATTTTGAGTGAAGCAGAAAAGAGACAACCTTATAATGATCCCAGACATCATTTCGAAGTATTATCAAGGGCTACATTACTTCTCAGAATAGCTACTGGGAGTTGTTTCCAGTTAATAAACGGTGCGACATTTTCATCAACAGATTTGGAGTTTTGGTGGAACAACTTGGGTGTTGAACGAGGGCTTTGGAATCAACGGAATAAACCCGGTAATAATTCGGGGGACATAATTACTTTATGGGATGACGTGGACATTGCTTTGCAGAAAATTTCAGCGTGGAGCAGCAAAGTAAGTCATCCAAGTTACTCGGGGCTAATAAATAAACAAAACACTTCTCTCAGAGTTCTAGAAAGCTGTGAAAGAATTGGGCTTTGGGGATTAATTCCATGAAGTATATGGGATCTAAACGCTCCATGCTGAAAAATGGGCTTGGAGATTTATTGTTAGAACAAGCAGTTTTGTTCGATAGGTTTGTCGATCTCTTTGCCGGAGGTGGTTTTGTCTCGTGGTTTGTTGCAGAAAGGATTGCCAAGCCAGTACTAGCCGTTGATTTACAAAGATACTCAACAATTCTATGTGAGGCTGTTATTTCCCGAACAGAATTGCTTGATGCAGATGCAATTAATAAAAAATGGATAGCTGAAGCAAAAAGAAAACGGAACTCGTCTTATCTCTGGAAAAAAGCAAAACATCTTTCAAACGAAGCTATTGAAATTCGGACTCTTGTGGATCAAGCAAGGATTCTCTGCGAGACTAAATCATGGATCGGTCCTATATGGAATGCGTACGGAGGTCATTACTTTAGTCCTGCTCAAGCATTAACGTTCGATTATTTGCTAGACAACCTCCCCGATAAAAAGGATGAGAGAATTTTATGTTTGGCGGCATGTATAGCTGCAGCAAGTGAGTGTGTCGCGTCACCTGGGCATACTGCTCAACCGTTTCAACCTACTAAAGGGGCTGGTAAATACATACTTGAATCATGGCGGCGAGACCCATTGGAAAGATGTAAGAATAATTTAGGGTTTTTATGTCCAAAATTTGCCAAAGTGCCCGGATGTGCTATAACAGCCGATGCTCAAAATGTTATCTCACAATTAAATTCGAGGGATCTTGTTTTTATTGATCCACCTTATTCAGGTGTTCAATATAGCCGGTTTTACCATGTCCTTGAAACAATTGCTCGCTGTAATAAACAGATATCTGTTTCGGGGGTGGGAAGATATCCGTCTTTAGATGAGAGGCCGCAATCCAAGTTTAGCAATATAAGTCAGGCAAAAGATGCCCTAAAGTTAATTTTAAAAGGTATTGCAGAAAAGGGATCGACAATAATATTCACATTTCCGTCTGGAGATTCAAGTAATGGGTTATCTGGGGATTACATAAAAGCTGTTGCCTCTGAATGGTTTCAGGTAGAAGACAAGAACACTATTGAAGGACAATTCAGTTCTCTCGGCGGTAATAACGGCAACAGAAAAGCTCGGACCAAATCAAGTGAATTGATTTTATTATTGAGGCCAAAGTCAGTTAGTGTATAATCTGAAGTATATAATACAAAACGGCTCTGAGATTTCCCAGAGCCGTTGATTTTAAATTCCAAATCCCATCTGACCCTCCGGTATTACCTCCTTTCTCCTTGTCCGTCTGACCACCACTGTCTTCTGGCTCACCCAATCATCCCAGGTCATTACTTTCGATCCAGGAATGATCACCGCGCTCGGGGTCGTCAGGCTGCCCATCGGATTGTGGCTGACCTGCAGATCATCAGCAAACAAGGTCTGTAGGTCAGATAGCTTCGCGCCGTCCAGCACATCACGAGCAAGCTGAGTGAGAAAGTCGCCTTCCTCTTCTGGGACAATTGCTCCTCCGACCTCATCACCGTAGACGAGCTGCGCAGCCTTCATCTTCCTACCCATGAGGGCCAGGGCTGTCGCTTCCATCGCCGAGTTGTAGACTGAGAAGATCGCCTTGACCGGTTGGGTCTGCCCCAACCGCCACACACGTCGGACACTTTGCCAAAGTGTGTAGAGTGAATATTCGATCTCAAAAAACACCACTGTTGAGAATTGCACCAGGTCGAGACCCGTTTCCACAAGTCGAGGGTTACAAATCAGAACATCGATGGTATTCACACGTCTGGCGATCCATTCTTCACGCTTTCGCGGGTCAACATTACCACCCAGGATAGAAACTCTCAGTCCGTTGGCTTGCAGAGGCATCATCACCCGGTCTTGAATATCGCGAGTACCGGTCTGACGAACATAGATCAGCACTTTGCGCCCCTGCTGCTTCTCGATCTTGCAGAAGTCCGCTAGCCAGTTTTCTTTTGGCAGCCATTTGTGGCCATTCGGGTTGATTGCCGGCAACTCCATCAGCGGTACTTTCCGCACGGTTTTGCCATCGCCGTCATCCACCTCATCTACCACCACAACCTCATCCCGAAAAGCAGAATTCGGTCGTGCCAGTGTCCATTGAAGCCAGGTAGACAGGTAACGACTGGATTGGATAGCTAGTTGTTTCAGGCTGCTGTCCATGCTGTGATATTGCTGTCCCTGGTCATCGAGCATATCCAGGGCAACCACCTCTTCCTTATACGATGGTAGAGCCAGATTCAGATCCTTCAGGCTCAGGAATATGGTGGTGTCTAGTAACCGGCTCACAATGGCTGGGCTGACACCCGGCTGTTCTTTAGCTTGATTACGGTAGCGCCTGTTGCCAGTGTAAACGCCATCTTCATCGGCGTCTTCATTACGCCTCCGTTTTCGGGTGGTTTCAAGCACTCCATACAACCGCGCCCAGCGTTTCTCGTCGTGGAAAGCAAAATCACGGCGGACACCGTGGTTCAAGCGATGCAGCAACCAGAAAATTGAGGTGCTTTTGCCACCAAAGAATGTCCCGGTGAGTGTTAGCGTCCACTTCACAGCTGTTACCAGTTGATGGAACGCGACTCCCCGATCTGATGACTTGGATTTAAACTGATGGACCTCATCGGCTATCAGAAGCTTGAAAGCGCCCTTCGCATGTTTGGTGATGTACTCCGAAATGCTATGTCGCCTCGCCCCATTGAACTCAAACAAAGGTGTCCCACATGGACGCGTGCCCCATACCGAGTCACCATTGGCATCAAGTTTCGTCCTCCCGTCTGCATCCAACTCCCAACCAGGGATTCGATTGTGACAGAATTGGCGTTTTTCTGCCAATTCAGAGGCGTCAGTTACCGTAACCACAAATCCGTCCTTTTCGACCATCACGACCTTACCACAACCAGGACAAGCACAGGCATCTACAATCTTTCCAGTCAGGGGGTCTCTCGCTTTCCTGGTGATGACGGACGGCTGCCATCCAGCCCCGAATTTGGCAGAGGTGTGTGCTACTACTGCCACCCATTTGGGCTTTGAACCTCCTTTCTTTTGAGCAGTATCACAGGCTGCTTTATATTGATCCAGGAATTCACGGACATCGTTCACATCATAAACTTCGTCACTATTCCGACCGATGCGACGGATTTCTCGTGCATATGCTCCTGGGATCACTTCCTCGATTTCGCGGATCCATTTGGGTACGAGGTGTGGAGGACAAAGCACGATTGCAGGATAAGCATCCAGCAGCTCTATCACCCCAGTTGATATTGTCGTCTTCCCGGTACCCATTTCTGC
>Ga0208695_1001782_pt1 | contig 17074 bp, 26 predicted proteins | sample AD_UKC111_MetaG_FD_184449 | JGI IMG/M metagenome (GOLD analysis project Ga0208695, IMG submission 184449) | Active sludge microbial communities of municipal wastewater-treating anaerobic digesters from Hong Kong - AD_UKC111_MetaG (SPAdes)... | ecosystem: Engineered > Bioreactor > Anaerobic >... | reverse complement strand
AAGCGATAGAGCTACAGACTGGAGAAGCATCCGTAGGTATCATGACCAATATAACGTAGTCAGCTAAGACTTAGGCTGGTCAACCAGGCTTTTTACAAGCCTACGACTTTAGTCGTGGGTAGTTGACACCTCCTCTTTTGTGTGTGAAAATATCTATAATACCTCAGCCATACTTCCCGTGTATTTTCCTAATTGCCTTTGATGCCCCTTTAAGGTTGAACACAAAATGTACTGGTCCAATTCGGTCCCAGTCGAGTTCAAGAATCATAGACTTCGATGTTCTAAGCCTTTCATCCACTTTCTGCGGATCCAAGAAGAATAGTTGTGGACCAAGCGACGTTTGAACTAGGGTTACTCGTTCAAGAGTGTTGTCCCACCTTACTATTCCCATGACCACTTGGGTTGACCCGCTAATTGGTATGCCAACCACATCCGGTGGCCAGTTGAAGTTGATACCAACGACCTCATCCGTACCATCATATCTAACAACAACCTGTGCTTTGACATCTTCGTATGGAATCAGCCTGCACTCAGTTGCAGATGTGTATGGTGAATATGCCTCCCATACATCTTGAGATATCATTATGTTGTGAATAGCACGTGTATGCCATCTAAAATGCCACACTAAGAATGCTATTAACGCCGACATCAATATTACTACGCATGCAATAATAATTGCAACACTACCCATACGGCAACCTTCCTTTCAATAGTCTACTCACCTATTTTCTAGAAAAAGGCACCACCAACGCATAAGGTGATGCCCTATTTGTTATTTTTCCATATCGTCTAATATTCCGTCAACAATTGCTGCTATGTCACAACCAGGAATATTACAATCAGTATACAACCAGCGCTCGTGTACTTTCTTGACTAGATCGTCTAGCTGACTATCTGAAAATTCAATACCACGCTCTTTAACTCTTTCCTTTGCAATATCCCGGAGGTCTTTTTCCGTGTTCCAATTAACCACAACGGCCTCTGACTCTAAAATACTAAGAGAACCTTGTGCTTGAAGCTCTAATAGCTTTCTCATACCATTTTTGGTCACGTCCGATAGAATTATGTACTTGTCCATTTACCTTCGCCTCCTATCGGTTGTATTTTTGATCGAACTTATACTCATCTCCGAACCAGAAAGCGAGGGCTTCAAAGAATGAAATAATTGCTGGGATATATGTCCACACAAATAGCAGATAGAATATACCCCACCACTGGCCCAAATAGAACCTGTGAATGCCCAAACCACCTAAGAAAAAGGCCAATGTGCCAGCCACATTCTTGCTCTTTTTGTTTTTCGGTTTTACCCTATCCAGTGCCTCATTCAATTTTTCTGGATTAACTACTGCACCACATTTTGGGCATACAGCAGTGTCATATCCAATTTCTGTACCACAATATTTACAATACATACAATCGCCTCCTCAGCTATAGTTGTTTGACTCCTCCGCCTTATCCCGCACTTAATCCGTCATATCTATCACATCAAGTATAAAGTTTCTCACCTCCTCTTCTAGATCAATTTTACCACTTAATTTCTCTAACTTAGCCATAATTTTTTCTAGTGACTTATCTGTTTCTGCAATCGACATCAGCACGAAGTACTCAACTTCATTTTTGCTGATGCTCCACCAAAAGAAAGGGTCTTCAGCTACTATGTTGTCTCGATATTTTTCCTTTAACTCGGGTAACTGTTGCTCGTCAACATCAAGTATAACTATCATATCACCACTCCTCATCATCTTCGGCATCTTGGTCATCGTCATCGTCTTCCCATTCGTCGAAGTTCTTCAACTTACCCTTAGAGCTCCAAGAGAGATTTGGTGGGTCAATAGCGAGTACCTTTACCACCTCATCTCTTATCAATTCCTCCAAAACGCTTTCAAATTCAAAGTCGTCCAATACCTCAATAACGTACTTGCTCATACCAACACCTCCTTGTAGTTTTGTTAAAATAATATGCGTAACGCATACTGAACAAACATACTACCTATAAATATAGCTGATTACGCCGTGAGCTCGGGTTTCCTCTGGATGCAACGGCTCTTTACTCGACCATGCGAAGCAACGCGGAGCATGGTGGAAAGCCATTGCAGCATGTATCACCTCCTTGTGATGATGAAAAAAATCGCATACAGGAACAAAGCCTGTATGCGTATATATTATCTATCTTAACTTTGAAACTATTTTGCTCACGTCTTTGTTTCTGGCAAGAATAATAATATCGTGATCTAAGCTATCGATAACAATGACCATCTTGACTACTTGAACCCTATACGCTTGAAAAAGTTTGTACCAGTAAACCCATGCTGGTACTAAGGTTAATATAGTCAAAGCTGGATTTACTGGTAGAAGCGTAAACGATGCAAACAATAGTACGAAGAGTATTATATATTCAAGGCCCGAAAATGCAGTAAATGGCCTTGAAATTTTTATCGCCTTAATGTGAGACACCGGTACAGATATCATAGAACGTTTATTAACAATTTCAAGTCTTGTTATTTTGCTGTACTTGGCTACTTGGGCTTTTGCCCTTTCGCCATTGTATATAACCCTAACACTTCTCACCATAATCATCCCTCCTTTTGTCAAGTAGAAAAAATAATTTTGAGATTGTTATCCAACCTCTATATAGATATGACAAAAGAAACAGGATTTTTCACCAATAATAATGGGCGAGCCCACACTTGGCAGACCCGCCCGTTATGATTATCTTAATTCCTTTATCTTATCAAATAGGTTCTTCAGCCTTTGCTGATTATCCAGATTTTCAACTGTGCTACTCGCTTGGGGCACGCTTTCGCTTATCTTAGGCTGTATGATAGTCTGGCTTTTCTTCTTGTTCTCGGCTGGAGCTTTTACCCTAGCATTTGCATATATATACGTTGATAAGTACATTGGCTCTGGACCGGGTATTTTGACGATTGTACCTTTCTTAAGAAGATCGTTTATAGCGCTATTGGCTAGTACTCTCCAGCGCACTTGTTTAGATGACGGATAAAACTCAAAATCGCCTTTCAGTGGTTCTTTCTCGATCGTCTCTTTGACCTTGTTCATTAGGTTGTTAAATGTTATTGCGGGATTTGCGTTGATTATTTCAAGCACTTTATCCCTTATAAAATCGAATCGATGATACTCGACAGTAGTGATTTCACCGCGTGCGTTAATAGTGTTCTTCTTAACAGCTTGGACATCTTCTGCATCTTTTACTAGTGACGAAACAACGTTAACAATCTCTTCGGCTATAGACAACAATGAATCTACAATCCGGTCTCTCTCAGCCTTATCCATGCTTGTCCCTCCTTCGCGGACTTTACTTACTTACGAGTAACTTACTCACGAGTAACTAACTCTACTTGTTATCTTTTACATTTAATAGCTTGAATGCATCTCTGGCTTGTTGATATGTTAAATCGTCAATTGACTCCACAAAGAATTCGCTTAAAATCCTATTAAGGTCATCTTCTGCTACCTGCTCAAATGCTTTATAAATCTTGCTCTTCGTCGCACTTGGTAAGTCACGCACTAACTGGCTCTTGATATCGTTGTTTTGTTTACTTGGTGTTTGTTCAATTTCTATGACTTTTGCTTCCTTTAATTCTTGCTTAAATAGCTCAACACTTTCACCCGAATCGTTCTTAAAATAATCATGATTCATTCCCAATTTCTTTATCACAGGCTTGAATGCTTCTATCGTGGGATTAATTATTTCAGCGGGCAGACTATTGCTTCTATCCTTCTCAACTACGGCAACAACATCCTTACCACGTCTCTCCATTCGAAGCAAAATGTGTGGTTCATACTGTGTGTCGCCTTCAGCCTTCATTCTCGTGCCCGTTACAATAAGATCTCCATTCTTAAGAGTATACATCACGGATATTCTGCCAGTTATAAATACATGCTTATCCATCTGCAGTAGCATACCCATTAGCTTCTTATATGGTTTCTTTATAAATCTCCAATCTCCAAATGTTATATCGCCATTCTCAGCACGCTTTTGAGCACGTGGGTCTTTGGATTGCTCTAAAGTTTTCAGATAACTTTCTTGAGCATCTTCCCAAAAATGTGTTATACTGTCAATGATTATCACATCATATTGCTTAATATTCTCAGGTTGTAAAGCTTCAAGTGCTTCTTGCAAACTACGAGTATGCAATACATCAAAGTCAAACTCCGACGCATACATATCAGTTCCATGTTCTGAATCTATGACTGCGACTTTCCCTAACTTAGTTCCAATAAGTAAACTGGTATAAGTCTTTCCAGTACCCGCTTCACCATACAGAGCCACTTTCAATTTCCCCACTAACGCACTAGCCTTTTTGAATTCCGCCATTATCCATCACCTCTCAAATAATTTAATATTCCAAATGAGTATCAATATCAAAATTGTCACCACTATAAATATCAGTAATATGCACATAACGTTTGGCATCAGTATACTTGCCTCTTACATAGACTAACTGGGAAGTCTTTCTGTCAATTACCAGACTCCCCTCCAACTTGTCAGAATGATTTCTATTGATAACTATAAACACTCTAACGATATTATTAATGACGACTTGCATGCCTTCTATTCCCTGAAAGTTAACAGTTGCATTGTCAAAATCAACATACGGCTTATCGAGGTCTTGTTCTCTATATAGATGCCGCTCAATCTTATAAGAAGTAAGCCGTTGTGGTCTAAATGCCAAATATCTTCTCTTATCTGGCACAAGTATAAATTGAATTAATCTATCAAATATCATCACTCCCGCCTCCATCATGTTGTTCTCGCTCAGGATTGCTTATCTGCCAAGTCTTTCTATATCTAGTCTCAAATAAGTCTGGTGCAACATTCTGCAATTTCTTTGTATCTACCGTAAGATAGTCTATACCAAAATCCTGTAAAACTGTGTTCGGTGTCACTCCATCGCGCAATACCTTATATTCAGAAGTTACCTCCATTAACACCTTACCATTACTAAGCGGTATCTGTTTATGTAACTGAGCTGCATTCTTTAGCTGTCGCTCAATTGCCTTCATTAAAGGGCCTAGTTTGTCATATAGCTCCGCAAGCTTATCAATTGGAATTGTTTGCATATCCTTAGTACTTTGTATACTATCTAGCGAATTCATTAATGGGCACTCCAACAAAGCAGGACACGTTTCGCATTGCTTGCCTGTCCTCGGTTCAAAGTTATTTTCTAATATCTGCTTTACAGCTTCCTCTAACTGCGCATAGTATGACTCAATCTTATCAGAAACTAATGTTATTGCCTGATTTGGTGTTAACAATACAGCAGTTTTTTTGTCTAGTGCTTTTGCATACAGCGAGGCTTGCTTATATTCCACATCGCCAACCTTATCATAACTCTTGATCTCATAAACAGCATCGTCACCAACTACGTCAACATATCCCTGAAACGTCACTCCAGCAACGTCATGAGTAAAATACTGTTCAAACACTACACCAACGCCAAGTGGTTCAAATTCCGCGAGCTTATTTGCGACAACTGCAGCACGAGATTCGATATAATCAGATGGTGGAAATGGGTTTTCGTAGAATTCCTTAACCATCTGGTGAAAGTTACTGCCAGCCTGCATTGCTGCAAGCTGGTCTTCACCAAATTGTTCCTTAGAACCTTCTAAAGCTACCTTCTGAAATTTCAGTGGACACTCAAAAAATATTCTCAACTTCGAATAACTCAATAACATATTTTTCCCTCCTTTTTTATTATGGCTCTTACTACAATAATTATACACCCATATACTGTTAGTGTCAACGCTTTTTTGACTTTTGCAAATTTGAAACGCTGTTTATCGCCTGCATAAGTTCGCGCGATTTTTGTTCTAAGATTTCAAAATCCTGCTGACTTATTGTGTCAGAACTCTGTACCTGCTTAATTTCTCTTAAAAGGGCTGTTGCTTGATCATAGAATTGGATAGCACGCAACGCCATTGTAAAGGTTGTAATTTGGTCTTTTTCACTGCGACGTCTCCTATAATCATCTATCTGTTCTTTCAGTGGCAATAGAGCTTGACTGACTAAATTTGTAACCATCGCTGTCATTTCAATTATTTCTGTTACCTTCTCTTTTTCCATACTCTGCGGCACTAACTCTCACATCAATGAGTTGAAAGCGCCATTCCTCCCTTCAAAATTAGTCGGGTTCAAAAGCAACCGTATAACAAAAAAATAGCCCTGGACTAAACATCCAGGGCAAAGCTAATTCCTTGTTTCTATACTTCCTTACCAGTTTCGTATGCTTTCTTCCATGTTATTGTATCTCCATACTGGAAGTGCCACGGCTCGCGAGGCATGTTCTTAAACCAGCCACCCCAGTAGGCGTTTACCTTCTTTGCTGCAGACTCTAGAATATTCTGAATTGCCTGTTCACTTGTTACTGCTCGGCCAGATTTGATTTCGACGATGCTTATATCAATTGCCATTCCAAAGATATGAGGGCTTTGTAAACCAGCGGAATATTTTGGATTAGCCTTAGCTAGCTTTTGTGCTTGTTCTGGGTCTCGAATTGTATTATTTACCTGTATTCTGTAATTTTTCCCTAGTGCTTTTCCAAGTTCATCGAATAGTTTAACTACTTTAGGTTTGAATAGTGGGTGTAGTGCGTCTATGCTTGTTTCGTATCCATCACTAGCCGGTTTGGTATTGAATTCTATTGGCGCAAAGTGTGGGTATGTTATTCGACGTTTACTACCAGACAACCTTTCAAGTTTTGGAAATTCCATAAATGTCCCCCCCTTTTTTCTTGGTCACTAACATTATATCAGCTTAGCTCGTCATCTGCAGGAAGGGGGAGGTGTTTCAACCTTTAGTTCACCTCCTTTCGATAAAATGCTACTTCCGGGGGCAGAAGGTACTTCCGGGGGCGGAAGGTGCTTCCGGGGGCAGAAGTTGTTAACCTATTGCTTTGGGATTCCGCCATTACCACCTCCCTGCCCAGACGTATTCTGCTGTCGCATCATATCGTCGTACTTGACAATCTCAAATAGCAATCTTATAAATTCAGCATCTTCATCTTCACTTCGCTGTTTGTTGCTGTTTTCGAACCAAGGTTTCAACTTCTCCCATACCTCTTTCAGTACTCCACTCACGTCATCCATCATCGTCCCTCCTCTGTTGTCAATTTGTGGCACTAACCGAACATGCCACCATTAGTTATGTCCTTGGCACTTAGCAATGTCAAGTTATAACTCAACTTTATGCCAAACTCAGCGTAACAATTAAAAATAGAAACACTGCTGCCGTCATTGAGTTCATTCGCCAATATGATCATGTTCTTGCCTCTATACTCGTATCCATCAAAGCAACGGAATATATAAAAATTGTTATAATCATCATACCTAACCGATACTGCAAATCTGCCATTCCGACTTTCAAAGCTGAATAGCACAGCCAGAATACCTGAAGATAGCATGGCGCCTGTCATATTGCGTAGATCACGTATCTTATAATCAATATGAACTACGCCATCTGGCCCTGCTCCGTTATCAAACCATGTTGTATTATATGTTTGCCTTACTATCTCCTTTTCTTTTCTTCTATAAATATCGTCCGGCGGTTCATGCGAAATGCACTCAAGTCGCAAATCTGGCCTGTCTATTAAGCCAGTCAGCATGGCAATTACGATACCTGCAAAATCACAAAGTGCACTAATATCAGGTGTGAATTCCTCAACCACATTTTTCAAACGGATCTCCATCTTTTGCGCGCCACTAACAAACATCCTAATTATAAATTCAAAAGCATTAATGCTGGTTAGCTGATAATATATGCCATGTTTTATTCGGCTTATTCTTCTATCTTGCCCGTTACGAAACCAACAAGCGCCAGTAAGATTTCCATCACAAATAAAATCTTGCGTTGATGGCTTGAAATATGTATATCCGTCATTAACTTGCAGTTCAACGCCAGTAAAATTTTGTAAGTTGCGACGTTTATCTTGGAATATCACATTAATCACCTTCTTCCTTAGATAACTCTATAATTTCCTCAGCGGTTAGAATATCAATTTGTTTCTTTTCCATTTTGCCCGTAGCCTTATCCAAGATAATTATATCTTGACCTTGCACAATCCAAATTGCATCGTTGGTTTCAAAATACTTGCTGGTGCGTGCGACAAAAGTTGATTTGTGACTCTGGGTCAGACCATAATCAAAAGATATATACAGTGCATTGTTCTTGTCATCAGTAGCAATAAAAAAATACGAACACAATACGTCAAAATCCGGATGCAGAGAGTCAAGTCTTATCACATCTATATCGTTATGCACTATGTTATCGTAGACAAATCTATAAAGTTGGAACTTTTGATATCTGGTGCACGAAACTGCCAGAAAGTAGATCAGCGTAGCTAAGAACGAGTAGTATGCGTCTATTCTAATAGGCTGTGGAATTGTCGCTATGAATTGCTTAATATTTTCCCCACGTTGAAATGCTGTAATTGTGAGGTCGACATATCTTCTGGCTTGCTTTTCGACATGTAGTATCTTAGCCAAGTCGTCGTAGTGAATGTCCAAGATGATCTTATCTGGCCTTTCAGAATTTCTTTTGACAAACGTCTCATCACTTATATCTATAGCCCGCCAATAAAATTTTCTGCCTTCCATTTCTAGTTGAACACCGCTAAATGGTTCAGTCTTCTCAAGTTTGTACATAATTACGCTCCTTTCTTTTTCTAATGTACCTTGCACTATCTATAAATTCATTCGCTTGAATTAGAGTTAGTTCTATTTTCCTAAATGTACCGTCCTTATCTAATGAGTATAACATCCCATTGTTAGCTAACACATACACCCTGTTTTGGTATATACCAAACTTGCCTTCAAGTATCCACTTTCTACGAATCATTCGACATCTGGCATAGTTTTTTGATAATGCCAATATGACATCGTTACCATCGAGCATAAACTCATCCATGCCACCAAAATCCAGCGTGTCTACATATATAGACTCGCTATTTGAATGCTGATTATCATCGGTACCGTGCAAAACCGTAATATTAGGATATTGTGAGATTGATACTCTCAGAAATTCTAATACACACAACATATATCTTGCTATATACTTATCCAGCGATACGGTACTCGCACCAGTTATGATAAGAGATTTATAGGGACTGCCAACCTTATATAGTGTCAATTCGGCTGATTCAAAATTGTCACGTTTGTTATCTGCAATATATTTAACCACAGGCTCTGTACTATCAAATTCAGGCTCATAATTATCAACATTTCTAACGAATCTTGAACGTATATACAGTACCCTATCGCTCGTTTTTGTGGCGCTGGCCAACTTTATGCCAGTAAAATATGCAGGTTCGTCATCAGTTACAATTCCAAGCCCTTTCGTTATAAACTGCATGCTCTCACCTCCTTTATCAATCCTTCCTGACATACCTTGCATTTTCTATAAATTCAACTGGATCAATTATGCTTAGTTCCGCCTTAACAAAGCGCCCATCAAAGTTTATTGCATACAATGTACCGCTATCTGTGAGGATATATATTGCGTGATCATACACTCCAAATCTGCCTTCCAATAACCATTCAGAGCTAAGTACACGACATCTATCATACTCCTTGGAGAGTGCCACTATTACGTCTGAACCATCAAGCTCAATATCATCCTCTACCTCAAAATCAAGGTCAGAATCACTCACATGCAGATACTCAGTCTTAGAGCTAAATCCTAATCCATCAGAGTGCAAAACAGCGACATGTGGGAACTCTTTCATGGATATTCTAAAAAATGCGAGAATCAGCAGGAGCAAAGTAGATTTGTTTGCAAGATCGGATAGTGAACTCGTATCGAGATTGAAATGCTTGTACACAAGATCATGCCTGCATAGCGATAGACCTGGTTCCATATCAGAGAGAACATTGTCATTATCCAAATAATCTATCAACATTTTGCCATCTTTGAATTCCACATCATACCGCGCTATGTCCTTGACAAATTTTGAGCGTATATAGAGTGCCTTATTTTCTTTATTGGTTGGATTAAATAGCCTAATGCCTGTGAAGTTCTTAGGCCATTCGTCAGTTATAACGCCTAATCCTTTCACTTTGAATTGCATTTTCACACCTCCTTCAGGTCAAATATTCGATAATTTCTTGCGAGGTTATTAATGGTATGCAAAGATTGTCGTGTAAGACAGAACCATCTGGCAGGAACTTGTAATCTAGCTTTAGCTCCAAATTGCCATTCACATAGAATTCCAGAGTGCCTTCATAAAATTTCATGTTACCCTCTTTCAATATAGCACGAATATCTCTCAACAAAAACTTCTCGATGTTAGTACGCGTCAAGGATACAATATTATGCCTTAGATATCCCATCTTAAGGCTAGCTGTTAGGTTCTTCGGCATTATATGTTCCTCATATATTGGAAAAGTCGCATATCCAGACTTGCCCACCAAAATGCACATGCTGCGTTTCTTCAGGCCCGGCCTCGAATCCAATATTTGCATGATTGATCACCTCCTAAGATATCTCAATCCTTTTACCAATCAGAGCCGTTTGATTCTGCTTTGTATGGGGTGTCACCCATTTCAACAAGATCAGACAACGATATGCCAAAAAACTCAACGAAATCCTTCTTATATATGCCATCATTGCCAGTAAGTTCAATTGCGCGAACTCCGCCATCGTATTCTTGGCAGACATAAATGGCTTTCTTTGTGTACACACCATATCCAGTATACGTATAACCTGAAATGTCAAAATCATACGATCTGAATGCAACTTTGCTATAGCTGCATAGATACATACGTTCCTTGTCATTCAATTCTTTTGCCTCTGTCTCAAAACTCAAGCACAATGCAAGCTGACTAGTATCGTGCACCACATGCCTAACCAAGTTTGACTTATAAAATTTTACGTCTTTAATCCTAGTATTGAACTCTATTATGTATTCAATTCTTACATCTGTTGTGTCAGTTATCCTAGATAATAAATATATTAGATGTGCCAAAAGCGTTTTCAAATTGGGCATGCGGGAACTAATTGTGTGATGTAAAATCACTTGCAACGTGAGCTCTAAATTGCCATGAATATAATATTCTAAAGTCACGCAGTAGCTGTCATTATCCGAATTTTGTCCATGTTGCTGAGTATACTTATCAAAATCGAATTCAATAAACTTTGACACGGAAGTGTACATTAGTGACATTTTTCGTGAATTGAATGGCAATACCTGTGACACACCTTTGTCTATTCCTAACCTGAAAAAATCCCCATCTGGTGCATACGCATCCACTGCGCCAAAATGCGCATAACCATACCGCCCACAGATGACACAACCCGTGTATTTCTCACTTATTTGCTTATCATTCGTTATTCGCATACGCTCACCAACCATTGTAAGAAGTCATGCCCATTATATCTTCCCAACTAAGTCCGACTAGTTCTTTTGGCTTTCTAGAGTCGAATTCCTCCTTGCCATTGAATTCATAGGCCAGGATAGTATTGTTTGGTGACTTTCTGAATAGATAGATTGCATCTTTTTCATGAACGATATAGCCTGCCGCCTTAAAGAGGTAATACAGTAACAATCGTTGACTGTCAAAATCATTGGCAATAACTATCGCACAGAGCATTATTCTTTCAGTGTCAAATGTTCTGAACTCATCCGGCACGGCGAAACTGATGCCAAACTGAACATATTCCTCAGCGATGTCAGGCCTGGAAGGCTTATAACTCGCAGTTTTGGAATTATAGAACGTTATTCCATTTGAGTAGGCATCATGTATGTACTCAATTCTAAAGTCCCGTTGATCTGTTAGATTGGACAACAGACAACCAAAACCAGCAATTAATCCACCAAGGCTGTTTTCGGACGGTGCATACGCATCTTTTACAGGGAAATTGATTTGTAATTCTAGTTGACCTTTTATATAGGACTCAAGTGTAACCGAGTATCTATACTCTGAATTTGGTGCTCCCCACCGCACATATGATCTAAAATTTGCGGCATCATCGGCAATAAACTTGGCTACATCATTGGTAGTCAATTTAAAACTTCTGTCAATCCCGTATTCTAAGATGTATGCCTCAGGATCAGATTTACTTCGAATTATTCTATTCTTGTGCACAGGAAAATACGCACAAGCATATTGACCAATCAAGACACAGCCTGTATAGTTATCAATCGGTTGTTTTTCCTTAAATACTCGCATACAATCACCTCCTCACTCAATGATATCGTCAGAAGTTATCAATGGCAATTCCTGAATTCCCTCAAAATTGAATTCACTTATTCCATCAAGTTTGTGCACTATTATTGGTTTTCCATCCTGAACTTGGAAAACATTGACTGCTGTACCCACATTAATAATTCGTCCAGATAGTGCATACGTAGTTATATTTAGAACGTTCCCATAGGGATTGTCGTATATAATCGCATATATAATTGTACGCTCACGCCTAATAGTTTTCAAATTAATTGGAGTGTCAAAACTAATACCCAACCCAGCTTTATTATCATGTGCATAATCCAGGCTACATTTTCTAGTACCGCAAAATACTGTTGGTGGAAATTCCCATCCAGGGTTATACTTGATATACTCAACTTTCAAGTTTTGATAATTAGCTAGGCTGGATAAAAAATATATCAATCCAGTTAACAAGACGTCAGAAGGTTGGGTATTCCAAATAAGCAAGTTATCGTTAAGATGAAAATTGACCTTAAATTTGTTTTTGTCACCAGAGTAATATTCAAGAGTGACATAATAATTAGAATATGGATAACGGTTAGTACTGCGACAATATTCTGCACAATCCTCTGAAACAAACTCCTGTATTGAATCGTTGAGCAATTGGAATGTTGAATCCTTACTTCCAGGGAATTTTACAAGGCTAGACCAATCAGTAGGGGCAATATCATCAAAATACGCGTACCTGTTTTTCCCCATCAATATGCAACCTGTGTATCCATTGGGTATTACTTTACTGTCTAATATCTTCACGTTATCACCTCCTTTTTCACTTTAACTTGTCACTTATTTAGAATCTGATATGCTGTCATATATGTACTCCCTTAGCCACTCAAGCAGTTCTTCACCATAGTTTTCCCACTGAGCCTTAACATCCTTCAAAAGCCGTCTTACAAAAATATAGTCGAAAGCCCATGACTTTAGTCATTGGGATGAAGACTTATCTGAATGCTTGACAACTGCCTAGTCTTGTGGTATAATTTAATTATGGGTTTTGAAGCGAGCCCACGCTACCGCTAATTCATCCAAAGGGATGATTGGTAGCTGAAGTCTAGTGGAAACTAACTACATTTGTGTTATGCCTTCGGGCTGGCACAGAAGTTAGTAAGTACACTAGAACCTGCTGGCTTTAGCCACGCAGAGCTTCAGGTACATTGTCAGAAAACCTCTCATATTTTCACCTCCCCTAGATAATGTCCTCAGTCATCACGTCTTGCAAAGTGATACCAAACAATTCTTTTGGTTCAAAATTTTCAAATTCCACCTCGCCATTAAATTCAAAGCAAAACACCGTCCCATTTCTTGAAGCCTTAAATAAATAGAATTTGTTTCTTTCCGGAACGTGGCGAATATATCCAGATAATATGAAAGGATAAAATCCGGCATCCCACTTTTCTTCGCCCGCAGATATATCCGAAAAGAGCAACATTTGTTCATTATCAAATTCTTTGAATTCTGAAGGTGCGTCAAAACTAATTCCAAAAGTGCAATCAAAACAATAGACACCATCAACTGTATAAGTAAAATCGACCGGGCAGACGACATCGGTACTACCAAAAATATAAGGTTCGTTCATCCGCTCCATCCAAAAGTATTCTACCCTTATGTTTTGATACTCTGTCACACTTGAGAGCAAATATATCAAGCCAGCCATTAATCGGCTGAACGCGTGCAAATCAATACTATTTGGCTTTCCTAATTCAAGCTTTATTCTGATACTTACTTCGCCTTTGACATACAATTCTAGAGTCAGGGAATAATTATCTAGTTGGGTTCCTTTCTCCGCATCTTCGATGTTACACAAATCAATATCAATAAGGAGAAACTTTTGTACGGAAATTTTCAACGACTTAAGCACGTTTCTATAAATGTTAGCATGAGTATATTCGTTGATGTATTTTCGATGTGGTTCGGGAATAATACTGTTTTTATACACCGGAAAATAGGCGTAACGGTGTGCACCAGTTAAGATACAACCTGTATATTTTCTTATCTCTTTGGTATCCAATATTCTCATACGCTCACCTCCAAACTTATTTTTTAAAATCCGATAGAGCTAAAGCGGCTACTTTCTTTACTGCCTTTCGCCTACAATCCTTGCCTGTAAGTTCAACTGCTTTTAGCCCATCATCAGACTCCCAACACACCAATATGCCGTCTTCTGTGCATACACCATATCCATGATACAGATATATAGATATGTCAAAATCAGAATTTGTCCTAGCGGATTTGTCATCTGTACACAAATACGTGCGCTCTTCAGTATTACCTGACTTATAGCTTATGCACAAAGTTATAGAATCATAATTGAGCAGATATTCTGAAACAGATTTCGAATAGAAAAAGCTGTATGCCATCCCGAACCTATAATAGTCGCAGATATACTCAATTCTAAAATCATGTGCTTCTGTGAGACTTGATAACAAATATACAAATGTAGTTAGCATAACCGCCATATTACGTAAGAACGACTTAATACCCCAAGGTAATACGACCCCAAGTTCTAATTCTAGCTTTCCAGAAATGTAGAACTCAAGTCTAATCTTGTAATCTATTTTGTACTTCGCTATAACTTCTTCTGTGAAATCACCAATAATCCTACTAAAATCTTGCTTAACGAAGTCATATATCGGGATATAAACGCGTAGCATATCCATTCTGTCCAGATTCGTTACGGTAGAGGCACCCTCATTTACTTTGACAGTTTGAAATCTATAATCTATTGGATCAAAGTATGCATACGAATAATTGCCAACTAAAACACAACCCGTATATTTATCTGTTGCCTCTTTAACACTCGATATCCTCATATACTCACCTCCAATCACACCAAGGAAATGCTAATTGTTGATAGTTCGTATACTCGTTTATCCTTTGCAAGTCGTCCTCGCTCAGGCAAGGCATCGACTTTGGCAGTTTTCGTTTCCAATCGTTGCCAGATAAGACGACTCCTTTTATCTGATCATCCTTTTTCCAATATACCAGTATGCCGTCGTCTGTGCGTATACCCTTTCCACGATACGCACGAATATCTAATTGCCAATACCCCAAATATACCATGTCTTCTAAAGTTAAATGACAAGCCCGACATTCTTCGTACCACTTATCACTTATCACACTGCCTATACAGACATACACACGTTCATCTTGACTAGTTTGATAACTTATGCATGCCGAATTTCTATGACCAAATCCCACTAAACACTTTATGACTTTCGAACTAAAAAACTCACACTTCTCTGCTGGATACTCGGGATAACGACATATGTATTCAATTTTGAAATTTTCCTGATTTCTGAGCTTCAACAGTGTACGTAGAATCGCACTTAGAAATACGGCCGTGTTCGAAAAATTATAGTATGTCCGGCCTATAACATCACTACAATCGAGTTCGATTTTCAGTTCAAACTTACCAGAAATATAAAATAAGATCACAGCATCATGTGCTGTTTGACTCTTTTGACATAAGTAATGCCATGAAGAGAGACTAGACCTTAAGGAATAGGCTAATTCAATTGCTTCATGTCGACCTAAGCTGTAAATTTTTTTCGAGTCTCTACCTATTTTTTTCATGTTAAATGTGTCGCAAGGCGGTTCAAAAAATTTGACCTCTTTGCCGCCAACAAGTATGCAACCTGTATAGTTGTTTGGTATTTCTATGCCGTCCAATATTATCATCTTCTCGCCTTCTCCACAAATTCAGAGCTACCCAATAATTTCGGATTATTCAATATATCAGATAGGGTTAGGCAAGATAATGGGTCAAAATAACAAATGTCATATGGACTTGAGGTTATTAATTGAACAACCTTAGTCTCATTTTTACTCTCACGGCATACATAAATTTGGTTGTCCGTGTGATAACCGTACCCATGATATAGTAGCAAGTTTTGCCTTGGTTCAATACGACTAGTGCGAACATTCCAAACACGACAATCTAAAAAATGCCTATATTCGTCACGTTCTTTTATACTAGGGCTATCATAGCTTATGCAAAATCTTATGTTCGAGTATCTCCCAGTTACAGATGTTGGCTCATTAATTTCACACGATGCCTCCTTTGAACCAAAGATTCTAAGACCAGGCTCCATTTGTTTTCCGTACAGTCTTATGTATTCAAAATTGAAATTGTAACAGTCTTCTTCAACCACCGATAAGCTAGTTATCAAACCGCCTATTATCATCGATACGATTGGTATAAACTTTCTGTCTTTCTGTTTTAACAATATGCTAAGTTCTAGCTGCTTAACGTTGTCAATACAGAAAGTATTCGTAATCACATAAGGTTCACGTCTCTTATTTCTAATTGCATAGTCAATGTCTTCTGTTAGGAACTCAATGACCTTATCATACATATCTAAACTAAATTCCTTATCATATATCGCAATTCGATACATCCCGTCGTCGTACTCTTGCCAACCAAAATCTGGCGCGACTATAGGAATGTCACAACGGCCTTTTGCGCCTGTTATGACAAATTGCATGCTTGACATATTCTTTCACCTCCTCCACAACTTTGTTCCAACTTGCAATATCAATACAAAATTTGCCAAACACGTTAGATAAATTTGATGTCATCCCTTTTCACCTCTCCCTTGATGTGTTGAAGCAAAATCCCAATTGCCTCGTCTTTTTTCAGTGTTGGAATTTCAGCGGGTTCTAAGTGTAGGTTATAAATCCATATGCCATCAGAATAGAATTTCAACCTCATAATTTCACCATTGTGGACCAAATAAGCTTGATTTTTGAATATTGCCAGATAACACAGATACCCGTCATCGCCCACAGCAACATATGACTGGTCCGTATCACTGAAATCGACCACAAGGACAGAATTCGTGTACTTAAACTGTGC
>Ga0208695_1001781_pt1 | contig 17082 bp, 15 predicted proteins | sample AD_UKC111_MetaG_FD_184449 | JGI IMG/M metagenome (GOLD analysis project Ga0208695, IMG submission 184449) | Active sludge microbial communities of municipal wastewater-treating anaerobic digesters from Hong Kong - AD_UKC111_MetaG (SPAdes)... | ecosystem: Engineered > Bioreactor > Anaerobic >... | reverse complement strand
AGCATGTTTAGCAAGTGCATCTTCAATATCTAACTGTGCTAATTCTCTAAGTGTATTTGATGCTATCTGCATTAATACTATTCCTACAATACCAACTATCATCATAGCAATAAGTGCTTCTGCAAATCCTAATCCTTTATATTTTTTATCTAAACATTTCTTCATTATATTAATCTCTGTCTGATTTTATCTCATCATCTATTCCATATCTCTCATATGTATTTCCCTCAAAGGTAAAACAGTTTAAATTCCCTTCGCTCTCACATTCTGATTTATCACTAGGTCCATACACATGATGAATTATTTCACCCGACAGTGGATATACACTTATCATATCAAATGTATCACCACTTTTTCTTCTAAGAATAATATCCAGAGGCACAAAGTCATCTGCATTAAATGTCCCATCTTCATCATAATTTAAGACTTGCCCATCTCTTCCATAAATTATTGCTTTTCCTGTAAGAGATTCAAACAATACAAAACTCGGTGGATTTGATGACCCTTTTAAATCAAGGAGAGTAACTTGACCATCAAATCTGCTAAGAAGGGATAAGTCTTCTCCAAGAATAGAAATAAGGTTAGTACTATCTGTTGTACAACTAGACATATATCCACTATCCCCACAAGAAGCAGGTATACTTCCATTCTCGTACACCCCAGGTACTCCACACAATTTTACATCAGATATTTTCTCATTTACTCCATACCCAGAAGAGTACAAATTAGGCAGTTTAGCCCTTGTAAGGTCATGGGATTTTCCATCTAGCTCAAGTGTATCTCCAAAATTCTCAACAGGAGAACACCACTTGTACATTTTGTAATTTCCATTATTCCCATTACTTGAATCCGCATTTCTAAAGTCTATTCCAAATCCATATATCCAAGTAGCCTCTTCATTTTTATCCATATTCATTGCTTTTAATTTCGCTGATTGTATATCCTGCATTACTAATTCTACATTCTCATTAGCAGTAAATGTCTCATTTATTGAATTAAAGCCACTAATTCCAACAGCCGATAAAATTATAACAATGGACAAAACTATTAGCATTTCCATTAGTGTAAATCCTTGAAGTTTTTTAGCTGTAGCTTTCATGACAGTTTTAAGATAAGTATCTACATATAATTTAGCAGAATTTTAAAAAGTACTCAATATTAAAAGTAAAAGACCCTAGAAATAAACTCAAGAAGATATGGATAAAAGAGAAAAGTAATAGATAATGAGAGAAACATAAAAGGAAGTAGTGCTAGTGATGATTTTATTTTTTCTTTTTTAAATAAAACAATATACAGGGAATACAAGCCAGAAGATATCAGAAAGACATATATGTATCCTAAATATAATTTAAGATCAACGACCATACTAAGTCCTAATAGTACAAGTATATCTCCCATTCCAAAGGGTTTCTTCATCACCTTAGCAATAAGAAGTATAAATACACACATGACAATTCCACCTATTACTGCATTTTCAGGTATAGAATAATTTAAAAGTGTAAATATTAAAAAATATATTATTGAGAATATTAAGAACGTATCTACTAATTCTTTTGGTATTTCTTTGTACATACGGTCAAAATATGAAAAACAAAAAAAGAATATTAATACTATATATAGAATAGGGGAGAGTGAATGGTAATAGATACTTCCCATTCCTATACCCAATGCTAATTCAGAAATAGGATAATACTTTGGTATTTTATAACCACATTTGCTACACTTCCCTCTAAATATTATATATGAGAGTACTGGTATAAGCTCATATACTTTAAGCATTTTCCCACATTTCTCACAATGAGATCCTTTTACAAATATCTCTGGATATTTATATCCATTATCTATTCTATATAGCAGTGCATTTAAAAAGCTTGCTAATACAAGACCAAGTAAGAATATCATAAATGTAAGATATATATGCATGAATTCATTATACACTTTTGCAGATATTAAAAAGTAAGCCTCTTTTTCAAGAGGCCTACATACAATCAATAGAGTTTAATTAACCCACATTTATTCTCCTAGTTCTTATTTCCACCCATTATCCCACTCAGAACCACCACTCTGAAACACAGCCCATGCAGGATTGCCATTGTAATCTTTGTATGTCATTTCTGCAATAGGAATTGGACCTGAATTACCATTTTCGAATTGAATTGCTGGATCAACTGCTCCTATACCGTTTCCAGCACAATATACAGCACCGTCAGGATGATCATAATTATCCTCAGATGGTCCACGTAGTGTAACACAAATTAAAACGGCTTGATTACCTCCATCTCCACCCACACCATAAAAGTACGAAGCCGTAGTTCCACCATCAAAAGAATTAGCATCAATATATGGAACTAAAAGACCAGTATCATCCTGGTCTCCTACCAACTCTTTTAAGGAACAAATTGTCCCAACACAATTAGAAATACCTATACCATTAATTGGATACTCTCTTTCATCAGTATAATATGCCTGCAGTGATGTATATACTTGATCTACTGCATTTCTATGTGCTACATCATTTGCTCTATTAATAGCAAATCTACCAGCAGTAATACCTACTACAGTAAGGATAATTATAATACCCATTACTATAAGCATTTCTACTAGTGTAAAACCTGAATATTTCTTATTCATTGTTTTATATATTATTAAAAAATTATTTAACTTATATATCTTATATATAACTTATACAATTAAAGTAACAATGTCAAGAACCATACCCATTACCTCTGATAACTGGAACATAGGAGTATAAACACCAAGAGAAATAAAGGCAATTACAAGACCCATGATAACAAGAAAAACAGGCTCTAGTATAGAAGACATATTCTCAGTGGCCTGATCAACCTCTTCATTATAATATTGAGCAACCTTCTCTAAAACATTATCCAATTCACCAGTTTCCTCACCTACAGCAATCATACTACTAACAAGAAGAGGATAATAATCACTCCTTGCAATAGGAAGTGCCAATGAATTACCTTTCTCAACTTCATCCTTAGCTTCTAAAATAACCTCTCTAAACATAGTATTACTAAGTGACATTGCAGTTAACTCAAGTGCTCTACTTATTGAAAGACCACTACCTAAAAGCAGTGCTAAAATTCTTGTAAACTGAGCAATTTGCATCTTACTTATTATCCCACCAATAATAGGAATTTTAAGTACAATCTTATCACTACTTCTTTTCCCATTCGGAGTATCAATCCAAAGTTTTATTCCTATCACAATACCTAAAATTGCAATCAGTAGTACCCACCAGTAATTAATAAAGAAGTTACTCAAAGAGACCATTACTTTCGTAATAGTAGGAAGCTCTCCTCCAAACTCTGAATAGATATCACTCATTGCAGGAACAAGAACAAGCATCATTAAAACAACAACTGCTACGATTATAACAAGTAGAATAATAGGGTAGGTAAGTGCTCCTTTAATTTTTCCCTGAAGCTTATTTTTATTCTCCAACTCTGTTGCCAGTTTATTTAATATCTCTCCTAGATTACCACTAGACTCACCTGCTTCAATAAGGTTAATGGTAATATCATCAAATATCTCTTCAGTATTTCTAAATGAATCTGCTAAAGTCTTTCCTGCTTCTACAGATACTTTTACATTTGAAATTGTTTTCTTAAACAAAGGATTAGTAATTTGCTGTTCCATTATCTGTAATCCTCTTGTAAGTGGAAGACCTGCATTTACCATAGTTGCAAGCTGTCTCATAAAGACAACTTTATCCTTCATTGGCACTCCACCAATATTTATTTGAGATAGCTCTTCTAAATCTAAAGCTTTCTTCTCCTTTATATTTACAACAATCAAACCTCTATCCTGAAGAATTTCCTCTACAGCTTGAGCATCTCTTGCTTCTAGCTTTCCTTCTATTACTTTACCACTGTTGTCTCTTGCAGAATATCTAAAATTAGGCATATTTTTAACTCTTAAGTAATCTTAATACTTCCTCAGGATATACTGCATATTCCTGAGCTCTTTGTACAGATATAACTCCCTCACGAACAAGGTTAACGAGAGATCTCTCTAATGATACCATACCTATATCAGAGCTTGTTCTTATCACATTATCTATTTGATGAGTCTTTGCCTCTCTAATCATATTTCTGATTGCTGCATTTGCAATCATAACTTCACACACAACCCTTCTTCCTCCTTTATCAAGAGGAATTAATCTTTGGGCAACTACTGCTTCTAATATATTTGACAGCTGCATTCTTATCTGTTGTTGTTGATTATGTGGAAACACATCAATTATTCTATCTATTGTTTGAGCTGCACTATTCGTATGCAAGGTTGCAAACACCAAATGCCCTGTCTCGGCTAAAGTGATTGCAGAAGCAATTGTTTCATAATCTCTCATCTCACCTACAAGAATGACATCAGGATCTTGTCTAAGTGCACTTCGCAATGCAATAGGCCATGAATGTGTATCATCATTCATCTCCCTCTGATCAATCAAAGACTTCTTCCCTTCAAAAACATACTCAATTGGGTCTTCAATCGTTACAATATGAGCAAATCTTGTCATATTTATCTCTTCTAATATTGCAGCAAGAGATGTACTCTTACCATGTCCTGTAGGCCCAGTGATTAGTATAAAACCCTGTTTTAACTGTGCAAGTTGATGATAGATATTTGGAAGAAAAAGCTCATCTATGGTTCTTACTCTTGAAGGAATAATTCTAAATGCAGCAGCTAAATTCTTTTTTGTATAATATGCATTAATTCTGAATCTTGCAGGAATATCTCCTTCATAAAAATATGCTAAATCTATTTCTCTATTTACCTCCAGAAGCTCTTTTTTCTCATCAGATAGTACAGAAAAGATAAGTTCCTCTGCTTCTTCTGCTGTTATAATTTTATCACTTATCTCCATCAGTTGCCCATCTATCCTTACAATAGGAGGATAACCAACAGAAATATGAAGATCTGATGCATTGTGCTGAATAGCATAAAGAAGAAGTTCATCAATTTCCTTTGGTTCATTTAATTTCTGAATTATGGGCGGTTCTGGTTGCTCAACAAAAATAGGCTGAGCAAGATTAATCTCTTTTGGATCTCTCTTTAATGCTTTTGGTACTTTCTCACCTGGAATAATCTCTTCAAGAGGATTATTTACAAGACCCTTTAAAACACCTTCATCGCTTGGACTAGGAGTTAAATTAATACCTTGAGTATTGGGTTCAACATTTGTTGTAGTTGGGGAGATTTCTGACTGTGTTGGCACAGATGGTTGTACACCATTAACAGGTATAGTTGGAGCAGAGGTAGTAGAAACATTTTGGTTTGTAACCTGAGAATTACCCTGTGCTACATTAGGATACTGAACTGTATTGTTTTGGGCAGTATTGTCTTCCATCTTTTTTATTATATCTTAAATTTATTCTTTTGACACTCTCATAACCTCTTCAATAGAGGTAATGCCTTCTAATGCCTTTAAAAATCCGTCTTGCGTCATTGTAATCATACCATTTGCTCTTGCCTCTTTATCTATATCCTGAGCTGTAATATTTTCCATAACCATTCTACTAATTTTTTCGTTAACATCCAATACTTCAAAAATACCAATACGACCAACATAGCCAGAACCTCCGCATCTATCACACCCACTTCCTTTATAAAGATAAATAATTGGTTCTCCATCTGGCCCTATTTCAGGAGCCCTAAGTGCAGCAGCCCCTTCATCTCCTTTTGCCTTTTTAGCATTAATAACCTGAGTTGTATACTTAAATAGATCAAAACCTTCTATCCCTGATAAAACCTCCTTAAGTGCCTCCATTTCTGCTGGTGTTGCAGGTACAGCTTTCATACACCTTTGACATACTCTTCTTGGTAAACGCTGAGCAACTAAAAGACGCATAGTCGATGCTAAAAGATATGGCTCCATTCCCATATCCAGTAGTCTTGGTATTGCAGCAGCAGCACTGTTTGTATGCAGTGTAGATAAAACTAAATGTCCAGTAAGCGAAGCTTGTATAGCTAGCTCTGCAGTTTCTTGATCTCTAATCTCACCAACCATTACTATGTCAGGATCTTGTCTTAAAACTGATCGTAAACCAGTGGCAAAAGTAAGACCAACATCAGGATTAATCTGTACCTGTGTAACTCCAGGTATTCTAATTTCAACAGGGTCTTCCAAAGAAATCACATTAACGGAAGGATCGTTAACTTTCATTAGTGCACATGCAAGTGTTCTAGTTTTACCACTTCCTGTTGGACCAGTAACAAGTATTATTCCATTCGTAACAGATAGTGCATCCATAAAAAGCTTGTAAGCATTTCCTCTTAATCCAGTACCCTCTAAAGTTAGCCCCTCTGTATCAGATTCAAGTAAACGCATAACCACTTTCTCCCCATGAATTGTTGGCATAACAGAAACACGGATATCTATCTTGGAATTCTTCACCTTAACCTGAAATCTCCCATCTTGCGGAACTCTTTTCTCATCAATCTTTAAATTAGACATAATTTTAATACGCGAGACAACTGCTGGTGCAAGTGCTTTAGGAAGGGAAAGTCTCTCTGTCATAACACCATGGATTCTAAACCTTACCCTTAACCTCGTTTCCATTGGCTCTACATGAATATCAGATGACTTTGATACAACAGCATACTGTAAAATAGAGTTAACAATTCTTGCAACAGGAGCATTCTTTAAATCAATACTACTAATTAAATTAGGATCTTCATTAATCTCCTGTACAGGTACATCAACATCTTCTAGAGCCGCTGTAACCTCAGAGCTCATAAGATCTCCCATCCTTCTATCAAGGATATAGTTCAATCCATTCTCTGCTGTAATATATACAATTACCTTTGTATTAGGTGGATACTTCCTTTGTAATGCCTGAATAGCCTGTATGTCAAAAGGATCAAGCATTGCTATTTTTACATAATCATCTCCCCTTTCAAAAGGAACTGCCCTATATCTCTTTAAACTATCAACAGGTACTTCAGCAATAACACTCTCTGGGACATCATTCTCCATTAAATCAACGTAAGGGATATTAAAGATTGCAGACTTTGCCTTAGCTATCTGTTCATCATCAGCAAGCTTCATCTCCCTTATTATCGTCTCTTCATTTTTAGGAGAACGGCTTCTCTCAACCTGAACCTTAACAGCATCAGCTTCACTAATTATTCCCTGTCTCTGTAAATATGAAAGCAGTGTTTCCTGAGCCACAAATATAGGCAGTAAAATTAATATTAAATAATAATAGCAAGAGAAGAGAGTAATTTCACGACCTATAATGTAAATAAAACTAAAACCTTATAAAATACGGTAAAATCAAGCAGTTTAAGCACTCTAAATACAAGCTTTTTACCTTAAAATATGATAGAATAAAGGATATGACATACCTGATTATTGGAAATAATAGTGAAAGTATAAAAGAAGAAATTACAAGATTAATCTCAAGACTTTGGAACAAAAAAATCAATAAGGAAGTACTTGAAATTAGATCTGCAGATATTCATACAATTACAACAGAAAACATAAATAGCATAGGAATAGAGGATATAAAAAGACTCCAAAAAGAGATGATTTTTACTCCTTACTCAGAAAGTGTACAAGTTGCTCTAATCTTTAATGCTGATAAATTAACAGAAGAGGCACAAAATTCATTCCTTAAAACATTAGAAGAAAGCAATAACAATACTGCATATATCCTTACAACATCAAACGAAAAGAACCTTCTTCCTACCATTATCTCAAGATCTCTAAAAGTATATACAAAGGATATAAGTGTACAAGACAGTTCTAAGGGAGTACCTAAAACTCTAACTAAAAACCTAATCGATGCATTCAAGGATATAGAAAAAATTGCTAAAGATAAAGATAGTACAGATAACTTCTTAAACGAAGTAGAGCTTTACTATCAAGCTCTTCTTAAACAAAATTTAAAAGATAAAGAGCAATTAAAACAAATTTATGATAATATCCAATGCGTAGAAAAAACAAGAAGAAGAATAAATGCAAATGGCAATAAAAGACTTCTTTTAGAAAATCTTTTTCTTGTCTTAAGAGGTCACTCTTCCTCTTAACATTTCTTTCTAAAATGTATTAGAATGAAAATTACTTTGAAAAATAACTTAAATGAAACAGGCAATGTCAGAAAACAATTATAAAGCATCAAATATTCAGGTACTGCAAGGACTTGAAGCTATAAGAAAAAGACCAGCAATGTATATTGGATCTACAGACAGAAATGGTCTACAGCACATATTTACAGAAATTCTTGACAACTCGGTAGATGAAGCCATTGCGGGATATTGTACTAACATATGGGTAACTCTTTACAAAGACGGCTCCATATCTGTAAAAGATAATGGGAGAGGAATACCTGTTGAAAAGCACCCACAAACAAAAGTGTCTACACTTGAAACAGTTATGACAAACTTGCATGCGGGAGGAAAGTTTGAGGAAGGTGCATACAAAGTATCTGGAGGGTTGCATGGTGTTGGTATGAAATGTACTAATGCCTTATCAGAGTGGATGATAACTACAGTAAAAAGAGATGGCGGAATATATCAGCAAGAGTACAGGAGAGGAATTCCTGTAGCTCCTGTTAAAAAAGTGGGGACTGTACCAGACAATGAAACAGGTACAGAGCACAGATTCCTACCTGACAAAGAGATATTTACAGAAACTGATTTTGATTTTAAAGAGATTGTTAAAAATTGCAGACAGCATGCATATTTAACAGCAGGACTTAAAATTTCAATAACAGATGAAAGGGTAGAAGAGGGGAAACCTCCAAAAATCTTTAATCTGTATTTTGAAGATGGAATTAAGTCATATGTCTTGTTTATGAACTTAGATGAAAAACCTATAAATGAAGAACCTTTTTATGTAAAAAAAGAAAGTGATGGAATAATTGTAGAAGCAGCAATTCAGTATACAGATAGTATGGATGAAGATGTTAGGTGTTACACTAACAATATTATTAATCCAGAAGGTGGAACTCATTTGTCAGGATTTAGAACTGCACTTACTAGTGCAATAAATACATATGCACAGAAAGCAGAATTATTAAAAGGTTTAACAGATTCTTTAAGTGGAGATGATGTAAGAGAAGGGCTCACTGCTGTTGTATCAGTAAAAGTAACCAATCCTCAATTTGAGGGTCAGACAAAAATAAAATTAAATAATCCAGAAGTTAAAACTGCTGTTGCAAAAGTAATTAGAGATGAACTTTTAACATACCTTGATGAGCATCCTAAAGAAGCAAGAGCCATTATTGATAAAGCTGTACTTTCATACAAAGCAAAGGCAGCCGCAAAAGCTGCAAGAGATGCGGTAATCAGAAAGAATGCATTAGAAAGTACAACACTACCTGGGAAACTTGCTGATTGTATAAGTAACGATCCTAAGGAGTGTGAACTGTACATTGTAGAGGGAGATTCCGCAGGCGGAAGTGCAAAACAAGGAAGAGACAGACATACCCAAGCAGTACTGCCATTGCGAGGAAAAATTATTAACACAAACAAATATAGAGTAGATAGAGTATTAAGCAATAACGAGTTTAAGGATATTACAACAGCTCTAGGAGTAGGAATAGGGGCATCGCTAGATGTAAGCAAATTAAGATATCATAAAATTATAATAATGAGTGATGCAGATGTTGATGGTTTACACATCACAACTTTAGTACTTACCCTTCTTTACAGATTCTTTAAACCTCTAATAGAACAAGGGTATGTATATGTTGCACAGCCTCCACTACATAAGGTAGAAATTGGCAAAAAGAAATATTACTTTCTAAACGATGAAGAAAAAGATGCTTTTGTAAGAAAGGCTAAAACTGAAGGAAAAACTCCAGTAGCAAACAGATTTAAAGGTCTAGGAGAAATGAATCCAGACCAGCTTTGGGAAACAACTATGAATCCAGAAACAAGAGTTCTCAAAAGAGTCCAGATAGAAGATGCTCAAGAAGCTGAAAAAACTTTTGAAATGTTAATGGGAACAGAGGTTCCTCCAAGAAGAAGATTTATTCAAAAATATGCAAAAAAAGCTAATTTAGATATATAAAGACATGGCAGATAAAGAAGACTTAATAAAAAATGCACAAGAAAGTATAGATATTGAAAATCAAGAGCCACAAAACTCAACTGATGCGGAGCAAAATAATTCAGAAATCGATTTTAATCTATCATTCAAACCTGGAGAGATAAAAGAAAGGTCCATTGTTGATGAGATGAAATCCAACTACATTGATTACTCCATGTCCGTTATAGTCTCTCGTGCACTTCCTGATGTTAGAGATGGACTCAAACCTTCACAAAGAAGAGTACTAGTTGCAATGAATGACCTAGGTCTAACACCAACTTCTCATTTTAGAAAGTGTGCAAAAATTGCTGGTGATACCTCAGGTAACTACCACCCACATGGGGAAAGTGTAGTATACCCAACTCTTGTAAAAATGGCTCAAGAGTTTTCAACTAGATATATTTTAGTTGAAGGACAAGGGAACTTTGGCTCTATTGATGGAGACCCTGCTGCCGCAATGAGATACACAGAGGCAAGAATGGGAAAGATTACTCCTGAAATGCTTCGTGATTTAAATAAAGGAACTGTTACATTCATACCTAACTATGATGGAACAAGACTCGAACCAACAGTATTACCAACACTATTTCCAAACCTTTTAGCAAATGGAAGTCAAGGTATTGCAGTAGGAATGGCAACACAAATACCTCCTCATAATCTTACAGAGCTTGTAGATGCACTCCGAGAAATGATTAAAAGGGGAAATAAATGGCAAGGGGTGAGCATATACAACGAGCTTAGAAAAGCAAGAGAGAGTAGAGAAAAAGTACCTCAAACACTTAATGCAAAACCTGAGAATTACTTAGAAAACTATGTAGATACAAAATCTCTCGATTACAGTAAAGAGATTGAAAAAATAGTTGAAAGAATTAAAGAAACAAAGGAAACAATATATCCTGATTTCAAGTCAGATATATCTCCAGAAGAGTTAATTGAAATAATTCCAGGACCAGATTTCCCTACTGGAGGAATAATATATGATAGAGCTGAAATACTTAATGCATATGCAACAGGAAGAGGAAAAATACTTCAAAGAGCACAGGCATCAATAGTTGAGGGGAAAAATGGAAGATATCAGATAGTAATTACAGAAATTCCATATCAAGTAAATAAAGCTTACATGATAGAGAAAATTGCAGACTTAGTGAGAGAGAAAAAAATTACAGGAATTGCAGATATTAGAGATGAATCAAATAAAGATGGAATAAGGGTAGTTGTTGCTCTTAAGAAAGATGCACAGCCAAAAACTGTATTAAACAAACTATATAAATATACAGAAATGCAAAAGACCTTTAATGCAAATATGATTGCATTAGTAGACCAAGAACCAATTACTCTTTCACTAAAAAGAATGCTTGAATTATTCCTTTCTTTTAGAATTACTGTAACTGTAAGAAGGTACGAATATGACTTAGCAGAAGCAAGATATCATGCACATATACTTGAAGGATTACTTAGAGCATTAGATCTTTTAGATGAGGTAATTGCTACTATAAGGGGATCTAAGACTCAAGAGAGTGCAAAAACAAACTTAATGGATAAGTTTAAGTTTACTGATGTACAAGCACAAGCAATTTTGGATATGCAGCTTAGAAGACTTGCTGCTCTTGAGAGAATGAAACTGCAAAATGATTATAAAGAAACAAAAGAAAAGATTATTCAGTACAATGAAGTTCTAGATAGCCCTGATAAAATTCTTGAGGTAATTAGTAATGATCTAGAAGTAATGAAAGAAACATATGGAGATAAGAGAAGAACAAAGATTGTAAAGGGAAAAATCAATGAAATTTCAGATGAAGATTTAATTGCACAAGAGGAAACATTAATAACAATAACCCACTCAGGATATGTAAAAAGAGTACCACCTTCAACATATCAAACACAAAAGAGGGGAGGGAAAGGAATATCTGGTGGTGAAACTAAAGAGGGTGACTTTATTGAGCATGTCTTACTTTGCAACACACATGATGAATTACTACTATTTACAAACAAGGGCAGGGTATTTAGTACAAGAATATTTGAAATACCTGAATATGGAAGAACTGCAAAGGGTATTCCTTTAATCAACCTTGTTCAATTAGATCAAAATGAAATAATCACTTCTATTCTCACAAGAGATCCTAAGGGTGGAGTAATGGGCTCTGAAGAAATACAAGAGCAACAAGATGAAAAAGGTGTAGTTAGAAAGGCAGATTTTAAGTATTTCTTAATGGTGACAAAAGGTGGAATTATTAAAAAAACTGATTTAAAACAATTCTCAAAGATTAGAGCAAATGGATTAACTGCAATAAAACTAGAGCCTAACGATGAATTAATATGGGTTAAACCTACTACTGGAGATGATAATGTAATACTAGTTACAGCAGAAGGAAAATCAATAAGATTTAGTGAAAAGGATGTAAGGCCACTTGGCAGAAGTACAAGGGGCGTTACTGCTATGAAGTTTAAAACAGATACAGACTATATAGTTGGAATGGGGGTAGTAAGAAAAAATCAAGATAAACTATTTACTCTTTCAGAGAATGGACATGGAAAAATGACAAAACTCTCAGAATACCCATTACAAAAAAGAGGAGGAACAGGAGTATTTACATTCAGAGTAACACCAAAAACAGGGAAAGTTGTAGCCGCAAGAGTCCTTGATCATCCTAATGCAGAAATAGTTGTAATCTCTGAAAAATCAAAAGTTATTAGATCTTCTATTAAAGCCATTCCTACATTAGGAAGACAAACAAGCGGTGTTAAAGTTATGAATCTAAACAATGGCGATAAAGTAGCAACAATGGCTTTGCTATAAGTTTAGCTGTCTAAGTATGATACTATTTTAATCTCGTCTGGGTTAAAATTGTTATCCATATTCTTCCTGCTTTTTATTTTTTTCACTTCCTTAAGTATTAAAGATATCTCCTTGTCATTCTCAGAGATCTTTTTATCAAGCATCTTAAAATATTGATTTATTAATACTATTATATCTTCCATTTGTACATTGTTGTTTTTCATAATACCTTCTCCTAATATTTTATTAATATATTCTTTCATACTCCAAAATATATTTCCTGACCTAATATCCAATATCTCCCAGTTATATTTTTATCACTATAAATTTTTAAGTTATTCATTACACCCTTGAGCTTTTCTCTTCCCCATATATATGTGATAATCTATAAAGTATGAACAAAAAAGAGAAATATCAAAAGTTCCTAAAAATATATCAAACACTTGGCTTTATTCTGATTTTCATTACTATCGTCCTCATAGCTATACCAACTGCCCCATATGTATGGTATAGAATTAATCCAAAGGCAGTAGAAAAAGATGAAGAAAAAATAGTCCAAAATGTTGTTGAAGCAAAAGAAGAAATTCCACAAGAACCAAAGCCCATAGAAGAAAAAATCCCCCCTATTAATCCTAATCTTCCAGGAGGGTACTTTGTGGTAATAGAAGAAATAGGGGTAAACTCCCCAATTACAATAACAAAAGATTATAGAAAGGCACTGACAAAAGGAACATGGATTGTAAACGACTTTGGTACACCTGAAAACAATGACCTACCAATAATACTTGCTGCACATAGATTTGGATATTCAAGCTGGGGAACAAAAAAAAGAAACTTAATATCTTTTTACAATCTACCTAAAACAGGACCAGGAACAAAGGTAAGTATATATTGGAACCAAAGGGAATATATATATGAAATATATGATGGAAATGTTGGAACGTATATAACTGATTATAATGCAGATTTAATTCTATACACCTGTAAATATTATAACTCTCCAGAGAGAATCTTTAGATATGCTAAAAGAGTAAATTAAAATGAAAAAAGTATTAATATTACTAATATTTTTAATACTAATACTCTCAATTCCTCAAAAAACAGCAGAGCTTACTATTAACTGGGATACAGATTACAAAGATAAAGAGATATATCAGTGGGTTGAAAATCCACAGGAGATTATTGATACAAGTACAATAGTACAAATACAGAAGAAAGAAGAAAACAGTATAAAGTGGTGGGAGTATCCTAGTACTATTTATCCAACAAAAAGGAACGGAGATGATTTACTTGTTTTAGTAAATAAACAGTACAAGCTTCCAAGTTCATATGCACCAAAAGATTTAGTAAAAGCAAGTAAAAGTGGAATAAGAAGGGGAGAAAATTACTACCTTAGGAGCATAGTTATTCCAGATTTAACTAGAATGATAACTGATGCCAAATCAGAAGGAGTGGATTTAAGTATTGTATCAGGGTACAGATCATACCAAACACAAATAGATACCTACAATTATTGGTTGAAAATGAATAATGGAAATACCAGTTTGGTTGATACCTTCTCAGCAAGAGCAGGGCACAGTCAGCATCAGCTTGGAACAGCTATAGACTTTAGTACAAATGAAATAGGGGATAAACTGGGGGATGAATTCTCAAACACAAAAGCAAGTAAATGGCTTTCTCAAAATGCATACAAATACGGATTTGTAATTTCATATCCAAAAGGCTACGAGAATATTACAGGATACAAACATGAAAGCTGGCATTATAGATATATTGGATTAGAGAACGCTCAAAACATGATTAACTCGAGAAAAATACTAGAACTGTATCTTAGGGACCACAACCTATAGTATAGACTTTTAGGACTAGTTAGAGTATAATACTTATGTATTTAAATTAACTAGCCCTTTAATATGAAAAAGTTAACAGCACTCTTAGCTGTAGCAGTTACCCTCCTTTCAAATGCATCAACTGTTTTCGCAACTGGAAATGTATATGGCCCTTATAACCCATATGAGCATGAACCAATACCTACAGGTTTTGAGGATACAAGCATTTTCTACATTGGAGCAGCAATTACATTTATAACAGGAATGGTAATTCTTTCTACAGTTAAGCGCCTTAAGAATGAGCAGTCTATGTAAAAGTAGACTGCCCTCTGGGCTTTTTAAATACCATTATTTTTAAATACATATAAATGAAAATATCTTTAGTTTTACCAACATACAAAAAAGAAAGAGAAGTTATTGATCAACTTGAAAGGTTGTATGGATATCTTTCAAGGGTTAATCCTGACTTTGAACTCATCTTTGTTATAGATGGATATATTGATAATACTAAAGATATATTAGAAAAGTATGTAAAAGAAAACAGACTTAAAAAGGTAAAAACAGTTGGATACAAAGAGAATAGGGGAAAGGGATATGCAGTAAGGTATGGAATGAAAAAAGCGAATGGAGATGTAATAGGGTATATTGATGCAGATACCGATATTCAGATAAGATCTCTTGGTTATGCCATTAAAGAGATTAAAAAGGATGATGTATATGCTGTTATTCCTTCTAAACTACATAAAGATTCTAATGTTGAAATGACATTTACAAGAAAAATATTTTCATATGGTTTAATGGCTGTAAATAAAATATTCTTAAAATTACCTCAAAATATTACAGATGTAGGATGTGGATTAAAGTTATTTAAGAAAGATTTAATACAAAGGATATTACCTAATTTAAATGTAAACAGATTTGCTATTGATTCTGAAATATTAAATGAAATAGGAAAAGTAGGGTATACTGTTTCTGTAACTCCATTCTTTTTAAACAAAAACAGATCTCAATCTACATCTGCAAATATTAAAGATATAACAAGAATGATTATGGATATTATTAAAATATCTGTGATGGAGTATAAAATCTTCAATCAAAGAGTATTACAAAAATACAAAGAGGAACTCTAACTACCCGCCTGTTACTTCTAATCTATATTGAACATTTCTGTGTTAAGTTATTATCCTCTATACCCATTTTTTAGGGCTGATAAAAACTGTGCATAATCACCTAATACATCATGTTGTGCAGGAGATGTCTCAATAAGAAGAGAAGGTATATTTTTTCCTCTTCTCTGCATTATGTAAAGCCACTCTCCAAGAAGTTTGTTTTCTTCATAATTCTTCCCTAAAGGAAGATGTGTTCTAACACTTCCTTCAATCTTCTCTCTTCCGCTTAAAGAGATAAATAAAGGAAGATTTTGATTTTGATCAAGTTTTTCCAATATATTTAATAAATTATCATTTTCATTAGGCAAACCTCCTAAATCCAAATCTATTGCAAACCTTAAATCCGGATATCTCTTAAATATATTAGAATAAAGCTCCATAAATGATGAAAGCGTACCATCACCAATCTTTTTGTTAGGCTCAATAGCCCATACAATCTCATGAGATTGAGAAACAAGTTTTTCGTTAACCTCTCTAATCTTTTTTATTTCTTCCTCAGTTGAAACTGTTTCAGAGCATGTTCTAATTACAATCTCTTTTGAGCCAGCAATTTTAGCAGTTTTAATTGTACTGTTTACCTGTTCTTTTGCTGATTTTGCCTGAAGCATTGCATAAGCTAACTCTTCTCCTAACATTATTGCAGCTGCAAATCCTGTATACCCCATATCACTCACTTCTTTCTTTTTTTGATTAATAAAGTTCAATCCCCATTTAATATCATATGGATAATCAATAGACCTAATTAATTCTTTAAGCCTGTGAGGATTAACTGATGATGCCAGTACAGAGACTCCAAAGTCTGCATTAGGGAATTTCTCCAAAGTTTTTTCTTTAAAATCAAGAGCATTATTAAGCACAAGGTAGGTATATGCTTCCCTAGATATAGTACCCTCTACTAGACCTAGTGCAGCTGGTATCTTTCCACTTTCATCACCATCAAATCCTAATGTAGTGGAGCTTGCTTGAATTTCTAAACTTTTTTCTTCTTCCATAATCTTTAATGGAAATTAAAAATATCACTATAATTATACACCAAAATCATAGAAGAAAGTAATAGATATCGACCTCATTCCTAACTTATAGTATAATATATACATCTAATATTAAGTAGCTCATTAACAAGCAACTCTGTCATACATAAGCATTAAGTATTGATATTTATCCCAACCTATAGTATAATATAAATAGGGTAATAAAATTAAATAACCTGCTCTTTAAAAATATATTTTCTGTTATATATAAGAATTCATA
>Ga0208695_1001780_pt1 | contig 17083 bp, 15 predicted proteins | sample AD_UKC111_MetaG_FD_184449 | JGI IMG/M metagenome (GOLD analysis project Ga0208695, IMG submission 184449) | Active sludge microbial communities of municipal wastewater-treating anaerobic digesters from Hong Kong - AD_UKC111_MetaG (SPAdes)... | ecosystem: Engineered > Bioreactor > Anaerobic >... | reverse complement strand
TAAACATGCACCAATGGAAGAACATGCCGCAGCCTTTAAACAAAATTCCAAAGTACACCAGGGAAGAAGCTTTGAAGGTAGCCGAAGCTCTTGCCAAAAGGCTTCATCCTGACAAATTCAAAGATATGAAGCTTATGGACGAGTACTGGGATAATATCTATCGATCCTATTACGGCAGCGATTCATACAACTTCAATTTCATAAGAAAGATAAAGGGAATAGACTTTCAGGATAATATGATACAGATACAGGTAGACAAAAACACACTCGAGGTAAGAAGCTTCAACCTGGATTGGGATACGGTAATACCTATTCCCGACTCTGCAAAAGCAATAAGTGCGGATGCGGCAAAGAAGATATTTGAAGAAAAGCTCGGCATTGAGCTGGCCTATCAGATGATATATCCGAACAATTCAAGGGATTCCAAGCTGATACTGGTATACAATCAGAAGAATGCAAACCATCGCATTGATGCCATTACCGGCGAGATAATGACCCAGCCTTATTACGGATTAATGGAAAGGTCCGCCATGGGCGGCGGCGATGCCGGTGCGGCAGGTGTCGTGCTTACTCCCGAGGAGCAGAAGGTGATTGACGATTCCAGCAAGTATATAAGCAAGGGAAAAGCCCTGGAATCTTTTACAAAACTTGTAGCTGTCGACAGCAAGTATAAAATGGATAATTCAAGCCTCTATGGCGGTTATAACAATGAAAACGCAGCCTGGAGCTTCAGTTGGAGCTATAATGACAGTGAGAACAATACTTACAGCTATATATACGGTAGGGTAGATGCTGTTACCGGTGAAGTCAAAAGCTTTAACATCAATAACAGCGAGAATGAATACAAAGCCGGACGCACTCAAAAGTATACAAAGGAACAGTGCAGGGAAATAGCGGAAAAATTCCTCAAAGAAATACAGCCTGCCAAATTCAACTCCTCTGAATACAGGGAGCTGTACTATGAAATATATGCAGATCCTCAGAATGTGCCCAGCTACAATATGAACTATATCAGGAAGGAGAACGGTATCTCTGTTCCCTTCAACAATATGAGCGTAACAGTAAGTGCCTATACGGGAGAAATAACAAACTTCTCCATGAACTGGCAGGAACTGGACTTCCCGAGCGCAGCAGGTGTAATAAGCCTGGAAGACGCTTATAAGCTGCTGTATGCAAAGCATGACCTTATGCTTAAGTATATAAGGATATATAATTATAGCAGGTTTGATGCCAGTACAGAAATAAAGCTTGCTTACATGCTGGATGACTATTACGGCATGATAGATGCCAAGAGCGGCCAGTTTATAGACTATAGCGGGAAACCTGTCAGGGAATTCAAAGAAGTATCCTTCACCGATATAGAGGGACATAAATATGAAAACGATATCAAGCTTCTTGTGGAGCTGGGAATAATTGATTCCACCGAAAACAAGTTCAATCCGGATACAAAAATAACCCAAAAAGAATTTGTTAAACTTCTGATGAAAGCAACCCAACCGGATTATTATCCTATCCCCTATGCAGCAAGCGACAGCAGTGAATACGACAGGTACTATGAAAATGCCATAAACCAGAACATACTGTCCAGAAATGACAAAAAACCGGAAGCCCGAGTCACAAGAATGGAAGCGTCCAAAATGACGGTTAATGCTCTGGGTGTAGGATTTGTAGCCGACTTAAGCGGTATATTCAACCTCAATCTCAAGGATGCCGCAAGTATTACCGCAGAAAACAAAGGCTATGCTGCAATTGCAGCGGCATTAGGAATTGTTGACACTTCTGCAGGCAGCTTCATACCGGGTTTGGAGCTTACAAAAGCAGAAACAGCAGGGATGCTCATAAACTATCTTAAGGTGGATAAGACCCCAAAATCATCAGAACCAACCGTAGGGACACAAACAATAATGCCGGCAGCGGAGTAGGGCAAGAAAAAGGAAAGGACACGGGAACGCTTCCCCGTGTCCTTTCCTTTTTCTATTTCTTATTCATTCTTACAAATTCCTCAACCTCTGACAATGTAGGCAGTGAGGGTTGGGAACCCATCCTGGTAACCGAGAGGGCAGCCGCTGCATTTGCGAACTCAGTACATTCCTTGTGATTATACTTATTTTGAAGTCCATACGCGAATGCACCAATGAATTCATCTCCTGCCGCAGTTGTATCTACTACATTCACCTTATGGCTCGGAACATAATATTCTTCAGCATCGTTCAAGAATAATACCCCGTTGCCTCCCATTGTAATAATTACATTCCGGCATCCTTGTTTAAGCAGCTTTACAGCAGCTTTTTTTGCGTTTTCTTTATCCGTAATATCCACGCCGGTAAAATCTTTTGCTTCTACTTCATTCAATATCAGATATGTTACTTTTCTCAGATAATCAGGATCGATTTCAGATGATGGTGCCGGGTTCAGTATTACTGTTTTTCCTGCTTCATAACTCAAATCCAGGCTTTTGTATGTTGTCTCCATAGGTATCTCAAACTGCAGGATTATTATCTCGGCATCGTCAATTAATTGTTTGTTCTTTACCAAATCATCCGGAATAAATGACATATTTGCACCGGGAATAATTATTATCCTGTTCTTGCCTGACTCTTCAAGTGTTATAAAACCTATACCCGTACTCTCTTTTTCATCCTTATAGATATAATCAGTATTAATGCCCCATGACTTCAAGCTCTGCATCTGTGCATTCCCAAATCCATCATTGCCAACCTTGCCTGTCATTATTACATCTCCGCCCAGCTTGGCTGCGGCAACAGCCTGATTGGCACCTTTTCCGCCGGCAAACTGGGAAAAGGATAACCCTTTAATGGTTTCTCCTTCTTTTGGAGCTCTTGGAGTTTTAGCAACAAGATCCATCATAAAACTTCCGATAACCAGTATTTTACTCAATTAACCCACCTCCTGAACTGTCTTTTCATTCCTTGACTTCGACAATAACCTTTTACCAAGACTGCCTCCCGGATGGAATACCGCGAAATCTTCTTCCTTAAAACCTCTAATCATGGATAAAACGACAGCTAAAGCATCCCCAACCGCCAGTGTTGCAGTTGAGCTTGAGGTCGGTGCAAGATTCAGCATATCTGCCTCGTTGTCTATCTTGATTTCAATATTGACATCGGCTTCCTTTGCCAATGTAGAATTGCTGTTCCCTGTAACAGAGATAATACTTGCACCTATAATTCTAAGGGAAACAATCATCTCTATCAATTCTTGCGTCTCACCGCTATAAGATACAGCAAGTACAATATCATCTTTTGCTATCATTCCCAGATCACCGTGAAGGGCTTCAGCAGCATGTACAAAGAAGGACGGTGTTCCTGTACTTGATAAAGTCGCAGCTATCTTCCTGCCGATATGACCTGATTTACCCAGTCCAATCACAACTATCTTGCCGCTGCAGTTTTTCATAAGATATATCGCCTTTTCAAAATTCTCATCTAAACCGGACGCAGTTTTTTCAATTGATTCTGCTTCCTTCCTTAATACATTGCGAGCGGTATCAATAATATCCACACTTGTCACCTCACTTCTTTCATCTTTTGAACCCTTTGGTTTTCATTATGCTCCGACAATGCTGCTATAGCTTTTCAACTGATTCTTTAGTTCTTCGGTTTGATCCTCTGTTAAATCCAGCAAAGGCTTTCTCATATGTCCCATATCAATGCCTCTCATTTTCAAGCCGGCTTTGAAATATGCCATATTTGAGCCGTTTCTCAAAATATCTGCAAGTGCGTTTGCTATTTTCTGCTGTTTCCGCGCTTCCTCAAGATTCTTTTCATTAAACGCTTTATACACTGCCACAAAAGGTTCAGGGTAAACTGAAGATATACCTGAAATAGTTCCGTCACAACCCATCGTCAATATTTCGTGAAACAGCTTATCACATCCGGAAACAACCGAGAAATTGCCGTTATTCACCTTCAAATATTCAAATGTTCTAAGCATATCTGCAAAGCTGTATTTTATTCCGATTACATTGGCTGCCTGCTTTGCAATTCTTTCAGCTGTCTCAGGCTTAAGATCATTTCCTGAGCACTGGGGTATGTTATATAAATATAACGGAAAATCTTCCGGAACACTTCTGGCAACCGATAAATAATATTCTTCCATCTCCCTGGCATTAACTGAAAAAAACGAAGGCGATACTACTCCTATACCGTCAGCGCCTATCTTGTTTGCATGTTTTGCCAATTCAATGGTATCTTTCTGATTCATGGCACCGGTGTGTATGAATACAGTTACTCTCTTATTGGCTTCTTCAACAACTATCTCAGCTACTTTTTTTCTTTCCTCGACAGTCAAAAGATGCATTTCTCCCGTAGTGCCCAACGGATACAGACAATTTACTCCTTTTTTAATTAAAAAGTTCACATGATCCCTAATCGACTGTTTCATAATATTATCGTTGATATCCAGTGGAGTAACCATTGCTGTTGTTACTCCGAACAACCTCTTCATTTTAACTCACATTCCTTTCACTGTGCTCAAGGCACAAAAGTAATGAAAAAAGTTCTCTTACCCATCCGTTTGTAGTATCATGAAATCAAGGATACAGGTATACTACAGAGCACGGGGAGGTAAGTGGGCCTACATTTTTGTAGACCGCATTTTAACATGTGCCATCTGCTCCTACAAATACAAATGAGTGTGCCTTTGAGCACGAACACTAATCTTTGTTTTAAACAAAGCTCTTGTTTATATCGAGCAGACAGTCAATGCCTGTATCTTAAATATTTAAACAGGATGATGTTTTATGTTCAAAGTTATTTATCCTGTATGTTGTGGAATTGATGTCCACAAGAAATTTGTAGTAGCTACCATTGCAACCACAGAGGAAAACAAAAACGTAACTTCCTATCAAACCCGGCGTTTCAATACCTTCAAGGAAGATCTGATTTCCCTCAACAACTGGTAGATTGAAAACAATTGCTTTGAAGTCTGTATGGAATCCACCGGCAAATACTGGATTCCTATTTTTAATGTTCTTGAGCTATCCTGCAGGGTCATTGATGCTAATCCTAAATATGTCAGAAACATCCCAGGCAAAAAAACTGATAAGAAGGATTCCATCTGGCTTGCCGACCTTCATAAGTATGGACTTGTCAAAGGTAGCTTCATTCCGCCAAAGGCAAAACGGGAGCTTCGAGACATCTTACGTTACAGGTTCAAACTTGTTAATGCATCTACCAGTGAAAAAAATAGGTTTCAGAACTCTCTTACCGTTTCAAACATTATGCTTTCAAATGTAGTTTCCGATACCTTCGGCAAATCTGCCTCAGAGATTATCCGTTTTATGATTGATAATCCAGAAACGACCAACTTTGACTATACTTCCATGCTGAGAAAAAGTCTCAAGAAAAAGTCGGAGGATATCGGGAAAGCTATTACCGGTAGTTTATCCAAGGAACAGGCAACCAAGCTTTCTATCTGTCTTGATCACTTTGAGAGCATCCATAAATGCATTGATGTAATGGATGCATTTATTCTCGAACTATCTTCCTCTTTTAAAAGCCAGATTGATATCGTTGACACATTGCCGGGTGTCACTGAAAAATCAGCAACAGCCATTATCTCGGAAATCGGTATCGATATGACCGTTTTCGGTTCAGCCAAGCATCTCTGCTCATGGGCTGGACTTACACCCCAGAGCAACGAAAGCGCCGGAAAGAAAAAGAGTGTCAAAATCAGCCGTGCCGGAGTTTTCATCAAACCCCTGCTTGTTCAATGTGCTAATGCAGCAATTAAGGACAAATCCTGCCCATATTTTAAACATCGTTATGACTCCATAAAAAGTAGACGGGGGCATAAAAGGGCTATAATTGCAATTGCCAGAATGCTTCTTACCTGTATTTACAACATGCTTTCAAGAAATGAAGCTTTCAACCCCTCCCTTTATGAAGACCGATCTCCGAAACGTAAAAGAGAAGGCTTTTCAAATGTTGATGATGCAATTGCTTTTCTTCTGGCAAACGGATACTCTGTTGTTTCCTCAGATCAGGAAGTAGCTACTACCTGAATTTAGTTCAATATTCAATTCAAAAGTCATTGCATTCAATGGCTCTTTTTGAACTGCGCAATTTTCCAATTTTTCTTTTCACACTAATTTTTCTTTTCACACTAATAACCTCCAATAATTCTGTTTATAGTTTTTGTTTTGGTGTCATCATTTTTACAAGTAAACGCAGTGTTTACAGTATCTGAGACAGGAATAGCTTAGTACGCTCATGCTTCGGATTCTCAAAGAAGTGCTCCGGTGTACCGGACTCAATGATTTCCCCTCCATCAAAAAATATAATTCGATCCGCTACTTCTCTGGCAAAATTCATTTCATGGGTCACAATCAATAAAGTCATACCTGATTCTGCCAGTGTTTTCATAACATCCAGAACTTCCTTTATCATTTCCGGATCCAGCGCCGATGTCGGTTCGTCAAACAACATAATTTTGGGCTGCATCGCCAAGGCTCTGGCAATTGCCGCTCTCTGCTGCTGCCCTCCGGACAGTTGTCCCGGATATTTGTCCGCTTGATCCAGTATGCCTACACGTTCCAGTAGCTCCAATGCAATTTTTACAGCACTTTCCTTGGGAATTTTGCGGACCCAAATAGGTGCAAGAATTATATTTTCCTTTATCGTCATATGGGGAAATAGATTGAACTGCTGAAATACCATACCCGTCTCTTTCCTTATCGCTTCGATATCAGAAATGTTGTCAGATAGGCTGATACCGTCAACAATGATCTCGCCCTGCTGTATCTCCTCCAATCCGTTGATAGTGCGAATAAATGTTGATTTACCCGACCCTGAAGGTCCGATAATAACAATTACCTCTCCTTTTTTAACTTCTAAAGAAACATTTTTTAATACATGATGAGTACCATACCATTTATTGATATTTCGGCATGCTATATAAGCACTTCCCTTATCCTCAGCCACTTCAACGACCTCCTATCTATACTAGTTTCTATCACGGTTCAATGTAATTTCCAATCTCTTGCTGACATTGGACAATAACAGGCACAAAACGAGGAATACACTTGCGACAAATATGAATACTTCCATCTGCCTGCCTAAAAACTGAGGATTTGCTATAATTCTCTTGGCTATTCCCATTAAATCCATTAAACTTACTATTGCCACGAGGGATGTATCTTTAAACACTTCTATAATTGTTCCGACTAAAGCAGGTATTACATTACGCAATGCCTGGGGCATAATTATGAAGGTCATTCTTTGCACATAATTCAAGCCAAGTGCTTCGGCTGCTTCATATTGCCCCCGGGGAATAGCCTGCATTCCGCCTCTGACAGTTTCTGCAACATAAGCTGCATTAAACAGGGTGAATCCTATCATAACCCTTAGAACGCTGCTCAGTTCAAATAAGTTTCCTATAAATAGGGGCAAAAGCAATTGAGACATAAATAAGACAGTTATCAAAGGAACACCGCGAACAGCCTCAATATATACAACACAGAACCAATGAATTGCCGGCAGCTTGCTTCTTCGCCCCAATGCCAGCAAAATACCTAAAGGAAAAGAGAATACTATTGTTACTATAGCAATTAGTATTGTTAAATAAAATCCACCCCACAGGTTTGACTTAACATGTTTAAGTAATCCAAAACCATTTATCAGCAAAAGTATTAATGGGAAACACACAACCCAGCAAATAAGGTAAAATTTCTTTACATGAGAAAAGGTACGTCCGAACCAATAACCCGCTCCGATTAATATGATCTCAAGAAACAACCATAATCTGGCCGTACCTGATATAAACGGAATTAAGGCTGTTACGGCAAATATAACTATAAGAACAACTGAAATCTGAGTAAAAACACCTCTATAAATGCCCCAGGACATCCCCAATAAAAACATCGCTAAACATAGCATAGTCCAAATACGCCATATCTCTTCCACCGGGTATTGACCGACCATTAACAGACGAATATTGGCGTATATGACTTCCCAATTTGCTGTAAAGATCAGCCATGATAGTATTCCCTTGGTGATAAATAAAAGAACAGCTGCAGATAAGCAAGTTAAAAATGTATTTTTCCAACTGCTGAATAAGTTTTCCTTTAGCCATACTCTGGCTTTGATCCGAGATTTTGATACAGACATATTTCATATCACCTCTCTACCAGTTGGTAGTGCTTATTAAACCAATTCATAAAAAATGAAATAGTAAGACTGAGAATTAAGAAAAGGGAAGCGATCAGAATCATTATTTCTATTGCGCGCCCTGTTTGATTTATTATCGTATTACCTATGGAGAACAATTCAGTGTAACCTACTGCAATAGCCAAGGTAGAATTTTTGAACAAATTCAGAAACTGACTTGTTGCTGAAGGTATTATGATACGGCTTGCCTGCGGTAATGTTATCAGGCGCATTATTGTGCCTTTCTTTAAGCCCAGTGCTTTTGCAGCCTCAATCTGTCCTTTGGGGACTGCAATTATTCCTGCTCTTACTATTTCAGCAATAAATGCGGAATGGTAGATTATGAGTCCTAATAAAATAGATGCAAATTCTATATTAACAACATATCCGCCTTTAAACAGCATGCCTTCAATTCGCGGAATACTTATCCCCAATGGCGGAGTCCCTGTAATGATATAAGCGGCTATAGCCATTAGAATGATCGAAGCAGTACTCCAAATAAAAGGATAAGTATTTTTACCTGATTCAATCTGTTTCTTAAGTTTAATCTTCCATAGTATCACGGCCATAATTATACTTGCAGCCATTAAAATAAGCCATATAATTGAGGAAGAATTCACAGTAAACCAAGGAATGGCAACTCCCCTATTGCTGAAGAAAATCATATCTAAAAAATTCCTATTATTCTCAATTTTTGGCAAAGTCAAAAATACTACAAAATAAAGGAAAAATATTTGGATAAGTAATGGAGTATTCCGAACAAACTCTACATATCCCTTTGTTAATACGCGCATAAGCCAATTGTCGGATAACCGCCCTATTCCGATAAGTGTTCCAATAATCCCTGATATGATAACACCTATTACTCCGACTTTTACGGTATTTAATAATCCTACTAATAATGCCCTGCCATAACTATCTGACGGAGTATAGCTAATAAGTTTATCCGATATTGCGAAAGACGCTGTAGAATTCAAAAAACCGAACCCTACTTTAATACCGATTGCATTCAAACCCGTAAGAGCACTTCTGATCAGAAATGTACCTATTGTAATTATTACAAGTACGAATAATAACTGCAGAAATATTGGAATAATCTTTTTATTCTTCCATATAGGAGTCACTGGCTTTTTCTGCATGCAGAACATACACCTCCAAAAGAAGGACCTACCTAGTTAAGCAACTGTGTAGGTCCTTTATACAGTTAGCTTTAGTTGAATGGCGGTGAATACATCAATCCGCCTCTTGTCCATAGATCATTCACACCACGGTCAAGCTTGAATATCGTACTCTTACCTAAATTCCTCTCAAAGATTTCTCCATAGTTTCCAACACCTTTAATCATCTTAACAACAAAATCGCTGTCCAGACCGCTTTGCTTGTATAAGTCCCCTTCCAGTCCAAGGAAACGTCTGATTGACGGGTCATCTGTTTTAAGGAATTCGTCGACATTATCCTGTGTAATACCATACTCCTCTGCCTGAATAAGAGCATATACGATCCATCGGGTTATATTGAACCACTGGTCATCCCCTGCTTTGATAACGGGAGTAAGAGGTTCTTTAGACAATACTTCACTCATTATTTGATGGTCATCCGGATTTTTCAATGATGCAAGTCTGGAAACAAGCCCTGATTGGTCTGATGTCCATGCATCAATGCTGCCCTGCTCATAAGCGGAAACTATAGCATCTTGATTATCGAATACTACGATTTCAGCTGTTGCTCCTACCTTACGCAATGCTTCAGTAAGATTCATCTCTGTAGTTGTTCCCTGCTCTACACCTATACGCATACCATTCAGGTCTTTCAACGTACTCGCATTCTTGCTCTTAAGAACCATAACCCCTTGTCCGTCATAGAATACGGTTGGTATAAACCTGACTCCAAGAGTAGTATCACGTGTAAAGGTCATTGTAGTTGCTCTGCTTAATAAGTCAATTTCCCCTGTCTGAAGTGCTGTAAATCTTGTTTGTCCGGTAACCGGCTTCATTTCTGCAGCATTAGGGTCGCCGAAAATTGCAGCGGCAAATGCTTTGCCAATATCGATATCAAATCCGCTAAACTTTCCATCTGTGTCAAGGAACGCAAAGCCAGGAAGAACTGTATCACAGCCTATGATTATTTTCCCTCTGCTTTTCACCTTTTCAAGCATTGAGGTCTGGTTCTGGCTTGGCTCTGCCTGCGCGCCTGTGTCATCCTTAGTTTCAACAGCGCTGCCTTGTGAGCATCCGGTAAGAGTAAGCAAACCTACCAGTAAAATCACCAGCAACATAGCTGTTGTCCTTGTCATTAGCCCTTTTTTCATATTAGTTTCCTCCTCATTAATAAAGTTTAACCGTTACTTTTATATATCTTTTAGTTGCTTAGCCGGCAACTTAGATATCACATTTTCCCCCTGTACCTGTTGATAAAGCTGCAAATTCGTTTAACGCCTTCAAGCAGCTCAGTTTCTTCTGTAGCAAAAGAGAGACGTATCATATTATCAGTTGATTTTCCAAAGGTACTTCCCGGTGCAACAGAAACTTTTTCCTCTTTTAATAAAGCCAGTGCAAATTCTTCAGAAGGCAATCCAACCTCAGATATATCCACCAATATATAAAATGCACCTCTTGGATAAAAGGCTTTAATATTAGCTTGTTTAAACAATTCATATACCTTATCCCTGCGAGCTTTATAACTTTGCCTTGATTTCTCCACAAAATCCTGCGAACCGGTTAAAGCCTCTTCTGCGGCCTTTTGTGCTACTGATGCGGCATTTCCGATAAGTGTAACCATAATCTTTGACATTAAAGATGAGATTTCCTTATTGGCTATTGCATAGCCAATTCTCCAGCCTGTCATTGCAAATCTTTTAGAAGCCCCCATAATTGTGACTACCCTTCCGTCAGTATCATATGCCTTCGGAGTAACATGTTTTCCCTCAAAAACTATAGACTCATACACTTCATCAGAAATAACGTATAAATCATGCTTTACTGCAAACTCCATCAGCTTTTTGATGGTCTCCTCACTATATACTGCACCTGTAGGATTTCCAGGTGTATTAATCATAATTATCTTGGATTTTTCTGTTATTAAAGACTCCATTTCAGAAAAATCAGGAGTAAAGTCACGTTCTGCATCTAACTTGTAGCGAACGGGAACAAAACCTTGTGAAATCAGAAGCATTTCATATACAGGCCATGCAGGGTCAGGGATAAGTACTTCATCTCCCGGATCTGCAATAGCTAAAAGACTTGCTGCTATTGCCGTAATAGCACCTGAAGCAACTGTAATCTCATCTATTCCTATGCTTAGCTTATAGTTTTTATAAAGATCGTCTCTAATTGCTTCCCTTAATGATTTATACCCCGGTACTGCCGTATATTTTGTATAACCTTCATATGTCGCCTTGGCTGCGGCCTCACATATATTTAAAGGTGTATTGAAATCGGGTTCCCCTGTTTCCAATCGTATTGCTCCGGGAATTTCTGCAGCAAGAGTCTGCAATTTTCGTATGCCTGATTCCGGAATGCTGCTTCTCACTTTTGACAAATGCTTCATTTTATTTCCCCCTTAATTGCCAATTTTATTTATTTTCTTATTGTACTGAATAAGTTTGCGGCATGTAAACGTTAACATGAAATTTAAAAAAATATCACGGGTTTGAACAAGAATTTCTAATGATTATTTCAGTTTTAATCACTATTTTTTGAGGCTTCCAGGTATCATATTTATGGATCTTGTCCATCAGCAGCTTTGCGGCAGTCTCTCCAATGTCATAAGCCCTTTGGTTTATTACAGTAAGTGTAGGATTTAAGACACCGGCATATTTGAAGTCTCCAAATGCGCATACGGACATGCCCTTTGGTATTGAAATATTCATTTCATTTAAAGCACTAATCACACCTAATGCAAGTATATTGTTTACTGTGTATATTGCTGTAGGCCTTAAAGGGCTCATAACAATTTCTCTTGCCAATTCATATCCGCTTTCAAACCCGAAATGTCCAAATAATATGTAGTCGTTATTTACTTCTATATTATTGTGCTGCAATGCTTTTATATAACCCTCAAGTCTTTCATTTGATATCACCGAGTGCTGCGTCCCCGCAAAAATCGCAATTTTTTTATGTCCCAATGATATTAAGTAATTTATCATTTTATATGACCCGCTGAAGTTATCCAAAACTACAGAATCTATTACTATATCTTTATCTTTATTAATGGTATCCCTGTCTAATAATACCACAGGAATTTTGGACTTGTTGGTCCTGAGAATTTTCTCCTCGTTACCGCCTGCAGTAGCTATAATCAAACCATCCACACGTTTTGATAATAAAAAATCAAGCGCTTTGCTCTCATTCTTATTATTATCGTTATTGCTCAAAATTATTGGCTGATAACCGTTTTGTATGGCTACGTCGCTGATACCCTGTACTGTATCCATAAAGGATACATTAGATAACTCCGGAATTACAATACCAATAGTTTTAGTTTTAGTTTTCTTGAGGCTTATCGCTACACTGTTAGGCACATAATCCAGCGTCTTTATCGCATTGCTTATTCTTTGAGCAATTTCCTCACTTACATAACTGGTATTGTTTATATACCTTGATACAGTGGCAATTGATACACCAGCTAATGCCGCCACATCTTTCACAGTCGCGTTTTTCATAATCCACCGCCAACAATAATGTTTAAGTATACGTTTACATTACATCTCTATAATAATATATTCCTGAATAAAAATCAACTGCATTTTTTTGAAATATTATACAATACACACGAGCAAAAGACATGAAAAGGACACGGAGAGAAAGGACACGCGAAACGTCCCAAATTGCTGAAAAAGCTCAGAATAGGAACAGCAATGTATAGTCAGAGCATACTTATACAAAAAATGTTAATAGCTCTTATGATGCTCGACTTAGAAACAACCGTATGCGAGGCATGGAGGCCGAGCAAGCTGTCACGGTCATGGACGAACTTTGACAGCGCTAGGTTTTTCTTAGTTGAGCGGAATTAGAGCCATCAAGTTTTGTATACCTATGCGAGACTATACATTGATATTCTTATATCGGAGGTTTTTCATCAGTCTCGAAACTTCCCCGTGTCCATTACTTTATGTAAATTAGATTACAAGCCCTCCGTCTACTGAAAGTACTGTTCCTGTTATAAAGCTTGCTTCATCTGATGCCAGGAACAGATATGCATTTGCAATATCCTCCGGCTTACCGAGCCTCTGCATGGGGGTTTTTTCCCTGATTGAATCCAGAACCTTTTCAGGAACAGTCTCAAGCATGGGAGTCATTATAAAGCCGGGTGCAACTGCATTTACCCTGATACCCTTTCTTCCAAGCTCCTTGGCCCAGGTCTTTGTCATACCTATAACTCCCCATTTGGCAGCTGCATAGTTTGTCTGGCCTATGTTTCCATATACCCCTACTACGGATGAAGCATTGAGTATTACGCCGCTTCCCTGCTCCGTCATTGTGTCAAGTACAGCCTGAGCACAGTTGTATACGCCCTTCAGGTTGATATTGATAACTTTATCGAACTGCTCTTCCGTCATCTTCTTAAGCATTGCATCAGCTGTTATGCCTGCATTGTTAACAAGTATGTCTATTCTGCCCCAAACCTTCTTGACTTCCGCAACCATTTCGTCAACCTGTGCCCTGTTGCTGACGTCTACCTTGAAGCCCAGAGCCCCTGCTCCCTTTGACTTAATCTCCTCTGTAACTTCTTTAATTGCGCTTTCGCGTGTACCGCAAATCACTACCTTTGCGCCTTCCCGGGCAAAGACCATTGCGGTCTCCTTGCCTATCCCTTTTGTAGAACCTGTGACTATGGCTACTTTATCCTTGAGCCTCATATATTTCCCTCCTTTTATGCATACTACATCTCCACTATAAGTGCGGTACCCATACCTCCGCCGATACATAATGTTGCAAGGCCTTTTTTCACGTTTCTTCTCTTCATCTCATAAAGAAGTGTTACAAGTATCCTTGCGCCGCTGGCTCCCACAGGATGTCCAAGAGCAATTGCGCCTCCGTTGACATTCACCTTGTTCATGTCAAAGCCCAAATCCCTTGCCACTGCAATAGACTGAGCAGCAAAAGCCTCATTGGCTTCGATAAGGTCTATATCCTCCAGCTTGAGATTCGCTCTTTCCAAAGCTTTCTTTACTGCTTTAACCGGTCCTATGCCCATTATGCTTGGATCCACTCCGGCAGATGCATAACCTGCTATTCTGGCAAGAGGCTTTATACCAAGCTCTTCCGCTTTATCCGCAGCCATTACAACCAATGCCGCGGCACCGTCATTTATACCCGATGCATTTCCGGCTGTAACCGTACCATCCTTCTTAAACGCAGGCCTCAGCTTTGCCAAGGCTTCCACAGTTACTCCCGCTCTTGGGAATTCGTCGGTATCAACCACAATATCTCCCTTTTTTGAAGGAATGACTACGGGAACTATCTCGTCCTTGAATTTGCCTTCCTTAATAGCTGCTTCGGCTTTGTTCTGGCTGGAAGCAGCAAAAGCATCCTGCTCTTCTCTGCTTATATTGTATTTTTCCGCCAGGTTTTCGGCAGTAATGCCCATATGGTAATTGTTAAATACATCAGTGAGGGAGTCGTATATCATTGAATCTATTATTTCTCCGTGACCCATTCTGTAGCCTGTTCTGGCATTTCTGAGCAAATAAGGAGCTGCGCTCATGTTCTCAGTTCCGCCTGCAACAACAATGTCACATTCTCCGGATATTATCTGCTGGGCAGCAACCTGTACAGCCCTCAAACCCGAACCGCATATCATGTTTATTGTATAAGCAGGCTTTTCAACCGGTATCCCTGACTTCACAGCTACCTGCCTTGCCACTCCCTGGCCAAGGCCTGCCTGAAGAATACATCCCATGATGGTATCGTCCACCATTTCAGGAGCGATTCCTGCTCTTTTGATTGCCTCTTTGACTGCAGCCACGCCAAGGTCTACTGCGGAAACTCCTGCCAGACTGCCGTTGAAATTACCTATTGCTGTTCTTGCCCCACTTACGATAACAACTTCTCTCATTGTGTTTAATACCTCCTCAATGAATTAATTACTATTCGTATTAATACATTGCAACTTTTATGCCAAGTTTGCTTCAACAGTTAATAACATAGACAGAGTGGGATTCAGTGTTTTCAGTGTTATCCGTATCCAGTTTCCTTTTCGCCTAAAATTGGGCATATTCTTGCTCCTTGTACCAATCTATAAACTTTTCTATTCCTTCTTCAATTGAAACCTCAGGATTATATCCCAATATGGTACTCGATTTTGTTATGTCCGCATAAGTGTGTTCCACATCTCCCTTTTGTACCGGCAAATACACTCTGCGTGCAGATTTACCAAGCTTTTGTTCTATTAAGCCTATCAGGTCATTAAGCTTTATCGGGTTTGAATTTCCCAAATTGAATATATCAAATGAACATTTGTGATAAATTGAAGCAACTATCCCATTAATAATATCATCAATATATGTGTAGTCTCTTGAACTTGTCCCATCTCCCCATATAGGTATCTCTTTCCCTTCATCTATCAGTCTTGTAAAATAGTGTATAGCCATTTCCGGTCTTTGCCTCGGGCCATAGACTGTGAAAAACCTCAAGCATACTACCGGTATGTCATAAAGCACATTATAGGTACTGCAAAATAACTCTCCGGCCAGCTTAGCTGCTGCATAAGGCGATATCGGCGACTTTATACTGTCTTCTTTAAACGGAACAGAATTTAATCCGTATACGGAAGACGTTGATGCAAAAATAAATTTCTTTACTTTAAAATCTCTGCTGAATTCAAGAAGATTGACTGTTCCTTTGATATCCACATCAATATACTCAAGGGGATTTCCGATTGATGTTCTGACCCCTGCAAGAGCTGCAATATGAACTACGGTATCTATATTAAATGTATTGAATACTTTCTCTAAAAGTTTCCTATCCCTTATATCTCCTTCAATAAGGGTATATCTCCGGTTTGAAAGGGCTGCCGATATATTCTTTCTTTTTATTTTCGGATCATAAAAGTCATTAAAATTATCCAAGTTTATTACCCTATATCCAAGCTCCAGAAGCTTTTCACACAAATGGGAGCCTATAAATCCCGCTCCTCCGGTAACCAAAACAGTGCTCATTTTCTTCCTACTCCCTTATATGAAAACCCGAAGCTTTTTACATAGTCAGGCTCATACATATTTCTCAGATCCACTAAAGCCGGATTACGAACAATAGATTTCAATCTTAAAAAATCCAATCCGGCAAAATCCTTCCATTCAGTAACAATCACAATACAGTCGCTTCCTTCACAGGCCGAGTATACATCACTGCAGTATTCAACTGAAAGATCAGGATATACTTTTTCCGCATTTACCATAGATTCAGGATCATAAGCTTTGATTTTAGCTCCATTATCCAGAAGCATTCTTATAATGTTTATAGCAGGTGCTTCCCGGATGTCATCGGTTTCCGGTTTGAAAGCAATTCCTAAAATTGTAATTGTCTTATTCTCAATATCTCCAATTGTTTTTTTTATCTTTTCGAACATTATTCCGGGCCGATTATTATTTACTTCCACAGTGCTGTTTACAATCATAGGTAAGTATCCAAGGCTCTTGCCGATATTTACAAGTGCCTTGGTGTCTTTAGGGAAACAGCTGCCTCCGTAGCCCGGCCCAGGATTTAAGAACTTTGCTCCAATTCTGCTGTCCAGCCCCATTGCTTTAGATATTACGCTGATATCAGCATTGCAAAAGTCACACATATCCGCTATCTCGTTTATATAGCTTATTTTTGTTGCCAGGAAGGCATTGGAAGCATATTTTATCATTTCAGCCGTTTCTATATTAGTTACAACCATTGGCAGATCCAACTGAATCTGAACTGCATATATCC
>Ga0208695_1001774_pt1 | contig 17137 bp, 9 predicted proteins | sample AD_UKC111_MetaG_FD_184449 | JGI IMG/M metagenome (GOLD analysis project Ga0208695, IMG submission 184449) | Active sludge microbial communities of municipal wastewater-treating anaerobic digesters from Hong Kong - AD_UKC111_MetaG (SPAdes)... | ecosystem: Engineered > Bioreactor > Anaerobic >... | reverse complement strand
CCACTGACCAGACAGATTTTTTAACTGACCAAAATGAAAAATCTGCCTACAGCTATGAAAAATTGAAAGATAAAGGACAACGCAAATTCTGCGGCTGCATAAAAAGTAAAGATATCGGTCAATATAATACCTGCCCTAATGGCTGTGTATATTGTTATGCCAATTTGGGAAAAGGGTTAGATAGTAAGATAATGATAGAGTGAGATGGAAATTTAGATTACTTCTAAGTTGTTTTGCAAGTCCAGAAAGGTAAAGAGGTCTGGAAGTAGGTTTAAAGTTTATCAGATATTTTCGTTGTAATTAAAAGTGAAACAAAGGGATAATTTTAGGTGCATTTTGAAGTAAGGAGTCATTGGTGCCTGAATAATTATCAACAGAGAAAAAGTTATCAAGGCGCAAATGACTCCTGACTTAATTATACCCTCTTATTATAATATGTAACAATTTATCAACTATCCTGCATTTCATTTTAAAGAAGCGGATAAAGAACTTGACAAAATAGAGCCATCAAATAGAAAAGAAAAAGCGTATTACACTATAACAACAAGTTATTTAGAAAAACAGTAGCAGGTATTTTAGGCATTATTGTTTATAACTTAAGCAGTTTATATTTGCTCTATTACCAAAAAAGGGGTTATAATGGATAGTATTAAGAAATTTCAGGAATTACTGAAAGGACTTTTCCAATTTGAAACATCGGATTTGGATTTCGGTATTTACCGCATTTTGAATTATAAAAGAGACAGAATTAAAAAGTTTATTGAAGATGACCTCGTTACCAGAGTTGATAGTTCCTTTGCCAAATACGAAAAAGAAATTGATAAAAATCTGGATGAACAAATTGACAAGCAAAAGAAGGTAATAACCGAAAATATTGGGATTAATTCTTTTACACCTGCAGGTGAAATTATAGAAAAATATGCCGATTCAAACTTAGGGAAAGAATATACGAAACTACTTGAGCAAAAAAAGAATATTGAGCAAATTGAGGAAATCAAGCTCCAAGTATTTAACGACTTGTTTAATTTCTTTTCCCGCTATTATGAAGAAGGTGATTTTGTTCCCCAATACCGTTATTCCAATAAAAAATTCAAATATGCTATTCCTTATGACGGAGAAGAAGTAAAATTATACTGGGCAAATTATGATCAGTATTATACCAAAACCGGTGTTCTTTTTCGGGATTACACTTTCAAGACATTAAATCATAGAGTTATCTTTCGCATTGTTGCTGCCAAAGAAGAATTGGGCTCTAAAAAAGCAACCAAAGAAAGGTTTTTTGTTTTAGATGAAGAAAATCCCTGGCAACGACAAAATAATGATTTGCTTATCTGCTTTCAATATAGAGAATTAGAGGAAAAGGAAGTTAACGCTTACCAAGTGGAAGGAGGCAGCAATTCCTCTAAACAGGAAAAGATAAATCAGCAGAACTATACTACTATTATGGAAGGCATAAAAGATATCTACAGAAACTCCCCTATTAATGATGAATATGCAAAAATTGAATCTTCCTTGCTCTATCAGCTGAACAGATTTACTGCTAAAAACACCAAGGACTATTTCATTCATAAAGACCTCAAAAAGTTTCTTTCCGAACAACTGGAATTCTTCATTAAAGACGAAGTTTTGAATATAGATACTCTGGAACAGGAAAAATTTCTGGATAAACACATTACCCGGGCAAAAGTGGTTAGAGATATCGGAAAAGATATAATTGACTTCCTCGCTCAAATAGAAAACTTCCAAAAACGCCTGTGGGAAAAGAAAAAATTCGTATTAAGCACCGATTATGTTATCTCGCTGGATAGAATTTACCAATTTACGGATAATGACTTCCTTGATTACACTATAGAAGAAATCCTGAAAAACCCGAAACAACTGCAAGAATGGGAAGAACTCGGTTTCGGTAAAATAGAAGAAAAAAAAGACCTCTACCTCAGAAAGGATTTTATAGACACTGAATATAAAAAATTACCCCTGGATACCAAATACTTCAACCCCGCTTTCAAAGACATTCTTCTGGAAAAATTGAGCGAACATAAAGACCTGAATGAAATCTTAGATGGCTTGCTGATCAAAAGCGAAAACTGGCAAGCACTAAATACTATTTTAGAGAAATATAAAGAGCAAATCCAGACAATATATATTGACCCTCCGTTTAATAAGGAACAGGACGCCGATTACCTTTACAATGTTAAATATAAGGACTCTACCTGGGCAAGCTTATTGGAAAATAGATTGTCCTTAGCTAATAATATTATGAAAGACAGCGCAAGTATCTTTGTCCGTTGTGACTATAATGGTAACTGGATTGTTAAAGCAATAATGAATAATATATTTGGTAAGGATAACTTTAGAAACGAAATTAATATTAGAAGATTTAAAAAAAATGTAATGAACAAAGAAATATATAAATTACCAGAAGGTCTAGATACTGTCTTGATATATGCAAAATCCGTTATTTTTACTTATATTAATCCTTTTAAATTAAAAAATCAAAAAAGAGAAGGTTTTTGGAGACATATGGATGATTCCAGTGGACAGGGTCAACCGAAAACTTTTTTTGGTAAAGAAATATATCCACCCAAAGGAAAACATTGGAAATTTTCCCAAGAAAATATAGATAAAATGATTAAGGAAGGAAATTTAGTTTTATTTTGTAATAAATGCGGATATGTGCATGATAATATCGATGTTATTTGGGAAAAATGCCCTATATGTAATAATGATAAACCAATACCTAAATATTGGGTATTTGAACGAGAAAATGAAGTACTTGATTCTAATTGGACTGATATATATGGTTATTCAATTTCTTGGGATTTCTCCACTGAGAATTCTGAGACATTATTAAAGCGAGTAATAGAGTCCACTTCGGATGAAGGAAACTTAGTGATGGATTTCTTTTTGGGTTCGGGTACAACAACAGCAGTAGCTCATAAATTAAGAAGAAAATGGATAGGTATAGAAATGGGCGAACATTTTTGGAGTGTGGTTATGCCCAGGATGAAGAAGGTCTTGTTTTATGACAAATCGGGTATTTCCAAAGAGAAAGATGTTCAGGAAAATTATAATGAAAAGAAAGCCGGGGGATTTTTCAAATATCAGGTATTGGAGCAATATGAAGACACTCTGGATAATCTGGAAATTAGAGAACAAGAGAGTGAGCAAATAGATTTGAGTTTATCTGATGAATATTTATTCCGTTACTTTATAGATTTGGAAACCCGAGAAAATTCCAGTTTGCTAAATATAGAAAAATTGAAAACACCTTTTTCCTATAATTTGAAAGTGAATTTGGAAGAGGTTGGCGAACCACGAGAAGTGATTGTAGATTTACCCGAGACCTTCAATTATCTTTTGGGCTTGAAAGTTAAAAGAATGAAGGTGCGTAATCAGGGCAAAAAATATTTGTTTATTTCAGGGCAAAAAGGCAGTCAGGAAATAGCGGTTGTCTGGAGGGAATATAACGATAATTGGACAGCCGAGGACTACAATGCTGATAGAGATTTAATTATTAAAGAATTGAAAGATTGGGAACCGCAAATTGTGTATATAAACGGACAGAATAACCTAACTCCGGACTGGGATGAAAAACGGGTAGAAATTCGCTATACGGATAGTGAATTTAAACGCTTGATGGGATAAAAGAAAATGAATATAGAAAAGTATCTTGTCTTGAATAAATATTTGCTTTCGCTTTTGGGAGTAAGCGAATTTAAGGACTTACAGGATAAGCTGAAAGATGTTTCTGATATTAATGATAAGGACAACTATTTGGATGTTCTTCTTATCTATTTTAGCAACAAGATAAACGAGGCAAATCAGAGCATTATTTCTCAAAATAATCTTTATCGCTATGATGAGAATATAAAGGGTTATGTATCTATAATAAATAGACATCGGGAACCGATCAGATTAAAGTATTTTCAATATTTGGCAGTGCTCTTTACGGAAATCCTGTTAGATAACATTAAAAATAATCAGACCAATTTTATCTATGACCTGAATGAATTTTTAGAACGCTATAAAAAGGAAAATAAAGTAGAAGCAATAAATGCTTTTACTGAAAATGATTTGAATAAGATAGCTTTCTGGATGGCAACCGGTTCGGGAAAAACCTTAATTATGCATATCAATTATTATCAGTTTTTGCATTATAAACTTTTTTCTCCCGATAGCATTCTGTTGATAACTCCCAATGAAGGTCTTTCCAAACAGCATTATGAAGAATTAACAAAAAGCGGAATTCCCTGTCGTCTCTATTATGATAATTATGGTTTTACGGATAGTTTAAAGAATAAAGATGAAGTTCTGGTAATTGAAATGACTAAATTGGTAGAAGCCAAAAAAGGAGGAGGTGTAACTATCTCCATAAATGCTTTTGAGGGAAGAAAACTAATATTTGTAGATGAAGGACATAAAGGGAGAAAGGCAGAAGAACAAAAATGGGCAAAATTGAGAGATACCCTGGCTGAAAACGGAATGGTTTTTGAATATAGCGCTACCTTTGGACAAATACTAAGTGAGAAAAATAAGGTTACCTTACAGGAATATGCCAAGGCAATTATATTTGATTATTCTTACAAATACTTTTATCTGGATGGCTATGGTAAGGATTTTTCCGTGATAAACGCTAAAAATATTAAAGTAGACGAAACCAGATTCCAGGAAACAATGTTTTTAGCCAATTTACTTGATTTCTATGAGCAATCGCTTATCTTCGCGGATAGAAAAGGGCTGGCGGAAAAACAAAACCTGGAAAAACCCCTGTGGATTTTTGTGGGAACAACGGTTACCGGTAGTGAAGAAGAATCTGATGTAGTTCAAATTGTCAGCTTTTTGCATAAAGTAATAAAAGAACCCAATTGGGTAGAAAGCAAGCTGACAGCTATTTTAACAGGAAAAGCGGAATTTAAAAATGAAAGCGGAGAAGACATCTTTGCTAATAAGTTCACATATATAAAAGAGAAAGGACTGAATATAGAGGATTTATTCACTAAAATTTTTGGTGGGAAAGGCGGTTTTGGTATTTACGAATTGAAAAGCGCTAAAGGTGAATTTGGCTTAAAAACCGGAGAAAATCAATATTTTGGCGTTATCAATATCGGTGATGTTTCCAGTTTTAAAAAGCAACTGGAAAAAATAGGACTACCAGTAGAAACGGACGCTATTTCGGAATCGCTGTTTGATCATATTAAAGCACCAAATTCTTCAGTTAATATTCTTATCGGCTCCAAGAAATTTATTGAGGGCTGGGATACTTGGAGAGTATCCTCTATGGGCTTATTAAATATAGGAACAGGACAAGGACCGCAAATTATTCAACTTTTCGGTAGAGGAGTTCGTTTAAAGGGACAAAATATGACCCTGAAACGCAGTATGGAAAAGGATATAAAACAGCTGGAGAATTTGAATATTTACGGAATCCGGGCGGACTATCTAAGCAAATTTTTAGAGGTACTAAGTAAAGAAGAAATGGACTTGGAAACCATTGAAATACCTGTTCAACCTAATAATGTGGAAAAATGGGAAACTCTATATACCTTAGCAAAAAAAGATGTGGATTTCAATAAAGAAAAAGTTTTATTCCTAAAAGAGGAGAATTTCTCCATAACCCTTGATCTGATGCCTAAATTATCCGCTTACCTTAGCCAAAAACGCAATGCACAAGGTATTGCCAGTTCCAATATTGCTATTAATACAAATGAACTTAAGTCGGCAACTGATGACGATCCAAGGAAAAAGCTTAATCTCTTTTTTGATTGGAATAAAATCTGGCTGGAGTTATATGAGTATAAATTGGAACGGGGATACTGGAATTTGATATTGAACAGAGATTTTATTAAGAATTATCTGCTTTATTCCGATAAATATAAGATATTAGCTACTCCGGAAACTCTGCAAGTTAACTCAATTGAAGATATACCAAGGTTGGAAAATATAGCTCTGCAACTAATGAAGAAATACATTGACCAATTCTATAACTTTCACTTAAAAAAATATGAGATGGAACATTTATACTATGCACCCGTTACCGAAGATTCTGCTTTAAGCGTTTTTGCCAAACCTGATGACGGATACAATTATACTATTCAAATAAGCAAAAACAAAGAAAACAACGAATTGATTGCAAATATTAAAGCATTGGTCCAGGATTTGGATAAATTAATGAAAGAAGAAACCAATGAACTTCCCAGAATTTACTTTGATAAACATCTCTACCTGCCTATACTACTGAGAGATACAAAGATAGAAAATATGCATCCCGAAGGGCTGGTGGAAAGCGAAAAAGTTTTTATTTCCGGATTGAAGAATTATCTGGTATTGAAGAAAAATGAATTTACCAATAAGGAAATATACCTGCTGAGGAATTTTCCTAAATCGGGCATCGGTTTTTTCAATCTTAGCGGTTTCTATCCTGATTTTATTATGTGGGTTAAATATCAAAATAAACAGATAATTTGCTTTCTTGACCCGAAGGGGTTGGAACATCAGAAAAGTTTGGATTCGGAAAAAGTGCAATTACACAAAGAAATTAAAGAAATAGAAAAACAACTTGGAAATAAAGACATTATTCTGGAGTCCTTTGTCCTTTCTATCACTCCCTATGATTCACTGATTACAGGGTTGGTAAATCCTGCTTCCCAAAAGGAATATGAAAATAATCATATTCTTTTTCTGGGTTCTATTTGGTCGGGATGGCAAGATCGATTGTTTGATATTCTGGAAAAGAGCATTAGCGCAAATAAAAGCGAATAAATATACCTTAAGGTGTTTCCTCTCTACCATTTTTATTATTTTAAGGGGTGTAAAAGACCGGTAAACTTAATTTCTCTATTTTCCTCTATTGCTTGTTTAAGATTGTTTTTTACAAATTGCAATCCTTCTGAGGTAGGGAAAATATAAGTAGTGTAGTGATTACAGAGATGAAGTTTTTTTATCTGTTCTTCCTTTGGTAAAAATTCATCAGGGTAATCCTCGGGCTGTTCCTTTAGATCGAAACTCACATTTACATATCCTTCATTTACTAAAACCTTTAATAAATCGGATATCGTTCCGAAACCATAATTAAAAACAGGGTATAAAGAATAAAACAAAATTCCTTTTCCCCTTTCATTAAATATTATCATAATGATTAACATCAATTCTTCGCAGAGTGCTTTGGTCTTATCTTCCATATTATCCTCCCCTTTGTATTAAGAGTTCATAGTTTCTTTTTACTTTTTTCACAATTTATGAATAATATTCTTTGTCAATCTAAATTCTGGATTTAATAGCCGAAACTTGCCTAAACTTCTCTTTTTTTCCAGAAAGAATAATGCCCTCATCATTCTACAAACAACAGGGCTATGAAATTCCCTAAAACTTTTTATATAGCTTCATAAATATATTGTTGGGTATAAGAAGACGCTAACTTTCTTGTAAGTCAGAAGTCATTTATGCCTTGAAATTATCTCTTTTGAAAGAACAATATTGGTGCTTATGACTAAGGACGGCGGTAAAAAAGGTTTAGTCGGAGGACGCTGTGCCTCTGCAAAAAAGTGAAATTAAAAATATAATAAAAATGCGGAGCTTCGGCGAGTTCCGACTACGCATCTCTAATATGACTTTTCAAATTAGATATTATATAAAATCTCTTGCAATCCTTGTAATCCTGTTTATCGCAGACCTATTTTTTCTCTCCGCTCTAAGCCCTCAGCCCTCTGCTAAAATAATCCTGTTCATCGCAGACCTATTTTTTCTCTCCGCTCTAAGCCCTCAGCCCTCTGCTAAAATAATCCTATTTATCGCAGACCTATTCAATCTGCGTTATCAGCGCAATCTGCGTGCTTATCTTTTTTTTCGGTGCTTTCAGTGTAAAAATCCTTCTTCCTTTTTTGCTTGACGGAATAAAACAGATGTAAAGAATAGTATAAAAGCAAAAATGAATATTAGGATAGGTGATGAAGGATACGGAAAATATCTTGGCACTCTTAAAACAAGAGGTTTCTCCTGCTTTAGGGTGTACTGAGCCGGCAGCTGTTGCTTTAGCAGGAGCTTATGCTTCAAGTGTTTTAAAGGATACAATTATCTCTGCTGATTTAATTGTAAGCCCCAATATTTTAAAAAACGGAATGGGAGTTGGGATTCCCAATACAAATTTAATGGGTTTGGAAATTGCTTTTGCTTTAGGGATATTAGTTGCCGAGCCGGAAAAGGGTCTGGAGGTTTTATTAGATTTAAAAGCGGAAACAATCAACGCGGGCAAACAGATGCTGGCAGAAAAAAGAATTAATACCAAAATGAAAGAAACGGAAGAAAAGATATGGATTGAAGCTTCTTTAAAGACGGCAAAATCCGAAAGCAAGGCAATTTTACGCTGGCGTCATAATTGGTTGTATCATTGGGAAAAAGATAAGCATATTTTGCAACACAACGAAATAGGCGCTGAAGAAGCACCCCATTTAATATCACCATCTGCTTTTACTTTGAAGGATTATTACGATTTTTGCAGGGAAACGGAAATTGATAAATTGGAATTAATTGATTTGGGATTGATTTTAAACCGTAGAATAGCAGATTTTGGCTTATCCAACAAATCCGGCATTAATGTAGGCAAGATGATTATGGAGCAAATAAATAGCGGTCTTTTGGGTGATGACATTCATCATTATGCAATGGCTTTAACTGCGGCTGCAACTGATGCCAGAATGAGCGGATGCAATTTGCCTGTGATTAGTAATTCCGGAAGCGGAAATCAGGGGTTGGCTATTACTCTGCCTATAATTGCAGTTGCCGAAAAACTTGGCAGTAACCAAGAAGAACTAATCAGAGCTTTAGCTATGGGGCATTTGGTGAGTGTGCATATAAAACAAAAAATCGGCATTCTTTCCTGTATTTGCGGATGCCTTTCTGCTTCTGCCGGAGCTGCAAGTGGCATAGTTATGCTTTTAAAAGGAACCTATCCTCAAATTGAATATGCCATAAAAAATATGATTGCCGATACAGCAGGAATGGTTTGTGACGGTGCTAAAGAAGGTTGTTCCTTAAAAGTTGCCACTACTACAAGTGCTGCCGTTCAAGCTGCTCTTTTAGCGAAAACAGGAATTTGTGTTTCTTCCAATGATGGCATAATTACGGATAGCATTGAAGGCACTATTGACAATTTGGCTTATTTTGTAAATAAGGGAATGCAAGATGCCGACAGTACTATTCTAAATATTATGTTAAACAAGATAAAATAAAGGAGATAAAAAATAATGCCTAATAGAAAATATGAAGTCCATTTACCTGCGGAACTTCCTCCAGAGCCAACTTTTGAACCAAATATTCGGAGAGCTCCGGACAGGGGATTGGATTTAAGCAAAAAAGATATAGCCCTGGCTTTAAAGAATGCTCTGCGCTATATTCCCAAAGAATTACATAGTGTTCTGGCACCGGAATTTTTGCAGGAACTGAAAACCAGAGGTAGAATTTACGGTTATCGCTATCGTCCTCAAGGTCATATTTACGGCAAACCGATTGATGAATATAAAGGCATTACTCCTGCCAGAGCTATCCAAGTGATGATAGATAACAATCTGGATTTTGATGTGGCGCTCTATCCTTATGAACTGGTTACTTATGGAGAATCAGGGCAGGTGTGTCAGAATTGGATGCAATATAGATTAATTAAACAATACCTGGAAATAATGACGGAAAATCAGACATTGGTTGTGGCTTCGGGACATCCTTTAGGGCTTTTTCCTTCGCGTCCGGAAGCCCCAAGAGTTATATCTACCAATGGTTTAATGGTTGGAAAATGGGATAACCCGATTGAATTTAAACGCCTGACAGCTTTAGGAGTAGCAAATTACGGTCAAATGACTGCTGGCGGATGGATGTATATAGGTCCTCAGGGAATTGTGAATGGAACTTATATAACTTTGCTGAATGCAGGCAGAAAATATTTAGGCATTCCAGAAGACCAAAACTTGGCGGGGGTTTTATATGTTTCATCAGGTTTGGGAGGAATGAGCGGTGCTCAAAGTAAAGCAATAGAAATTGCAGGTGGCATTGGAATTATTGCTGAAGTGGATAAAAGCAGAATAGAAACCAGATATAATCAGGGTTGGGTTAGTAAGGTCTCCAGTAATTTAGCAGAGATTTTTAACTGGGTAGACGAAGCCAGACATACCCAAAAACCGCTTTCCATTGCTTATTATGGTAACATAGTTGATTTACTGGAATACATAGATCAGCATAACATAAAAGTGGAATTGCTTTCCGATCAGACATCCTGTCATGCTGTATATGAAGGTGGTTACACTCCTGTAGGAATTACTTATGAAGAAGGGCGTAAACTTTTGGCTGAAAATATTGAATTATTCAAGCAAAAAGTGGATGCTTCACTGCGCAGGCATTTTAATGTGCTGAAAAATTTAACTGCTAAGGGCTCTAAATTTTGGGATTATGGCAACAGCTTTATGGCAAGCGTATTTGAATCGGGGATAACAGAAATTGCCCGCAACGGAATAAATACCAACGAGGGTTTTATTTGGCCATCTTATGTAGAAGATATTATGGGTCCTATCTGTTTTGATTATGGTTACGGACCTTTTCGCTGGATTTGTCTTTCCCGAAAAGATGAAGACCTGCATAAAACAGACCTGGCAGCTATTTCTTTGATAGACCCCAATCGTAGTGCTATGGATAGAGATAATTACTATTGGATTTCCACTGCGGAAGAGAATAAACTGGTGGTGGGAACTAAAGCCAGAATTCTTTATGCAGATGAAGAAAGCAGAATTAAACTTGGGCTGAAATTTAACGAAATGGTTCGTAAGGGCGAAATTGGTCCTGTTATGTTGGGAAGAGATCATCACGATGTTTCAGGGACGGATTCTCCTTTCCGCGAAACAGCCAATATTTATGACGGCTCAAATTTAATGGCAGAAATGGCTACTCATTGCTTTGCCGGAAATATTGCCAGAGGAATGACTATGGTAGTTCTTTCCAATGGAGGTGGAGTTGGAGTTAGCCGTTGTATCAATGGTGGAAATGGAATTGTTTTGGATGGCAGCGAAAGAATGGATGAAGTTGTAAAAAGTGGTCTTTCCTGGGATGTTATGGGAGGTATTGCACGCCGAGCTTGGGCTCAAAATGAAGGTGCAATTAAAACTGGAACTGCCTGGAACGAAAAACACAGTGCTGAAGGCAATATAACGCTGGCGGAAAAGGTGGACGAAGAAATGGTAAAATATCTCGTAAATAAGGAATTTGGAGCATAAATATGAGCACTCCCTTTATCCGGCTGATGAAACAGGAAGGCATAAGGGATGAGGTTATCCGGACTTTTGAGGCATATTATCAGAAACTTGTTAAGGGTGAAAAAGGGCTTATTGGTGAAGATGCAATAAGACCACCTTCGGAAAATAATCTAATTGATTATCAACAAATAAAACATCTATCCCGAACTTCAATATTGAAAAATACAGTTGTAATTAAGCTTAATGGTGGCTTGGGAACAAGTATGGGGCTTTCTAAAGCGAAATCACTTTTGCCTGTGAAGAATAATCTAAACTTTCTGGATATTATCAGTCGGCAGGTTCTTACTTTAAGGTCACTTTCAGGATATGATGTACTCCTGTTGTTTATGAATAGTTTCAATACCGAAGCCGATACTTTAAAATACCTGGAAAAATATCCTGATTTAGGTAAACAGGATTTGCCTCTTTCTTTTTTGCAGAATAAATATCCCCGTATTCGTCAGGATAACCTTATGCCTTACGAAAATAAAGAGAGAAAATTAATGTGGAATCCTCCGGGGCATGGCGATATTTATACAGCTTTAGGGGATTTACTGGATAAAATGATTGCCAAGGACTACCGGTATGCTTTTGTTTCTAATGCCGATAACCTGGGAGCTGTTGTAGATACATCAATTCCTGCTTATATGGAAAATAACAATATTCCTTTCGTAATGGAGGTCTGTTTACGCAGTCCTATGGATAAAAAAGGCGGTCACCTTTGTGAAGATAAATCGGGACAATTGCTTTTGAGAGAAATTGCTCAATGTCCTGAAGAGGATTTACCTCGCTTTCAGGATATTGACTATTATAAATATTTCAACACCAACAATATCTGGATTGACCTCCGAGCCCTGGAATGGCAAATGATTGCCAATGAGGGTTTGATGTTGTTGCCGTTAATAGTTAATCCTAAAGTTGTAGATGGAACTCCGGTTTATCAATTGGAAACAGCAATGGGTTCAGCCATTAGTGTGTTCAATAATTCTAAAGCATTAGTAGTAAGTCGGGAGCGTTTTGTGCCGGTGAAAAAAACAAATGAACTTTTAGCTCTTTGGTCTGATGCTTATGAACTGAATGAACAATATCAGATTGTTTTGAAAAGAGGCGTAGAAAAGGCACCTGTAATTGAACTGGATGAGAAATATTACGGTAAAATAGAAGATTTGCAAAAAAGATTCAGCAAAGGTATTCCTTCTTTAAGCGAATGCAAAGAACTAAAAATCTATGGCGATGTAAGCTTCGGGGAGGATGTTATCTGTGAAGGAAAAGTAACTCTGAAAGCCAGTTCTCCCGTGTTTGTTCAAAACTGTTTACTTAGTGGAGAGGTGAATTTGGATTCTACAATTAATAAATCTAAAGACCGGACAGGAGGATAAAATGGTTTCCCAAGCCGCTAAAATCCGTCTGGGTATTTTTTTAGTCATTGGAGCTATCCTAATAATACTTTTTGCCATAGTTGTGGCTGGTAGCAGATTAGTGGAAAAGAAAGATATCTATTATATTGAATTTGAGGACTATTCTGTAAGCGGTTTGCAAGTTGGCAGTTCGGTTAATTATCGCGGAATAAAAATTGGCAGGGTGGAAGATGTTAAAATTAACCCCAAGGATGTAACCAAAATAATTATTACTATCAGCGTGAACAGAGGAACTCCTATAAAAGAGGATACCGAAGCGGTTCTTTTGTTATCCGGAATTACCGGACTGAAAAATGTTGAGCTAAGGGGTGGAACTAATGAAGCAAAGTTACTAAAACCCAAAAGTTACATTAAAACCGGAACAACGGTATTGGAAGATATTAGCGAAAGGGCAAAATCTATTGTAGATAAAATTGATATGATTGCTGCCAACTTGAGTGCTATAACCGGTGAGGAAAACAGAAACAATATTTCTACCATACTTGCTCAAACAAGTTTAATATTAAAAGACACCCATGAAAATCTGGCTACAACTATGCAAAGTATTAGTCGCATAGCTAATAATACTGCGGATTTAACAGAAGAACTAAGCAAAGACCTAAGCGCGGTTACAGAAAATCTTACCAAAAATCTTGATGCCATCACCAGCAGTGCAACAACCAATATTCAAAATGTTTCCGAGACCTCACAGGCAAGTTTGATTAGTGTTACCAATAATGTAAATCAACAACTGGAGGAACTAACTGCAAAACTGGAAACAAGCTTAACTCAATTGACCAATGATGGTTCTGCCTTAATTCGCGAGGCAAATTTGAAGGTCACCACCGTTGGTGAACATAGTGATCAAATGATCTTAGAGGCAACACGCGAAATATTAACTATCAGCAATAATATCAATAGAGCATTGGATCAGGTTAATGCCATTCTTTATACTCCAGGTTTTGACAGCTTAATGACTAATCTGGGAACCCTTTGTGGTGAACTTTCCAAAACTGATTTGAAAGGGATGGTCACTGAACTTTCCACAACTATCCAAAAAACCGGAACTCTGGTTTCCAACCTTAATAGAGTTGTAACTCGCGGACAAGGTGACCTGCTGGAAATTTTAAGTACTTTAACAGAGACGAGTGAAAACCTGAATGAATTTTCTCGTCAGATTGCAGATACACCTGCTATTTTACTACGCGGAAATTAGGAGCTATAATGCTTAAAAGAAAATGTCTATTCATCTTTTCAGGATTTCTGGCTATTCTACTTTTGGTTACCGGCTGTTTGCAAAAAGTAGAAAGAACTCCTGTAAACTATTATGTTTTGGAATATCAACCGGGAACAGAAAAACCAGAATTGCGCCGTACTACAAATACAGGAAAAAATCTGGAAGTGCTGGATACTGTTCTGAATAGAACTTATGATAGAAGTCAAATTGTAGTGAAAGAAAACTTCTATAATGTGAAATTTCTGCAGACGGATGTTTGGGCAACCCGTTTACGTGATGCTATTCCCAATTTGATTGTCCAGCGCTTAAAGGCGTATAATATTTTTGGAACAGTTTCCAGAGGGGAACAGCTGGAAAAAAATCCCCACTATTTTCTGGAGACAAAGGTTTATAACATTGAAAAGATTGCAGGCACAGAACCCAGAGCTTATTTGAATATGGAATTTGTGTTGCGGGATTCCACTTCCGAAAGAATTGTTTTTAGTCATAAGGGTGAACGCACTATGGAACTTATAGACCCTTCTATGATCTATCTGGTGCAGGCGTTTAATGAAATGATTATGGAAGAGACAGACCTCTTTGCTGCAAAATGCAATTTATATTTCAGTGGCTTGCCTGTTGAAAGTAAATCTTTGGCTGCTTCAACTTCTCCGATTGCCAAGTATGTTTATGAAGAAATGATAGTTAGGGAAACAGATTTTGACTTTGGAGAGCTGATGGTTATTACTAAAACTCAAACAGAGGAGCAAATTCGTTACACTATTGAAGAATTGGACTCGTTGAACACAGTAATCTCTACGGATGAATTGATTATGGGTGTGCCGGCATTACTAACACCTGGTAATTACAGAGTAATAATTGGTGAAATGGGTGATTTAATTATTCCCGTTAAAATTTTACCCCGTCAGAGAACAGTTGTAAAGCCAAACTGGGGAGAGCTAAAAATAGTTGTTATGGATGAATCCAAAGCCAGAGTCCGAATGGGCTATGATCTCTGGAAAAAAAATACAGACGGCGAGGGCTATAAAATTTACAGCGGGGGTATGTTCAGTATGGGAGAAGACGAAGTTGGCGCTGTAGATAAACTTTGGATTTTACCTCCGGGTTCCTATTTAGTAAAGCTTGGAGGTGGTTCCTGGAGTGATTTGAGGGATTTTGCCACTGTTACTTTAGCGGAAGGTGAAAAAAAGACCCTGACAATGATTGTAGACCCTGCTGCTGAAGGTAATGTTTTAATTGGAGCAGGTGTTTTTGCCGATGAAGATATAGGTTTGGGTTCAAAACGAATTCACCGGGGAGCAATTCATGGTAATATTTCTTTAACTTCCAATAATAATGTGGATAAAGACAAACCTACTACCAGTGCTTCTCTTTCCGGGCAGTTTGATAACAGCATTGATACTCATGAATTGCTTAAGCCATTTCAATTTACTACCCGCAGTATCTATGACATTGGCTTAAATTTAACCTCCAATCAGGATTTAGTATTTAGTCCTGATGATTATTCCCTGAAAAGTGTTCTTTTGTTCTATCCGCTGGAAGAGCGCAAGTTTCTTAAGAATTTTGCTTTTTATGGAAGAATGAATTTGAATACCCATATATTTGAGGAAAACACCTTTTTTTCGGAAAACAAAAATATAATGCTGCAAAATTCTGCGGGCGATACAATATCTCTGCTTTTGAATCAGTCCGAATTAAAAACCAAAATTGCCTTCTATCCTTTACGACTGAAAGAAGGAATCGGATTGACCTATCAAATTAATTTCAGTCCCAATGCCAGAACAAGTTTACGCGTTGGCTACGGTTGGGCTCAGGATTATAATAAAAATAGCTATGTTTTTGATAAAACTGTAACAAGTTCCTTAGATGGAGTAAATTATGAATTTGAAAGGTATAAAGAAGAACCCAACAGCAGTTCCAAAGGTATTGAATCCACAGTTATTCTTTCTGCCTTGAATCTGCTCAAGTTTGTAAGCATCAATTCTACTTTGGATGTTCTTTTCCGGATGGGAGAACCCGATCATTCTTACAGTTTGGAAAACGAAAACAGGATAAATTTCAGATTGTTCAGAAACATTTCTTTAGATGTTAAATTCAATATTTCTTATGATGAAGCCAAAAAACCCTGGACGGTATATGATTATACCACATTCTTGCGGCTATCTCTATTCTATTAAGAGGCATAATGTCCTGCAAGATAGTAAATAATATTCTATATCTGGAAGGAAGTTTAAATGCGCAAACAGTTCCGGAAACATTCATTGAAGTAAATTCGCTTCTAAAACAAAAAAGTCCCAATACCATTGATTTAAGTAATGTTAATGTTTTAGATAGTGCAGGAGTGGCTTTTCTGGATGAATTAAATACCCGTTTATCCGCAGAAGGGATATTGTTATTTCAAGGCGCAACTCCTGAAATACAAGAGGTTATAGATAGTTTTTCCTCCCTGAAAATTAAGGTTCCTGCTCCGGAAAGAAAGATGGGTTTTTTTGAAAAAATAGGGGATTCTCTTGTCTTGGCAGGACAAAATTTCTATAATGTAATGTTATTGGCTTCGGAGGTTTTCTATTGGGCAATTATAGGTATTTTCAGTAGAAAGGGTCAGCGTAAAGGTTCTTTCACCATTCAATGTTCTTTATTGGGTTCGCAGGCATTGCCTATTTTATCTTTGCTTTCTTTTATCGTGGGTTTTATACTTTCCTTGCAGGCATCAGTGCAATTGGCTAATTTTGGTGCTAATGTTTTTATAGCAGACCTGATGGCATTTGCTATGGTGCGGGAAATTGCTCCTTTAATTACGGCAATTATTGTTGCCGGAAGAAGTGGATCAGCCATTGCTTCCGAAATTGCCACAATGCAAGTTACAGAAGAAATTGATGCTTTAAAAACTATGGCTTTGTCCCCTGTCCGCTATGTAGTTGTTCCCAAGTTTCATGCAATTACTGTTGTGATGCCGATTCTGGTGATGTTTTCCATTTTGGTTTCGGAAATTGGAGGTGGACTTATAGCCATTGATTATTTGGATTTGAGCGTTTATACTTTTGTTCAACGCTCCATTAATGTTCTTACCCTGAAAGATTTGGTAACCAGTTTTGGCAAGAGTGTTATTTTTGCCTGGACAATTGTTATAATTGGTGCTTATTGTGGTTTTCAAGTTAAGGGTGGAGCAGAGGGTGTTGGCAAGGCAACTACTTCTTCTGTTGTTGCTTCCATCTTTGCTGTCATCATTTGGG
>Ga0208695_1001772_pt1 | contig 17144 bp, 18 predicted proteins | sample AD_UKC111_MetaG_FD_184449 | JGI IMG/M metagenome (GOLD analysis project Ga0208695, IMG submission 184449) | Active sludge microbial communities of municipal wastewater-treating anaerobic digesters from Hong Kong - AD_UKC111_MetaG (SPAdes)... | ecosystem: Engineered > Bioreactor > Anaerobic >... | reverse complement strand
GAAAAAGCTAAGGTAAATGATCTGAGACATACTTTTGTCGCGCATCATCTTGAAAACGGAGTTAGCGTTTCTTATTTAGCAAAAGTTGCCGGACACAAAAGGGAGTCCACAACCGAGAAATATTTAGAATATATTAGTAAACCCGAAAAGATGGATAAAACAGAGTTGGGAATTTTGTAAAATCTGCAAATATTTCGCAAATACAAAAATTTTTAATCAAGCTTCTCTAAAAAGAGAACGAAATAATTTTTAATCTTCGGAAAAAAGCGAAAATAGTTTTAGTTTATTAACTTACGCAAATAATTCGTCCAAAACATAAGAGACAATGGTCAGTATTATTGAAAACACAACTGCAGTCCAAAACCCATCTATTGCAAATCCCGGTACTATTTTGGAAACTAACAAAACTATCAACGCATCTATTACAAATGTGAATAAGCCTAAAGTTAAAATTGTAACCGGAAGGGATAATATTATAAGTATTGGTTTAATAAAAATGTTAAGAGCCGCTATAACTACGGCCGTTATTAATGCCACTACAAAATTGGATACTTCTACTCCCGAGAGAAGGTATGCAGTTGCATAGACTGCAAATCCATTCATTAAAAATTTTATAATTTTATTCATACTAACTATTTTATAACTTTTTTTGGTGACTTGCGACCCCCGTAGATATATACTTCATAGTATAGACTTGGGTATTACTTTTTGATATAACTAGTACGTTCATTGAAAAACTGCACTTCTTGTTAGTCTCAACTATAGAAATGGTGAAAAGGAGTTCACGATGGAAAATAAAGATTTAGAAGTGTCATTTATAGTCCTATGTATGTGTTCAATTGCTGTATCCATACTAGTACTGGTTCCTTTTGGAAAGGCGTATGAAAACTTCAAACAGAGTTATTACAATCTGGAGTTCTCTTCATCCATGAAGGGAGCGAGTTATGAAGTCACCTTGACTAATAAAGATGATCCCGCAGAGTTTTGTCTCATTGATGGACGAACCGATGATCTTTTGATTCTTGCCCCTGATTATTTTTATATAACTCAGGGTAATCAATTGATTCACGGTGTTGCTGTGCACAACAGCTGGTTCGAAATACACCGGGAACTTTCTGGTTGCTGGAATATTATGAGAGAAAAAGACGGTTTGCAGATGCGTTTGGTTAACTTCTCCGATAGCGATATATTCTTCAAGACGAAGGATAGCAAACTAGAAACTGTCTATGCAGAGAAGTATGAACAGATAAGTAGAAAATTGCAGAATTCGGCAGTAATACTATCTGTGATAGAACTTGCTGGCTTGTTGTTGATCTATATGTTATTGAAACGGTAAATAAGAATTTTGAACAAGAAGATGCAAATTAAAGCATGGGGTTTGTAAGAGATGTATAGAGATGTTGATTAATATCAACTGGAGTTTCTACTCCTTAAATTTCTATATATTCTAAACCCCATGCTTAAATCCTCATTAAAAATTTTATAATTTTATTCATACTTAATTATTTTTATAACTTTTTTAATGACTCGTGGCTCTCTCTCCTTCGCTAACGATCAGTCCGAATTATTCTCGTCCTTGCAAATATTTACTAATTTTCAAATACAAGATTTCTAAACTTAATTTTTTCTTTTATGGTTGGTGACCATCCTAAGGATGATACTCACTTTTCTGATGCAACTTTACGATGTCGCTAGAACTTATTTACTATAAAATCAAAACTAAACCAGCCAAGAAAAAGAATAAATAGTATGGTTTTCTAGAGGGCCTCTCCCGCCTGCCCCGCTGAAAGTTTAAAAACCACTATCTTCTTCGCGCAAAAGGAATCTTTCATGATATAGGCAAAATATAGTAAAATTAGTCTTAAGATATTCAGATGCAATAAAAAGGAAGCACTACAGTCTCTTGTCGATATTCATTGCATCAGGCATTGATTTTGACAAGTACACTGATTTGCTCCTGAAAAGACGACTGCGATATCATTGTTCGTTGTCCTATCTCGTTTTTTTGGGTTAAATTAAGAACTAATTTTTTAAGGAGGAATATGCAGGAAAAAATTCCAGACATCGATGAAGAAAATCCTAATACATTCGAAAATGACAATAACAATGTGAGAGAAAAATTTATCGAAATAGAACCATGGGTTTATAAGGTTAATGGCGCTTTAACCGACGGTGATATAGAAAAAATTAACGCAATAAAAGAAAGCACAACTTTAATTCTAGATAATACTGCAGGGTTATCGAGCGAATTGATAAACAAAATCGAAACAAATACAGTGTTCTTTAGCATAAAGGGTGGATTAGATTATGAAAATATTGAAAAATACAACACTGATGAATACAAAGAACGCACAAAAATGTCACCAAAAGGCTTAGAAACGGTTATAAGATATTTTGAAAGGATTGAAAGCGAAATTGACCCAAAATGGACTGATTTACAGAAATGTATGTACGCATATAATGCTTTAGCTACCGACATAAATTATTGTTACAACGAAGAAGGTGTTGATAAAGATTATCGACCACTGGTTTCCGGTGATACTATCGTTAGAAGCCTGAATGGAGTGATGTATGGAGAGTTAGTGTGCGCAGGGTTTGCCCTTACATTTAAGGAAATGATGGACAGAATAGGGATTAAATGTTCTTATCAAAATGTGCCTCACACACACGATTTTAATGTAGTGAGCATTGATGGAAAAAATTATGGCGTGGATGTAACTTGGGATAATTCTAGAGCTCATAGAGAGAAAGGGGATGACTGCGGTTTTGCAAATTTCGGCCAAAACAAGGATTTTTATTCGATACCCGTGCATAGGGTTGCCATGAAAGACAGAATCCCGTTAAATACCCTTTCTCCGGAAGAAATTGATTACAACAGATCTGTGATTGCGTCAAGAATTGCGACAAGAAAGAAAGGCCCGGAGAAGAGTTTTAGCGATTTATCTAGCACGGAACGAGGAGAATATTTACCAATTAAAAAAGAAGAATTAGAAGCCAATGAGGAATGTTATAATTTTGTAAAGTTATTGTCAGTCCTAACGACCACTGGAATATTGAGCGATAGGAATAGTGAGTTATCACAAATCTTGCAACAACGAATAGGATTTGTGAGAGATTTGACCGGACACTATTTTTATTATGAAACTAAAACCGGAAAAGAAGATTTAGAGCAATTAAGGAAATTGTCGGCCGCTAAAGAATATAATGATGAATATAGTAAGTCGGAATTAGATTCTTGCATTACATCGCTTAACTCTCAATTAGAGCACGTCATGTCAAACTACGTACGTTCCTTATACGAATCTACCAACGATATACTAAATGATTTTGATATAAACGATACTAATGTTATTAGGCGTGTAAATATATACACAAAACTAATCACAATACGCAATGCAAAAAACTATTTAATCAAAAATGGATATGACATTCAGGACATTAATTATGTTTGCGAAAAAATTGACAATGTATTAAACACGGACACTAATGATTTCAAAGAGACCGAAAGTGATAAGAAAAAAATCACTTAGACTTTTTGGGCGCGGCACTAGACAATGAATTGATTGATGCATTGCAGAAAACCAAAAACAATGAGATGTCCAAAGAAGATTTTGCTGAAAATTTCGTTAACTCTGAGGTGTGGGCGGAGAGGTTTATGAAAAATGATTTAAGTGAATATAACGTGAGTAAAACGGAGGTGAAGGATTTAATCAACAGTATTTTAAAAAAATATATGCAACAGTAGAGATTCCTTTTGCGCGAAGAAGATAGTGAATTTCTAAACTTAATTTTTTCTTTTATGGTGGGTGATCCAGGACTCGGTCACAAGTCCAAGTATCTCTACGTCACTTCGTTCCTAGAGCTTCTTGGCTCGCGACCCCCTCTCCTTCGCTAACGCTTAGTCCGAATTATTCTCGTCCTTGCAAATATTTACTAATTTTCAAATACAAGATTTCTAAACTTAATTTTTTCTTTTATGGTGGGTGATCCAGGACTCGAACCTGGAACCGAGCGTGTATAAGACGCTTGCTCTACCAATTGAGCTAATCACCCTTAAAGATTTCAATGTAAATACCTCGCTAATAATCTTAGTCTCCCCTCTCTTGGTCAACTTCGCTGTCGCTCGTTGACTAAAGACGCTTGCTCTACCAATTATTTTAACAGTAGTTAAAATCGGTTGATACTTCGTATCAACAGGAGCTAATCACCCTTAAAGATTTCAATGTAAATATCTCGCTAATAATCTTAGTCTTCCCTCTCTTGGTCAACTTCGCTGTCGCTTGTTGACTTAGACCTCTTCCGATAAAAAATCTTCAATTTCTTCCTCTTTTTTCAACTCTTTTCTTCGCTGGACGATACTATTTTTTTCTATCATTTGCAACAATTCTTCTACCACGACAACAAGAGAATTTTCCAGTGTAAAAGACGTTTCATCGGAAAAATATTTTTCTCCATTTAAATCCAAATCTGCTTTCACTTCAAATTTACCATCAGAAACGGCGTTCAAAACCACTCTTGCGAAACAAGAATCTTCAGGTAAATCTTTCGTTCTATTTTCAATTCTTTCAAATTTTTCTTTTGTTAAGGCCTCCATACTTGGAGAGAGATCTATATTATCTGATGTTATTTGATATTGCATAGATATATTTTACCATTACCCGCATGTTACAATCTTTGTAAAATCTTACAGACCCAAACTTTGACAACTAGCCTACAGTATTTGCTACAAAGTTCTAATAAAGGCTTTGTTGCCAAAAGATACGATAAGAAAAACAGCATTTCTAAAATCAGAAATGGATAAATATAGACAAGGAACTTAGAGTTAAAACCCTCGAATTTCTTCTAAGTTTTTTTGTTGCTATAATAATAGTATGAAAAAAATCAAAACTTTTTGGTATGTTCTAAAAAATAGCGTAATTTCACCAAAATATTACAACGACATAGTAAAGGCGAGTCTGAAATTCTCAATTAAGTATTTTCTGATGTTATCCGTTTTTGCATCAATAATATATTCACTATATGCAAGTATAGAGATAGTCCCACAAACAACCTCTACGATAGAGGCTATGACAATACAAATCAAAGAAAATTTTCCTGATGATTTGATTATTAATTTCAAAGACGGGAGTTGGGAAGCAAATAAACCGGAACCAATAATTATACCTGCACCCTCTGTTCCAAACGAAGAGAATACATATTTACCCGATAATTTAATAGTTTTTGATAAAAATGGAACCATAGATTCTCTTGGGAGCTATAACACATATATCTTGGTAAATGGAGAAAACATCTTGTACGGATCCGGCGGCTACGAAACTGACCCACAAAAAGTATCAATCCAACCTTTGAAAAATATTCCTAACATCACGTTTGATAAAAATACTATTAACTCTAGATTGGAATCTATGAATAAATTAATCAAAACATCTCCTTATGTAATGCCGATATTTATATTTCTGTACACATTTATTTTAAATTACATCGGAGGAGCACTGTTCTATGCTTTACTTATAGCACTGCTTTTGCAATTGATAGCATTTTTTGCAAAAAGAAAACTTGATTACAAAAAGGCCTGCCAAATTTCTATTCATGCGATGACAGCACCTATAATACTGCAACTGGTAGCTTCCTTTTTCCCACAAGCTGGTATGTATACGATTATTTGGTTTATTATATTGAGTATTGCATTGTCCATTTACTTTATGTTTAAAATGGAAGACAAAGATTTGAAAAAGATTGAAAAAGTATAAAAACTTTGATCCCCTGTAGCTCAATGGTAGAGCGTCCGGCTGTTAACCGGCAGGTTCGTGGTTCGAGTCCACGCGGGGGAGCCAATTAGAACAACCGACACTCAAGGGCTCCATTTTTGCTTTAACACCACTAAAATCATTTAGTTCGAAAATATTATTCATAAATTGCTCATTTCCGGATTTAAGATATTGGTTGTTAAAACAGATAATGGACATAAGTTCTTAGGATATTTTGAGAAGTATCTTAAGGATAAAAATATAACTCAATACTTCAGTTACCCAAGAACTCCAAAGTCAAATGCATATGTAGAAAGGTTTAATAGAACCATCCAGGAAGAGTTTGTTGAGTCAAATATGAAACTAATATATGGAAGAATTTAACAGAAAACTTATAGAATATCTGGTATTCTTTAATGCAGTTAGACCTCACAGAAGTTTAGATAATCTAACGCCAATGGGGTACTTAGTTTTTAAGGGCATTTTGTCCAGTATGTCCGTAACCCATACAATCTCTTGTCTTAGTATGGCTTTTATGCTAGTGTGGCACTATTGCACAGATGCCATATAGTTTAGGTGTTTTATTAAGATGAAAAGATTAATTGTCACAATAAGAAATCACTTAGTACCCTATATTAAGAAAAATCCTATTTCTCTAGTAACAATGACAATTTCTTTCGCAACACTTGTCTATATACTTGTTCAGATACCTTATATTAAAAAATACTCCTATTACTGTCGATTTAGCGGAGACTATGGAGACATCGAACAGAACATTAGTTCATTGGAAAGCGAGTTCTCTAGCTTAAGTCACACAGTAAACCGTATTGAGAGTGATAGTTCAAGTATCAAGAGTGAGGTAGATTACATCGAAAGCCTGATGATAGACATTGAAGGTGAGGTCTTAGATGTACAATCGATGTGTTTGAGATAAAACTATGTTTAAACGAATCTTTGTGTTAATTAAAAAGTTAACTAAAAAATTTCTTATACCGTTTGTATTGTCTTGCGTAGTTTTAGGTTTAGGTTTCTTGATAATAGGAATTATCGGATTATACGGTGATTATAAAAAACAACTTCCCTACACAGATATTGAGACAACCCGGGAAATACTGCATGAGGCATCCCAATACGCTGGGATATACTCTCTGAAAGCGCAGACTATATCGGAGGAATATGGAAATGTTCCTATTCGTTCCAAAGAAGGTCTTGAAACCATACGCCTGTACCAGGAAAACCTGGAAAACAACCTTGCTAAATCTATCGAACTAACCAAACAAGCTAAGGCGAAAGACCCTCATACTTGGGATAAACTTACAGAACTGGTTAACAAAAGAGTGGATGAGAGACAACAACTTTATGCCATTGATAAGGAGTTTTACGATAATATGCAAAAAGTGTATGACCAACAGATGACTGAAATTGAATGGGATACCTATTTAAATAATGTATACCCAGTAAAAATAACTGCATGGAATAAACTCAATCAAGAAAATACAAACTTTAATATTGAAAATAATATAGAAACTAATCCAGATTACTCCGAACTTAACCAAGAAGTAGTTAATCAGAAATACAAACCCAGTCTTAGAGCTTTTGTAATAGACTTTTGGAACAGCACATCAGAAGAAACTATAGAAAGTTACGAAGATACAGCAAGCTTCCCCATAATCACAGCGATTTATGATGATGTGGGAAATGTAGTTAAAACTTCAGAATTTAACAAATATACAGGACTAGATAAATATAAAAATAATATCTCACAAAAACCATTAAAGGTCGGGGATTATGTATTCGTAAGTGTAGAATCAGCTGACCTTGTTGAGAGAAAGATGTATTACCTATTTACATCTAACTCTCCTGATTTTAATTCGTCCTACGAGCAAATAAGAGGCAAGGAAACCTACACAGAAGCTCCTTATTTCATTTATCAGGTAACAGCTAACGATATTAAAAATACTGGAGGGAACCTAAAAATTGAGGTTAGGATAAGTGCAGAGGGAAGTACGCATAGAGTTCAAGATAAAAATTATGATGACTCCGCTTACATAGAGTACCCACTTATACAACAAGCTTACTACAAGTAAGCAATTCTAAGTGTAAAATGCGACCGTGGGTCCAAAACCAAAAAGATTAGAGCTAGATGAGGTAAAATACTAATAGATTCCAAGGATTTCGAACGACTTAAGGGTTGCAGGGAAAATGAGTTCTTTGAGGCGAAGCAAAAACATCCGTATAAACTTGGGAGAAAAACTTCACTCCAAAAGAACTAAAGGATTTCAAGAAATACGAATGAAAAATAAAAAAATATATTTACTCACATTAATAGTAATCTTCTTAGTCTTAGGTGTTGTATTTCTAATTTTAAGTCGCATAAGACCAACTCAACCTAAAATAACAGATAGTCAAAAGTTTCAACTAGAAGTACAGGATATTGAAATTCCACAAGAAACAGAAGAGCAGAAAACGACAGATGAGGATTACCAAAACTATTACTCTGTGTACGAAAATCCTTTCGTACAACAGATAAGAACAACCCTAGATATTTACCTAAAAGACCCAACATCCTTGTCTAGCCTACTAGTAGAAAAAAGTGTTGGGCCAGAAAACGCAAAGGAAGGACTTGATAGCTTCTCTAGCGATTATTATAAAGGAAAGTTTGTTGTAATTGACATTAGAAACTCTGTGGCAGGAGGAAAATTTATAGATATTTTATTTTTGGATAAACCCGACAAGGTATTTTTAGTATGGGTGTATAAGCTCAAGGGTGGGGAATACGAAATGAGAGCAATTGCTGAAAATCCATACTATACGCAAGAAAAAATAGATTACTACTATAAACAATATCCTCAATTATTTAACGACAGGTCACATTCCTTTTGATTTCAGAATTTATTGAGGGTCACACTGTTTCTAATAGTAGGTGTTATTTCTAATATCCTGTTCTAGTTTATTGCTCATACCTTGCCAAAAAAACATTCATTAATAACTTACAGGCGAAAGGTCCGAATATGAGATAATGTATCTACTCTATGGGAAAAATAAACCCGAAGATTAAAACTACTGCCTTATGGGTTCTTGGGTGTTTTTTCTTACTTATGGGTATTGCTGGAATATCTATTAAAAACTTCTTTGGACCATTTCTCTTAATTATATCTGGTTTAATTACTGTCCCACCATCCTTTGATTTTATTAACACAAAACTTAAGGGAAAAATAAGTCGTAATTTTAGAATAGCAGTAATAGTTATCTTCTTTATACTTGGAATAAAGTACTACCAGCCAACTGCAAGTAGCTACAACCCACCAGTAAATAATGTAATTAGCGAAGAGAAAACGGAACAGGTTGAAAATAAAATAAACTCAAGCGTAGATCCGGAGGTTGTGATAGAAAAAGGTACTGTAGTTTCAGTAACTGATGGAGACACTATTAGAGTAATTCTAAATGGAAATAATGTTCCTATCAGATTGATTGGTATAGATACACCTGAAATAAGCCACCCAACAGAACCGGTTCAATGCTATGGTCCAGAAGCAAAAAAGGCATTGGAGGAATTAATACTTAACAAAGAAGTTGTCTTAGAAAAAGATGTGTCAGATAAGGATAAGTACGGTAGGTATTTGAGATATATTTGGTTAGGAGAAGTTATGGTGAATGAATATTTGACTCAAAATGGATTTGCATTTGCATCCCCGTATCCACCCGATACTAAATATCAAAACCGCATTGATGCAGGGGAACAAAGTGCAAAAACCTCTTTAGTAGGATTGTGGTCTAAAAGTACATGCAATGGAGATGTCTACACAGGTACTTATAAAGACCCTAATAAGACGATAGTAACCCCATCCCAAGAAACTAACACTCCTGTTTATAACACAAATTCAACCTATGTAGATCCAATTGTTTCTTCTACATCTGAAACTCCAGATACTACTAACGGCAAATATACATGTAATTGTAAAAAAACATGTGCTCAGATGAGCTCTTGTGAAGAGGCACAATATCAACTAAATATCTGCGGGTGTAACGCTAGAGATGCGGATAAAGATGGTGTTGCTTGTGACTCTGACTGTCAATAAATGGATTACAAACTATTTCTCGGTGCTGCCGTAGGATTTTTGGCCAGTCTCTATGTGTGTAACCAAACTACTTTTAAGATAGTCTAGATTATAACTGGATTCGACTTTTATATGCTCTATAGGGATTGAAACAGACTCAAAAATCTCATCCACGAATTTATCACGCTCTATTCTGCCGGGTAAATTGTGAGTTCTATCATCGAGTTCTATAACTCTTATAGGCTTGAGGCTTTTATCACATATAAGAAAATCGACATGTTTTTTGTCAATCTTGTTAAGCCAAGCAATATATTTTTTGGCATCTCTTGGGATACGGACAATATCTCTAATACCTACTTTCATTAATATTATGAAATCTGTTTCCACCAAAGACTCTTTAAGTTGTCTGTAAAAATCAAACTCTGACTTGGATAATACAGATTCTTTTGCTACATATGGAAATTTACCTAATTTCTTTCTGAGTAAAATATTCAGAGTAACAAAGAGGATAAGTAATAAAAAACAAAGAACACATAAAAAAAATTGTATTTTCTGTACTTAAACGAAATACCATCTACTAAGATTCTACCATCAACACACCCATCATACTTCGTATAAAGTTCTGTATGGGGAGCCAATAAGTTCTTCCGTTGATTGCTTTGTGGTATGATTTTTCCATGAATATAGAAAAGAAAATTTGGCCAAAATATTTCCAAGCAATTTTAGATGGAAAGAAAAACTATGAACTCCGTCTTGCAGATTGGGAGTGCAATGAAGGAGATACTTTACTATTAAAGGAATGGGATCCTGAAACCAAAAGTTACACTGGAAGAGAATTATCAAAAAAGGTCAAATACGTAGCAAAATTCAAAATTGACAGCCTATTCTGGTCACAGGAAGAAATAGAAAAACACGGTCTTCAGATAATTTCACTAGAGTAATATTTTCTAACTTCCAAAGCGACGGCGAGCCAATTGATATTTAATATACCCAACTTTGCTCTATCTAAGACAGATTCCGGGCTGAGCCCGGCTCCTCGCTAAACTTCTCAACCGTATAGACAGAAACTTTCAATTTCCCATTCCTCCACTCGTCTGGGCTGAGCCCAGCTTTTATACACAACTGACTCAGAAAATCTTCCTTTCTCGGAAGGTCCTCCCATACTTGGGGTAAGAAAGTAGCTTTATTTACTCCTTTTTCAATTACCACACCCAAGCTTTCGTTGAGTTTTTCAAGTAAATCGTCAACCGTAGAGTACTTAAGCAATTTTAGGTCAGAAAGCACAGAGATTTCTATTTTCAACAAATCAATTTCATACTCCCGAACAGGCGGAAATCTCCAATCGTTGTATGCCGCATCTTTCGCACAATTTATCACCGCTTTGTACAAAGATTCAACAGGAACTATGTTCCCGATACATCCTCTCAATTCTCCATTCTCGGTCAAAGTTACAAACACACCTTTTGGTTTTTTCAAATTTTCCGAAATAACCGATTCTATAGATTTCAATTTAGACAGGTCTCCTTTTATAGAAGAGCGCGCTAAATCCAAAAGTATTTTTCTTTCTTCTTCATTAAGCATAAAAAGCAATACTTGTATAACCAACAACGCGGAATTTTTCTCCGGTTACATCTCCCGAATTTCTATAAATCAAAACCTCCGGTTTCCACTTTTTCTTTCTGGCTATATCAATTAATATACGAATAGGCAACTCCCCACAAGCATAAACATTTCCATTTTCATCCAAATTTTTAATACTTTCTATCGTTTCATCATCAAGCACTTCTGCCATCTCGTAACTATGGTAATGAGATAAATCTGAACTAATAACCAAAAGTGTATTATCATCTAAAATTTTTTGCACTTTTTCGCTTACTGTTTTCACATCTTCTTCTCCAACAACTAGCGGTAAAATTTCAAATTTTTTCAAAACAAACTGAAGAAAAGGCACCTGAACCTCCAAGCAGTGTTCGTTTGCATGAGCTTCTTCATTTTTCTCAAAATTATTTTTTATCACTTCTACTTTTCCAAGAGGAGTTTCCCAAAATCTATGCGTATCCGATACTACATCATCTAAATAAACTGTATGGGAAGGACCGAGCAAAATAACTTTCTCATAATCTCTGATTAATTTGTACGCAAAAGCCGCTACTTGTCCTGAATAAATATATCCCGCATGAGGAACAATAATTGCTTTAGGAACTCTGTCATTTGATATAGAAACATTATCAAAAAATTTCTTTAATAATTCTTTTAGTTCTTTCTCGTCTCCGGGATAAAAAGTTCCGGCTACAGCAGGTTTTCTAATAGCTATTTCCATATTCCAGGTATCCTTTCCCCGCATTTTGTACAAACACCGTTTTTTAAATTTTTAATCTCCACAGAATATCCGTGTCGTTTAATCAAAAGGGCACCGCACTTGGGACAATAAGTTGATTCCAAATTTTCATCCCAAACATTTCCTCCATAAACAAATTTTAGCCCCGTGTTTTTTCCAATTTCACAAACTTTTTTAATCACGTCCTCACTTGTAGAAGGCAAATTTTTTAATTTCCACGATATAGAACCGGAGAAAGCACTTATATGCCAAGGTACAAAATCTCCCAAATCCTTTTTTATAAATTCCGCCAATCCTTTTAACATATTCATATCATCAGAAAGGGTGGGAATAACCAAAGTCGTTATTTCAAGCCATATCCCTTCTTCTACAAATCTTTTGCAATTTTCCAGAACTGGCTTAAGACGACCTCCGCAATTTTTTTGATAAAAATCATCATCAAAAGATTTAATATCAACATTTATAGCATCCAAATAAGGCAGTATAAGATCAATAGTTTCTTTGGACATGAACCCGTTTGAAACCCAAAGATTTTTTAAATTTTTCTTTTTTGCTAGTTTCATCGTATCAAGGGCATATTCGGAAAAAATCGTAGGTTCGTTATATGTATAGGCAACAGCCACGCACCCACTTTCGACTGCGTATTCAACTATTTTTTCGGGAGAATAATCAGCACCCCACAGAAAATCCTTATCCAAACCAGTTTTCCCCTTCATATCAAACATTTGGGAGATATCATAATTCTGGCAATTTGCACAGCGAAAATTACATCCTAAAGTACCAAAAGAATAAGCTGTCTCACCCGGCAAAATATGAAAAAATGGTTTTTTCTCTATTGGATCAACATTAATAGCAATAGCCTTACCATAAACTAAAAGTTGTAATTTTCCATTGATATTTCCTCTCACTCCGCATATCCCAACTCCGTTTTCACCAATAATACAGGTGTGATTGCAGGCGATACATTGAACTTTTTTATCATTAAGTTTTTTATAAAGTACTGCCTCTCTCATCAATTATGATTATACAACGAAAGAAACACTCAACAGACAAACTCTACAACTAATAGGATTACTCATTTCTATTAATTATTATCCCTATATTTCTTAGGCAACCTTTTGTATACATCCAAATAATCAAAACCTGAAATATTTATGCTTCCAACTTTTTGTATTTTCGTATACACTAATTATTTTTGAAAAACATCTGAAAATTTACACAAATCTTCTTCCTAATGTATAATGTCGGCAAAATAGACCAATAAACCTAAGGCTTATTAAAAAAATAAAATAGAAAAGAGAGGAAAAATGAAAACTGTTTCTGTTACCGAGTTAGTCCAATATTTTGGATGTCAAAGAGAATATTATCTTGAAAGGGTTCTCAAGATAAAGGGAGCTCCTTACTTGCCGTTTATAGTAGGAAATGCAGTGCATCAGTTTATCGCCTATTGGTTGCATAGAGAAACACCGGAAGGAAGAACTTTCTTCTACAAAACAGAAGAATCGGCAATCAAAGGTTTTAGGCTGTTTTTTCTTAGGGAGGTATGGCCAAAATATGCGAGCGCTTTTAGTGAGAAAGAAGAATGGCAAGCACTAAACATCGGCATTGGGAATGTAAGATCCTATATGAGAATTTCCGCAGAAAAAGGCATTCCAATGTACATAGAAAAAAAGCTTTCTTTCCCGGTTCAAAATCTGAATTGTGAACTTACCGGAACCATAGACCAAATAAGAGGGACAAATCCGGAATGGGCAAAGAAACATGGATTACCACCGGGAGGAGTTGTTTTAGTTGATCTGAAAACAGGAAAACCTCAGTACGAAATCCTCGGCAGATATAATGACCAGATAGATTTGGTCAACAATATACAAGCCACAATGTATTGGTTTCTGTACAGAAATGTATTTGGCACACCACCGGACGCTGTTGCTTTTTGGTTTCTCGGAGGAAAAAAAGGATCTATCGTGACAACAACGAGAGAAGAAAGAGACGAAAAAGATATGCTTGATATCGTCTCTAATTTCATAAGGTCTATTAGCTCAAAAGTTAAATCTAGCTCCAATCCCGAAGAGTGGCCGAAGACACCAAATGTATACCAATGTAAATTCTGCCGACATTCTGCGGCCTGCTACCCGGAAATCAAAGCACGCCTGAGTGCACCAATAACCGACGACGATGATCTACCCTTTGGTGTATCTAATGTATCCGCACCTGCCGAAGGAAAACCTTACAATATTCAGGGCGGAGAACAACCAACATTGCCTAGAATATTAAGAGGTATTCCCAGAAAGAAAGCAAACGCTCTTTGGGAAAAGGATAAGAGTTTGGTTGAAAAATACGAAACCTTGATGGAAGAAAAAGAGGAGACGAAAGAAAAAAAGGAGAAGATGTAGAATCATAAGCAAAAAAAACAAACAAAAACCCCAGATGTGAAAACAATCCGGGGTTTTACTTTTTAGATTCTAATATTCAATCAAAGACTAAGCCAATAAATTATTTGGAGCAGGGGGTGTAGAAACAGGAATTTCTACTTTATCTTCTTCAGTACTTTGTTTAAGGAGAGTCTCATAAACGTACGCTTGAGTAATAGATACTACAATAGAAGCAGGAATTACTCCCACACCCAAAACAAGAACTCCTAACAAAATCAATAGACCGGAGACAATGTACATAAGTAAAATTTCCAATCTAACTCCCTTTGTAACTTTAGAACTTTCTTTCAAAGATTCTCCAATATCCATATCTTTGTCTATTATCAGGTACGGAACCATAGAATACTTTAATGCAAAACATATTCCGGGTATCACGAACAAAAATAAGCCGAAAGCAACTATTAAACCGACCAGCATTTGAGATAAAACTAATTTGACAGCTTTTTTGAAGCTCACCTGACTCAGAAGAGTTTTATAATAAACCTGTCTACTTCTCACAGCATCCAAAGTCAAACTTATATAACCCATGCTAAATATAACCGATACCAAAGAAGTCATAGCAACAAAAATTGTCCCAATTACTAAAGATAATATAAGTAAAACCGTAAAAACCCATGGCTGCTGTTTGTCCAATGTGTTGGGACTCAAAAGAGAATTTTGAGCCTGATAAGATGATGCGCCAAGAACGTTTTCCGGGTTTCTGCTAAAAGGTAAATTCACTAAAGCCAGCGGTGTTAGAGAATTTCCATATTTTTCTATATTTCTGAAAGCATCTGTTTTATATGTGGTGGTGTTAACTTTAGTATTTTCAAGGTAATCTGAATCATTTGCCTTGGGAGGAAAATTTTTCCCCAATCCTGGACCTCCTATACCCGCAATATATATAAAGAAAACTACTATCCAAAACTTCCAATTATTTTTAAAGGTATCCCAACTAAAAGAAACTGCTTTTGAAATTGAAAATGTTTTTTTCATATCTAAATCCTACCTTATTTTTAAGTATTTTTAAACACCTATAAAAAATTATTGAAAAAGCAATTCCGAATAAAATGTAGTCAAATCTTCAGCAAGCAAAAAGTAGTTAAATATATTTCTTGAACAACTCATTAAGGCCATTCAAATTAGGTTGCTGATCTACAAGAGGTTTTTCTGCTATCTGTGAAAATCCCAATTCTGCCGTCGGTTTTTCAATTTTATAAAAAACCCCTAATGGAATACTCTTTTCCCCAAATTCAGAGGCTTTAATCAACGCTTCTTGTTTATTGGTAAAATCGTAGTCATTTCCAAGGTAATAAACATTATCTCTAAAAAAAGCATGGGTGCAGGTTTTATTGAAAGTCACGCAGGGCTGAAGTATATCAATAAAAGAAAAACCTTTGTGCTTGTTGGCTTCAATAATGAGTTCAGACAGCTTTTCTATATCTCCGGAATAAGCCCGGGCCACGAAAGTTGCCCCCGCAGTTATTGCTAAAGATAAGGGATAAAATGGATCATCCGGATTGCCATCCGGAGTAGATTTTGTTTTCTCCCCTCTCCTAGTAGTTGGCGAAGTTTGTCCTGCTGTTAAAGCATATAATGCGTTATCATGCAAAAGTACTGTAACGTCATGGTTTCTTCTTGCCGCGTGAATAAAATGATTTCCTCCTTCCCCAAAGCAATCTCCATCACCGACATTCACAAAAACATTTAATCTATTGTTCGCAAACTTCAAACCCGAAGCAACGGGAATTGCTCTTCCATGCAAACCCTCGAAGGAGGTTATTTTGATAAAATTTACTATGTGACCATGGCATCCAATTCCCGCGACCAGAGCGGTATTGGTACTATCCCACCCTTCTTTTACAGCAGCATCTTTGAACGCCATCCAAATATTAAAATTCCCGCAACCAGGACACCAAGTAGGTTCGTATGGGGTCTGCAATTCTTCTAAAGTCATATTTTTTTCACTCCTTTTATACTATTTAATTTTTCAATTATTTCCTCCGGATAAATTATCCTCCCATCAAATTTCAAATACCTATCTTCAATCTCTATTCCCGTTTTTTCTCTAATTAGGTTTGCCAATTGTCCTGTGTAATTACATTCAATATCAACTATATGCTTTGCTTTTGATAAAACATCGGTTAAAAACTTCACCGGGAAAGGGTTCATCCAAGTTACATGTACATAGTTAACATTTGAAAAATTTTTCAGAGCCTCTAAAATACTTCCCTTGTTACTGCTCCATGAAACAATTGTTATATCGGCATCAGGTGGTCCAAAAACTTCGGGATTTGGCATATCGTTTTCTGCACAAGTTAACAATTTTTTCATTCTCTTTTCCATCATCTTATTTCTATCTTCTACCTCTTCGGTAGAATATCCCTCTTCGTTATGTTCATCGGAATTTGCTATAAAAAAGTTTCCAACTCCCGGAATGCTCCTTACAGACACCCCATCATCCTCGTATTTATATCTCAAATAATCATCAATTTTTTTCTTTACAAACTTACCTCGATCAATTTTTACTTTTGTAGTGTCCGGAAACAAAAGCGTTTTATCATTTTCACAAATATTTTTATCCAAAAGC
>Ga0208695_1001771_pt1 | contig 17149 bp, 14 predicted proteins | sample AD_UKC111_MetaG_FD_184449 | JGI IMG/M metagenome (GOLD analysis project Ga0208695, IMG submission 184449) | Active sludge microbial communities of municipal wastewater-treating anaerobic digesters from Hong Kong - AD_UKC111_MetaG (SPAdes)... | ecosystem: Engineered > Bioreactor > Anaerobic >... | reverse complement strand
TAGCATTGAAAAGATGGTGTTAAACAGCGAGGAGACCATTAGTACTAATGAAATAGGACTAATGATATTGGATTGGCTAAAGAAGAAGGATCCATTGGCATACATAAGGTTTGCATCGGTGTATAAAAGATTTGAAGGTCTAGAGGATATAAAAAAGGAGATTAAGAGTCTTGAAAAGATATAAATTGTTAGCATTGTATCGATGACTGCTCAAGATAGAAAGAAAATGTTTAAGGTTAAAAAGAGAAATGGGAGAATAGTAAATTTTGATAAGCAGAAAATAGAGGATGGAATTTTTAAAGCAGCACAAGGTGTTGGTGGGAAAGAGAGAAAAAGAGCTAAGGAAGTTACTAATGAGGTTGTCAGGCGTTTAGTTGAGAAGTATTCCGATAGGAAATATGTAAAAACTGAGGAGATATCAGATGTAGTTAAGCAGACTTTGATAGATATGGGACATGGAAAAACTTCCATAGCATTTACTTTGTTTACAGATTTGAAAAATCAGGTAAAGAATATTAAATCTCTCATAGATGCGGATACTTTGGTAAAGGGATATATTGATAAATTAGACTGGCAGGTCAACGAAAATAGTAATATGTCATATTCATGGCAGGGTCTTAACAACTATATATCTTCTACTGTACAAGCTAACTATTGGCTTCATAGCATATATCCGAAGGAAATTTCTGATGGAAATATAGATAAAGATTATCATATTCATGATTTAGGGATGCTTGCTGCATATTGTTGTGGATGGAGTCTTGAGGATTTACTTCTAAAGGGTTTTACAGGAGTAGTAGGAAAGGTTTCTTCAAAGCCTGCTAAGCATTTTAGTACTGCATTGGGGCAATGTGTTAATTTTTTGTATACCCTTCAGCATGAGACTGCTGGTGCTCAAGCATTTTCTAGTTTTGATACATATCTTGCTCCATTTGTGAGATATGATAATCTTTCATATCCTCAAGTAAAACAAAAGATGCAGGAGTTTTTGTTTAATATGAATGTGCCTACTAGGGTTGGGTGTCAGTGTCCATTTACAAATATAACAATGGATTTAGTACCAAGTGGGAGCTTGGCAGAGCAAGGAGTGATAATCGGAGGTGTTGTGCAAAAAGAAAAGTACAAGGATTTTCAAAAGGAGATCGATATGATAAACAGGGCATTTTGTGAAGTAATGATGGAAGGAGATGCTGATGGAAGTCTTCTTTCGTACCCTATTCCAACATACAATCTTACAAAAAATTTTGATTGGGACAAGAAGGAATATATCCCCATATGGGAGATGACAGCAAAATATGGAATTCCATATTTCTCTAATTTCATAAATTCAGATATGAATCCTGATGATGCAAGGAGTATGTGCTGCAGGCTGAGATTGGATACAAGAGAGTTGAGGAAGCGTGGAGGTGGATTGTTTGGTGCTAACCCTTTGACAGGTAGTATTGGAGTTGTAACTATAAATTTACCAAGGATTGGTATAGAGGCAAAGGACAAGAAGTCATATTTTAACATTTTAGATAAGAGAATGGATTTAGCGAAGAGGAGTTTAATGATTAAAAGAAAGTTCATAGAAAAGTATATGGATAAAGGATTGTATCCATATTCTCAATATTATTTGCAAGATATTAAAAAGAGGTTTGGAGAGTATTACAAGAATCATTTTAATACCATAGGAATATTAGGTATGAATGAATCTTTGATTAATTTCTACCATGATAAATCTAAGGGAATAGCTTCTAAGGAAGGAAGAGCGTTTGCATTGGAAATTATGGACCATATGAGAAATAAGCTGATTGAGTATCAAAATGAGACAAATCAGCTGTTTAATTTAGAAGCTACACCAGGGGAAGGAGCTACATATAAATTTGCTAAGGCAGATAAGAAGAAATATGGTGAGAATATATTGACAGCTGCAGATATAGGGAAAACAAAAAGTTCTGTTCCTTACTATACTAATAGTACTCATTTACCTGTTGGACTTTCTGATGATATATTTGAAACATTAGATCTACAAGATGAGTTTCAGTGTAAATATACTGGTGGGACTGTTTTGCATATATATCTTGGAGAGAGGGTTTCTTCTGCTGAGGCTACAAAGAATTTAATTAGAAAGATTGCTACAAATTATAGATTGCCATATTTTTCAATTACTCCTACTTTTAGTGTTTGTCCTAAGCATGGGTATTTATCGGGTGAGCATAAATATTGCCCTATTTGTGATTTAGAAAAAGGATACAAAGAGGGTATGCCCTTTAATGAGGAATGATTATTTAAATTTTCAAATATATGGGTATGAAAAAAATAACAAGACAGAGGTGTGAGGTCTACTCTAGGGTTGTGGGATATATAAGACCAATATCTCAATGGAATGTTGGGAAGCAGGCTGAATGGTCAGATAGAGTAATGTTTAAAATGAAATAATATGCTTCCAATATATGGGTTAGAAAAATCATCTCTTTTGGATTATCCTGGGAAGGTATGTGCTGTAGTGTTTCTATATGGTTGTAATTTAAAATGTCCATATTGTCATAATCCAGAATTGGTTGTTGAGGAGTGTCCAGAATCTGTATTGATTGAACAAGATGATGTTCTAGAATTTTTAAAGAAAAGAATCGGTAAGTTGGATTCGGTGGTAATAACTGGCGGAGAACCATTGATACACACCGAATTGTTTGATTTTGTAAAAAAAGTAAAGAATCTTGGATTCCTTGTCAAAATAGATACAAATGGACTACTTCCTAATTCTCTAAAAAAATATCTGACTTCTGGTTATGTAGATTATGTGGCTATGGATGTAAAGTATCCTTCAGACGAATACAATGATAGAAGTGGAAACAAGAATGCTCAGAGCTGTATATTAAAATCTATTAGTGTAATTTTGAATTCCAATGTTAACTATGAATTTAGAACAACATATGTAAAGGGAATTCATAATTCCCAATCAGTTCGAAAAATCTGTCAAATGATACAAGGCAGTAAAAGATACTACATTCAAAATTTTAGAGAAGGAAAAAGTATAGACAAATCGTTGACAAATCAAAATAGCTTCACACCTAATGAGCTAGATGAATTTAAGAAAATTGCGCTGGAATACATAGATAATGTTGAAATTAGATAGGACTTTCAAGTACTTTTATTACTTTCCCATTAATTAACAAATCTGTATTCATGTCTATATATATGGGTTGATTTAATGGGTTTGTTGAATCAGGATAAAGAATTATCATATCATCTGTTTTCTTAAACCTTTTTACTGTAGCACAATTATCTATAATTGCGACTACTATATCTCCATCCTCTACCTCATTATTCTTTTGAACTATTATGTATGATCCATTTTCTATTTTTTTCCCATCTATCTCAGCTAGATCCATAGAATCTCCTTTTACAATTAAGGAAAAAAGATCATCCCTGTGGCCTACAATATTCCTATCAACCTTAAGTACACCTATGTTCTCTTGCTCTGCGGATACCAATGGTATTCCCGCATTTGCATATCCTAAAACAGGAATCCCAACAAGATAGTCGTATACTATTTCATCATCCTTTTCTACCATATGTATACCCCTAGGCTCTCCTGTTCTAAAAATATATCCTTTCTTCTCTAATGCAAGCAGGTGTGCAACAACACCTCTCTTCGTAGAAATCCCCAATTCTTGTTGTAATTCAACCAATGACGGAGCATATCCGTTCTCAAGATAATACTGCTTAATTACTCTTAAAACATTCTCCTGCTTTTTAGTGAGTATACTATCCATATCTGATAATTATGAATTTATATATATACCTAGTATACCACCAGTCAAATGGTACACAACTACTTATAGTAATAATTGATATTTGAAAAATAGCAATAACTAATATATACTACAAAAATATACTATGGCTAAACAAATTAAGGCAAAAAGAATATACAAGCTAAAGGAGATAATCTATGACGATAGGAATTCAAGAAATTCTATACTTGCCTGTGTTCCAATAATATGTATCTATTTTGTGTTTTTTGAAAAAGAAGATCTCTTTGTTAAATACCATGCAGTTTTGTATACCATCATAACTTTATTGATATTATCTCCATTTGACATAATAAGTTTTTGTGGAGTAATTTTAGTTCTATATGGATTTACTAGAGTTCCTAGAGGAAAGGTTGTTAACATCCCAGGCCTATCACAACTAGTTTTAAAAATTATGTCGTTAATAGAGTGATACCCTATTCTACTGTACTCATGATATAATCTTCTAGTCAATATCGGGGAGTAGTTCAGATGGCTAGAACGCTGCGTTTGGGACGCAGAGGTCGCAGGTTCAAATCCTGTCTCCCCGATAGTATCTCATATCCATTGCATATACTTGTGATACTCTGGAAGTTGTGTATAATATAATTGTATAAGTTAACATTATTATATCAAAATGGAATTTCTATATTGGATTCTCGGTTTAGTTGTTCTTTTGATTATTTTGTTTATCACTCTATACAATAAGCTTGCCAAACAAAAAGTTACTGTGGAAGAAGCCTCCTCTGACATAGAGACGATTCTGAAGCAGAGGTATGATATGATTCCCAATTTAGTAGAAATGGTAAAAGGGTATGCTAAGCATGAAAAAGATATCTTTACAGATGTAACGAATATAAGAACAAAAGCTATGTCTACTGATTCGTTGGAGGAAAAGATGAAATATGATACAGAGCTTAAAAATAGCATATCAAAGTTGTTTGCTGTTGCTGAGAATTACCCTGAATTAAAAGCAAATGAAAATTTTGTACAACTGCATCAATCCCTTGAAAATTTAGAAAATGATATACAAAAAGCTAGAAGATATTACAATGGTGCAGCTAGAGACTTTAATGAGATGATTGTCGTTTTTCCAAATAATATTATTGCAGGAATATTGAATTTCAAAAAAGTTCCATTTTTCGAAGCCTCCGAAGAAGAGAAAAAGAATGTAGAAGTAAAATTCTAATGGAAACAAAAATGAGAAAATTAAATGTATTACCTGTAGTTGTGCTTTTGGTATCGTATCTTTTTGTTCCTTTTTTGAAGGTTGAGGCACAGACTGATTATGAGAGAATTTCAAATTTTGAATCTACTGTTGAACTAGAACAAGGGACCGATATTGTTATTTCAGAGAAGATAACATACCATTTCCCAGTTGAAAGGCATGGAATATATAGGGATATTCCTGTCTCATACAAAGTTTTAGGTGGTTTTAAGAGACCAACACAGCTTGAATTAGAATATCTTAAATACTATGACATCAATAATCCAACTGTAGTTGGAGAGGTATATGAAAAAAGCTCTTCTAATGGATATGTGAGATTCAAAATAGGAGATCCTAACGAACTACTAATTGGTGATTATGTTTTTGAGATAGGATATAGATTAAAAAATACAACAAACTATTTTGATGATCATGATGAATTGTATCTTAATATTACTGGCAATAATTGGGGTATACCAATAGATAATGTCTCTGCATATATAAAAGTTCCGGGAAGTATAACAAAAAGTGTATGCTACACTGGGTTGAGTGGTTCATCCGAATCTAATTGTACGATTGAGAATAAATCAGCAGATTCTACCTATGCCATAGTCGTTGGAGCACAAAATTTGGGCCCAAAGGAAGGCCTTACTGTAGCGATAGCGATGCCAAAAGGAACTCTAGCTGATACAACAGCTCAGCAAAGGAAGGAATTTATCATATCCAATATTGGTATTCTTCTTCCAATACCCATTGGTATAATTGTCTTTCTGATGATTAAGAAAAATAACAAGAACAAGAAATTAACAATAGTTCCTACATACAATCCTCCGAAAGGTATCTATCCATTATTTGGAGCTAAAATACTATTCAAATCAATAAAGAATAAGGACATATCGGCAGAGATAATTCAGCTTGCTCTTGATGGGTATATTAAAATAGTCCAAGAAAAAAAGAACAAATACAAACTTGTAAAAACAGATAAGGATTCATCTGATCTAGAAGCTGTACGATTAGCGCTGTTTAGTGGACTCTTTGGTGGAAAAGAAGAAATCCCTCTTAGGTCAATTAGTGTTTCGTTTGGAAAGACTATGAAAAGAATAAATTCATTATTATCAACTGAGGCCTATGAGGAGGAATATATCAACAAGAAAAAGATTAATTTAAAAAATATGCTAAATATCATTGGTATAGTAGCTATTACACTTTCTATGCTTGTACTATCAAGTGTTAATGAGAATGCGAATATTGGTTTAGTCATTGGCTTATTGATTTCTGGAATAATCCTCATGATTTCATCTTCAAAATTAGACATTAGGACAAGCAAAGGAAATAAGCTGTACTATGAACTTTTAGGACTAAAAATGTACATTAATACTGCTGAAAAGAAAAGAATAGAATTTCACAATAATCCTAAAAAATACTCTGGGGTTTTTGAGAAACTTCTACCCTATGCCATCATATTTGGTTTAGAAAAGAAATGGATAAAGGAATTTGAGGATATCTATGAACAGCCCGATTGGTATCAAGGCGATTTTGATCATTTTAATGCATACATGTTAGTCAATTCTGTTTCTAATATGAATAAAAGCCTTAATGCTGGGAATGTGGGCTATAGCCGTTCAAGTGCTGGATCATGGGGAAGTGGTTTCAGCTCAGGAAGCAGTGGAGGTGGTACAGGAGGTGGAGGTGGTGGTAGTTGGTAACTTAGTTACCAACGAGTTGTATATCCTTTTGCTTTCGTTCTAATAGATGAATATGGGTAATATATAGAGTATTTCATTTTGGATATTGGAAGATCCCTACTATGCATATATGTAACCTTCTTTCCTCCTAAACTTTCCTTAAAATCGCCTACTCCTTTCCATGGATGATTTTTATTCTCACACCCTTCTGGAACAACTCCACCAAACATATCAAATACTTCGCAACCTAACTTCTTTCCAAGTTCTACTGCCTTCCAGTAAAGTAATGTAGTCATCAACATATTTTTCTCTCGATACTTAGTATCAGAACACGCTTGATACAAATGCATATTCTTTCCATATACAGTACACTGCCAAATTGAAACTGGAATATCTTCCGAATATCCAACAATCATATAGCACATACCATGCTCAACCTGTATATCCAACTCTTTCATAAGCAAATCAATTGGCTTATCCACATAACCCTTCAATTTCACAGTCTCAGAATGAAAATCCCTAAAAATATCAAAAACACTTCTATCATTAAAAATTTTAACTTCAACACTATTATCTCTTAATAGCTTATTCAACCTATTCTTTCTACTACTACTCATATCATGCTTCAACTCCTCCATGCTCTTTGTTAAATCAACATGCTGAGAAACTAATGCATCAACATTATGAATAGGAGCTTTCACAAAACCATTAGCCTTGTAAAACTCATCGAGTAGAGAATTCTCCTGTACTAAAGGAGAAAACCTAACCATAAAACAATTATTCCTGATAGCAATGTTCTTACAAAACTCCTTAACATCACTCATATACTCCCCCTTATACTCAAAAAAAAGAGGTGAATGCTTACACTCAACAAACTTACCAAAAAGTCTTGAATTCCCAATACTACCAGTAACTATTCCACAATACTTCTCACCATCAAAAATAGTATACCTAAATGATTCGCTATTCAAAGCCTTATTAAACTCATACCGAGCACTACTATTTAGAAACGAATACTCTGGAAGCCTTAACACATAATTATCCCAGCTCTCATCATCTACAACATCATTAAAAGTAAGCCTCATTACATGATATATCAAAAATTATATACGCTCACCATATCTATTTATAATATTACATATTTTCACGGCAGTACCAAAATCCACTTCAATATTTAGTGGCAAATTCAAAACATAGCCACAACAAAACTTAGTATTCGGATACCTATCACACACCAAATTCACATCTCTGTAAAATTTCTTACTCAATGGATATATGGGAGAAGCATACCACCTTCCAGTAATAACCTTAATATCCTTCAACATACTCTTCAACACATTTGGATTCTTAACAAGAATAGGATACCTCAAAAGTACCTCATCACTTCTCCTGGCAGAAAAGACAAACTCGCTCCTTAAATTATTATCATAAACCTCACAAACCTTCTTTCTGTGCTCATTAAATATCTCAGCTCTCTTAACTTGCTCCAAAAGAAGCTCAGCTTGCACATTCCCCATCCTATGTATATCATCAAATTTCAACGAACTATCATCTGCTTGCTTCTTTACAATTCCAAGATTCCTAAACAAAACAATTAAGACTCTGCCTAATGTCACATTTGTAAAAGGAATTAAAGTCTTAAAATACTCCTTTTTTATCAAATCCCAGAGAACAATATATGATGCATTATATAGATCCGACAATTTACTCTGTGACTTTAGCAAAGAATATTGGTCCACAGAATTAGTAAACACTGGCAACCTCTTGAGAACCAAAAGAGAACCCTGTGTACTACTTACACATTTATCCTGTGCAAAACTAAAAAAAACAGCATCACTGTACTTCCCAATATCAAAACTCTGATAATTCAAAGTAAATATATGAGCGCAATCCTCTATCATATATACCCTATTCTCATACTCTCTCCCCCTATTAATTCTGTCAATCATATCCCTAACCTTTTTAGTATCAACAATATGACCAAATGTATGCTGTACAATTACAACCCTACACTTCTCTGTAATACTTCTCTCCAACTTTTTAACATCCATATTAAAACTATTCTTTGAAATATCAGTATATACAGGATTACAGTTAGACCACAAAACTGGAGCAACAGCAGAAACGCAAGTAAATGCCTGAAGTACAACTTCGTCATCACTCTTTAAATTCAAAACTTTAAGAAAAAAATAAAGAGAATCTCTTCCTCTGTTAAAAAGATACACATACCTATTTGGAAACATCTCTTCAAAATACTTTTCTAATGAAGACAGAGATCCATGACGCCCTCCTCTTCTTCTTAGAATTCTTTTTGCCAACACAACATCTTCCTTTGTACAATTAGGTATTGACCCTATAAATACTCCCATCAATATGTTCTCTCAAAATGTGAATCTATATCCTGCAATTTCAATTCCCAAACAATTGGTCTCCCATGAGGACAACTATATGGATTCTTGCATCTTTTCAACTGATTTACTAAATAAATCATCTCTTCTATACTCAATTTTTGTCCACTACGAATACTTCCATGACACGCAATAGTGGCTAAAATATCCTCTTTATGCTCATCAAAGGACTTCCTTAAAACTGAAATATCATCATCCAACTTAAAAATCTCACGGAAAATTAACTCAAAATCAGAATCCACATATTCTGCAGGAACAGTCTTAAGTAAAATTCCTTCATCCTTAATATCAAAAATAAAGCCTAAATTCTCAAAAAACCCTTGATTCTCCCTTAGAAACAATACCTCTGTCTTACTTAATGAGATTAAAACAGGAACCAACAATTGTTGAAGATTCTCCTTCTCCAATTCTCTACCTACTAACTTCTCAAAATTTACTCTCTCTGCAGCTGCATGCTGATCAACTATCCAACATATCCCACCCTCATACTCTACAACTATATATTTATCAAATATCTGATGAACACTTACTATGCCACCAAAATCCTCCCCATGACCCCGTATATCTTCTCTTTCTTGTTTTAATATTTCACTCGAAAAAAGAATACTATCCTTCACAGAAAAATTCCTAGGAGGAACATATGCATCTTTAAACTTGTTCCCTGAATTACGGATTGATAACTCATAATTCTTGGAAGATCCAACATTTAATTTATCCCTTAGTGCAGAAAAATTTGGGGAAACATTTTCAGATGTATTTCCAGACGTATATGACAAATTAGTTTCCAATGCATGTTTAACAGCCAATTCTACTGAAGAATACACCCGATATGGATTTTGAAATCGTACCTCTTCCTTTCTAGGATGCACATTAACATCTACTAATTCTGGGTTAATTCTTACATTTATAATAAAATCAACCTTCTCACCTGCTGGAATATACCTAGAATAACTACTAAGTACTGAACTAGCAATTCCTCTATCAACAATAGGCCTACCATTTAGGAAAACAAACTGATGCTTGTTGCCTCTATTATGGGTAGATGGATGTGCCACATAACCGCTAACTTTAATACCTGAACCCTCTGAAAATACCTCTAACATATTCTTAAATACACCTTCACCCAAAACTACCTTAATTCTCTCACCAACTAATTCTCCAGCACCACCTCCACTTATATTTTTAATATCATCAACTACCTTTCCATCCCTATATAGGACAAAATGAATATTGGGATATATGAGGTAATACTTAACCAAAATATCATATATCTTTCTAAATTCTGTAGCTGAACTTTTCAAAAACTTTCTTCTAGCAGGAATATTGTAAAAAATATCCTCTACTTTAATTGTTGTTCCACACTCCTTTGGTGCAGAAACTATATGTGAATGTCCTCTCTCATCAAAAGAAATCTTACTCCCTGCTTGCTCATCTATATACCTAGAAATCAATTCAACTTTTGCTACTGAAGTTATAGTCGACAACGCCTCCCCTCTAAAACCCATACTCATCAATGTATTAAGATCCTCTATCGAATGAATCTTACTCGTCGTATGTGGCTCAAATACAGACGCAAGGTTCTCCATTGGAATACCGTATCCATTATCCTCCACTTCTATCATATCAATGCCACCATTCCTCACCTTAATAACTATCTTTGAAGCCTGTGCATCTATTGCATTATCCACTAATTCCTTAACAACAGATGAAGGTCTCTCCACAACCTCACCTGCAGCAATTTGATTTACAACTTCTGGCGGTAACCTATTTAATATTTCTCTTCTCATTATCGATATTCTAACACATACAGATATTTGCTAAAATACACCAGATGAATCAATTCAAACTACAATCCCCATACACTCCATCTGAAGACCAACAAAGGGCAATAGATGAGATAGTAGAAGGAATGAAAACAAAACAAAAACAGACGGTACTCGGAGTTACAGGATCAGGCAAAACCTTTGTTATGGCAAATATAATACAAAAATGTAATAGACCAACCCTCATATTATCGCACAACAAAACCCTAGCCGCTCAGCTCTATGAAGAGTTTAAGGAATTCTTTCCTGAAAATTCTGTAAAATACTTTGTATCATATTATGATTACTATCAACCAGAAGCATATATTCCTACAAAAGACCTCTACATTGAGAAAGAATCAGAAGTCAACAAACAAATTGAAAACCTAAGATTTGGAGCAATGAATTCAGCAATAACTCGCAGAGATACAATAGTTGTTGCATCAGTATCATGCATCTACAACATTGGAGCACCAACAAACTATGAAAATCAAACATTATCATTTTTCACTGGACAAAACATCAAGATATCAGACATAGGGTTAAGACTAGTAAATATGAGATATGAAAGAGATACCTATGATTTTACTAATGGTGTATTTAGAATATCAGGAGACATTATTGAAATCTATCCTCCATATGATGACACTTCGTTAAGAATAGAACTAGTTGGAAATACAATTGAAAAAATTTCTAGAGTTGATCCAATAAGTAAACACAAAATTGAAGAATTGAAAGAAGTTCTTGTATTTCCTGCTACTTCTTTAGTATACCCAAAACAAACAATAGACAGTGCCATACAAAAAATTCAAACAGATTTAGAGAAGAGAGTCCAATTCCTAAAAAATATTGGAAAAGAACTAGAAGCAAATAGATTATCACAAAAGACTAATTATGATATTGAAATGCTAAGAGAGGTTGGATACTGCAAAAGTATGGAAAACTACAGCATATATTTTGATGGAAGAAAAACTGGAGAACCTCCATACACTCTTTTAGATTACTTTCCCAAGGACTATATGATGTTTATTGATGAATCACACATCACTATTCCACAAGTCGCAGGTATGTACAATGGTGACAAAATGAGAAAAGACAATCTTGTAGAATATGGATTTAGACTTCCTACAGCACGAGATAATAGGCCTTTAAACTTTAATGAATTTAGAAAAAAACAGGGAACAACAATATATTTTTCAGCTACTCCATCCCAATGGGAAATAGAAGATAGTGGAAATACTGTAGTTGAATTACTAACAAGACCAACAGGCCTTTTAGATCCTAAAATTGACATCAGAAAAACACAAGGACAGATAGATGATGTAATATCTGAAATTTACAAAAATGTGCAGAAAAAACAAAGAGTACTTGTTACAACACTTACTAAAAAAATGGCAGAAGATTTAACCTCATATCTGAAGGATACAGGAATTAAAGTTCAATACATACATTCCGATATTGACGCTATAGAGAGAGTAGACATTTTAAGAGACTTAAGACTTGGAGAATACGATGTTGTAGTAGGAATAAATTTACTAAGAGAAGGAATAGATCTTCCTGAAGTATCCTTAGTGATAATATTAGATGCAGACAAAGAAGGTTTCCTTAGATCAAAAACAAGTCTAATTCAAACCATAGGGAGAGCAGCAAGGCATGTCGAGGGAAGAGTCATAATGTATGCAGATAGCATTACACAAAGTATGAAGGATGCCATTGAAGAAACTGAGAGAAGGAGAAAATATCAGGAGGAGTACAACAAAGAACATAATATAATTCCAAAAAGTATTCAGAAAGAAATAAGAGATAGATTAGTACAAACAGAGGAGAAAGATCTTAAAACTGATGAGGATATACAGAAAATGGATGCAAAACAAAAAAGACTGCTAATCAAAGATTTAGAAAATAAAATGCTAATTGCTGCAGATAATTTGAATTTTGAAAAGGCAGCACAACTTCGTGATGAAATTAAGGAATTAAAATCAGAATTATTTTAAACTAATCAATACATTAAAATGAAAAGAGGAATATTAACACTTTCAAGAGATGAATTACTCGAACTACTAAAATATTACGATATTACTAAAAATGTTGATTCTCAACTTTCAATAAAGTTGAAATCAGCAGTTGACAATATAGAGGATTCAAATCAAATACTTGTATCCTCAGAAGAGTTAGAGGATATACTAGATGAAATTGGACCAGTAGGTTCGGATAGACCAGTTCTAAAACAGGCTATGGATAAAATATCTATGACTATTGCACAATTCAACGCATCGGATTATTAAAAAATTGCGGGACATGGATTCGAACCATGATTCTCGGCTTCAAAGGCCGGCGTCCTACCATTAGACAATCCCGCATAGACTCTGCAATTATACTACACAAGTAGACAAGCTATCCACTTTCATATCATAATATCTAGATATGAAGTTGTCTAAGCAAGCTACTAAGAACAAAAAAATGAAAGTATGTCCACCCGTAAACATATCAATGGTAAAAGAACCATCTTTTTCAAATAAAAAGAATATTAAGAAGAATGTATTCTTCAAGAAAAATAAAGAATCAAACAAGAGAAGGAAATTTAAGAAAAAATATGATAAATCAAAATTTAAGTATGTAGCTAAATTTTTTGTTGTACTATTTTTTCTTGCAGGGTCATTACTCTTACTAATTAAAATTGTTTCTACAATCAGAAAAGACAAGGAGATAAATTCTCAGAGAGAAAATGTTATTGGCCTAGATAATATCCCTGCATATCCATATTCATCCTTTATGTTTTCCAATGAATTAGATGATCCGTATGTTTCAAATTTTCTAAGTTCTGGAAATTCTGCATACAAGATACTCGAAGACAAAAGCATAGATGATGTATATGCATTTTATGCTGAGGAGTTACCAAAAACAGGATGGAGATATATACAAACTGTTCCTACTGGTTCTGAAGAAATGAAGAGTGGAATGTATTGGGAAAATGGAACAAAAGGTTTAAGAATATATTCAAAGTATAGAGATATTTGGTACGAAACTATATCAATAATAGATGCACAAAATGGACTAAAATCCAGAATTGAAGAAGAAATTGCTAGAGATATGCTACTAAATGACAAAGATACACAGGACTTGCTTCCAGATTTCCCTTGGATATTAGAAACTCCAAAGGATTATTTAATTACATATCATTCAACCGATTTAGAAAAGTACAGATCCGTTGAGTTCAAAAAATTAGGAACAAACACTACTTTACTTCTTACCCCTATTGCTAAATATTCGGGGGAAGAATTGGATGTATTTCTCCAGCAATACATAAATCAATCAACGGAGACACAAAATTGCATTATAAAGAACACCATACTTGCCCCTACTCAATATTCCATTGGATTAAGAGCTAATCTATCATGTACAAATGTATCGCATATATGTTATGTACTCATAAACCCAAATGATGGAATTGTCTATATCATTGATACACCTAATGAGAATGAAGAATTCTTTAATTTTGTTCTGGATAATTTGAAACCTCAGAACACTATAAAGTACTAAGATATTCTAAGATTCTATTTGAAACAGATCTGTTATTTACAACAGCATTGATTTCTTCGAAGGAGGCATTTTTCATATTTTCTATACTTTTAAACCTCTTCAAAAGTTCTAATCTTCTTTTCCTTCCTACCCCATCTATATTTAATAATTGTGAATTTTTACTTTCCCTTATTCGTGCTTTACGGTGATGAAGTATCGCAAACCTGTGTGCTTCATCTCTGAGCTCTATCAGTATACTTTTATTCTTTATGCTTATCTCCTCAATTGCATTTGTCTTTCTGTCATACAACCAGAACTCATCTAATAACTTTTTCCCCTTTTTCTTTAATCTTTTCCCTTTTGAAATACCAAGAAGTAAAATATCACTAGGAATCTCAGAGTAGACAGCACTTAATTGTGATTTTCCTCCATCTATTAAAACTATATCTGGATATGCTGGATATTTTTCATTATTCTCAAATCTTCTTTTTAAAACCTCCCTTAACATCTCAGGATCATTTGGTGTATTCAATGTTTTAATTCTAAATATCCTGTATTGTGAATTAACAATCTCTCCATTCTCAGCAACAGTCATTGAACCATATGCCTGTAGGCCAGAAATATTTGAGATATCATAGCATTCAATTCTTTTTAGTTTCTTTAATCCAAGTTCAATTTTCAAATCACAAAAATTACTCATTAGGGCTTCCTTTCTTCTCATAGAATATGACTCTTCTGTATCCCCATACTCAAAATCTATCCTTTCACCCAAATATTTTAAATCATTTATTTTATCTCTAACTACAGCTGCATTTTCATAGTCCATGACCTGTGAATACATTGCCATCTCCTTTTCTAATGCATCTAAGTGTCCCCTTTTTCTTCCGTCTAGGAATTTTATTATTTCATTAATATTTTTTCTGTATTCCTTCTTACTAATATGTCCCTGATATGGTCCAGGACACAACCCCAAATGATAGTAGAAGCACTCCCTATGTTCCTTCCCAGAACATGTACAAAATGGATAAAGCTTACGCAGGTAAGTAAATATTCTTTTAACAGCTCTACCGTTAGGATATGGACCAAATAAGCGGCCTCTTTTCAAATCCTTAGTGGATATACTTCTAACGATTTTAACAGTCGGAAAATCATCTTTTGTAGAGATATATATCCAAGCATATGATTTACCATCCTTTAAATCACTGTTGTACTTAGGTTTGTATTTTTTAATTAGAGCAGATTCTAGAACTAATGATTCTATTTCATTATTTGTTTTGACAATTTCAATATCTTCTATCAATGGGATCATCTGTTTAACAAATGGTCTATCATACAATTCTTCGTTAAAATATGACTTCACCCTATTCCTTAAGCAGTTCGCCTTTCCTACATAGAGGATTTGATGATGCGAATCATAGAACTTATATACCCCCGAAGTTATGGGAAGATTGTCAATATCCTTCACTTTCATATTGCTATTATATCAATTTCTGAATACTCTTAACCATTTTTGACACTCCTCGTCTAGAAATATTGTTTTGTTAAGAATAACTGCATTAGAAGTTATCCCATCATCAACAACTATTTTAACGGCTGTATTACCATTAGATCTTTGAATGAACTCCTTCAATGCAGAAACTTCATTCTCTGTATGCTCTGTAGTTATCTTAAATGTAACCCCATCAAATTTGGAAGAGTGCTTTCTTTCATCAACATATTTCGCTTTTTGTATTACAATACTTTTCTCTCCATCCCTCTCATTTATTCTTCCCAATACTAATAATGGAATGTTTTCCCGTAGTGATTCTTTCAATTCTAAAAATATTCTTGGGAAGATAATAGCATTTGTACTCCCAGTTTTATCTTCAATTGTTAGGAAAGCCATTATTTCGCCTTTCTTTGTCGTAATTTTTCTTATTTTAGTAACCATAACTCCCAGAATTACACTTTCTCCATTCTTCTTGTTTTCTAGAGCCTCTGAAATTGATATGACACCCTTACTTTCAAAAAAATCCTTAAGAGAATCTAAAGGATAGCTTGAAAAATACATACCAAGTAGTTCCCTTTCCCATTGGAGAATTAGATTTCTATCGGCATCCTTGCATTCTACCAGTGGTGTCTTTGATATATTTTCTGCCTTGTTTTGACTTAATGAAAAGAAATCAAATTGTCCAACATTTTTTACTTTCTCATAGTTTTTTTCTTTTTCAAAAATAGTTGGTAGAGTTTGAAGAAGATCAAATCTATCCCCAAAGGAATCCATAGTACCAGACATTATTAAGTACTCAACAGCTTTTTTATTAACCTTATCAAATGTCCTATGAACAAAGTCATCTAAATGCTGAAATTTCCCATTTGTTTCCCTTTCACTTACTATACTTTTAACAATATCATGTCCAAGATTCTTTATTCCCCCCAAACCAAACCTAATGTCCTTGTCATTCTCAGTCTGAAAGTAAAAGCCACTAAAATTAATATCAGGAGGAAGTACTTTAATACCTAATCTCTCACATTCTTTTAAATCTATAACTACTCTATCAAATTTCTCTAAATCACCTTCTAACAGAGCAGCCATGTACTGAAGTGGGTAATGTGTTTTTAAATATGCCGTTCTGTATGCTGTTGTAGCATATGACGCACTATGTGCCTTATTAAATCCGTAGTTTGCAAAAAGTACAAGTTTATCCCACAATTTTTCAACTAATTTTCTATCAAACCCATTCTTAACAGCTCCTTCTATGAACGCAGGTTTTTC
>Ga0208695_1001767_pt1 | contig 17168 bp, 15 predicted proteins | sample AD_UKC111_MetaG_FD_184449 | JGI IMG/M metagenome (GOLD analysis project Ga0208695, IMG submission 184449) | Active sludge microbial communities of municipal wastewater-treating anaerobic digesters from Hong Kong - AD_UKC111_MetaG (SPAdes)... | ecosystem: Engineered > Bioreactor > Anaerobic >... | reverse complement strand
TGCTGGTAGCCAGTTCTGATGTACAATTGAAATCTTCCAGAATCACTGCATAGACTGAAAATCCTTCGTCATGAGCTTCTTTCACAAAACGCTCATACTGCCAGACATCCGGACCGTTCAAACTCAGAAAAATAGTATCAATCCTTGAGGCTTTAAGATCCTTAAAAAGTACGGGAAACTCGAACCTGTATGGGGAAGAAAGTTTGATTCCGGAAACATTAACATGGTATTCAGGGAAAAGAGTTCCCTGGCTTTGAGTCTCATTTCCACTCTGGCTTTCCTGTACTGTAACTGTATCTTCAGGGGTTTCTTCAGTAGCTGAAACCTCAGGAAGATCAATTCCAGTTTCTGGGGCAGTTTCAGATTCAGAAGGAGTGGTTTCAGATTCAGAAACATTATCAGTCCCGGAAGTATTATCATCGGCATAGATTTCAGTTTCTATTTTATCAGAAGCAAAGCTGACAGTTGGTTCGGATTCAACAAACTGGCGGACAAAAGCATAGTCCACAGCCATGTATCCTGTGTTCTTTGAGGCATCAGAATAAGATTCCGCATAAAGATAGACATGCATGGGGAAGTTAGTGATATATTCATTTGAAGAATAATCCATCTTTGCATCCCGAATTCCATTCTTAAACCAGGCTATGTGGCGTGTATCGTTTTCTTCGTACCAGGCGATTCCTGAAGTGTACCATTGCCCTTCAGAAACTCCTGTATCAGTTTTGTCAAAGGAATTATGCTTCTCTTTCCTGTAAGCTGTCTCCCAGCTCACCTTACTCTCATTGGCTAATTCTGTTTCGTGAATAATTTTGTTTTTCTTGCTGGTAATCTGATCTATGAAACCCTGTTCCAGCAGAGGACCTCTCTTATCTCTTCCTGTGGTGACTTTCATTCTTTTGACCATAAACATGGAATTAATACCAAAAGTTTTCTTACTGTAGATAAGAGATGAATCATAAGCATGAGGCGCGGGAGCTGTCACGTAACATGTGTCGTTTTTCACATCAACATGCCCTCCACCTGCACTTTCGGAATTCCATAAAGACCCTTTGAGCTCGTCTCCCTCAAAATCGTCAAAGAACTCAAAGGTCCTGTCTCCATTACTCACTGCCACTGCCTCAGGATCTCCATATTTCATAAGAAGTTTAGTATCCTTGTTTGCAGGAAGAGAAGGAATTTTTACCCAGATAAGAGCTTCTTCAGCTTCCGGATCCCAGGATTCGATCCAGTAACTGAGTGTTTTTCCTCTGGAAGAAAAACGCAGGTCAGAGCCATCTGCTTTTGCCTGTGAGAAATTGAAGTTAGAAGAATTCAGAAAAATAGGAACCTGATAATTTGTTAGATTTTCTCCGGAATTTTCAGTAATTATAATATCCCGGGAGTTGCCTTCCAGATTATTTGTTGTTGATAGAGACCCTGAATCAGTCTCAGCCGCCGCGACAAAGCCAGTAATCAGAACAAAGAAAAAAATAGAAATAATCCCACACATGATCAGTCTTTCTTTCATTTTTAGCAGCCTCTTTTAACCCTTTTGAATAAAAACAATAAAAAATATTATCAAGACATTATTAAAACTATAATCGATACCATCTATAATCGATACCATCTATAATCGATACCATCTATAATCGATACCATCTATAATCAATACCATCTATATTACCTAGAGGTATTTGCCCACAAAGAATAAACCTTTTTATAAATACTTACTTCAAATAATAGTAAAAGAATAATATTAAGTTATATAAAAATTAAGCAAAGAAGAAAAAGAAAAAGCGAACATATAAGAAAAAGATATACAGTAAAGGAGCCCGAAATGGTAATAAAGAATCACACAATTACAGTTTCTCATGGTTCTTCTATCCAGCAATGAACTGAGAAAACTTATACGGGCAAATCCTCCTTTGCTTGAAAATGCTGTCGACACTGAAACCCAGATACAGCCTAACGGGCTTGAACTTACCCTGAAAGAAATTAAAACAATAGAAGGTGCTGGAGCTGTCGATTTCGACAATTCCGAAAGGAAAGTTCCTGATGCAAAATCCCTTGAATTCGGAAGCGACGACTGGATTCACCTTCCAGAAGGGATCTATAAAGTGATATTTAACGAAATCGTAAATATTCCCATGAACCTGGCTGCAATTGCAAAGCCGAGATCTAGCCTTATTCGATGCGGAGCAACCCTTGAAACTGCTGTATGGGACGCAGGTTACAGGGGGAGGAGCGAATCCATGCTTGTGGTTTATAACCCTGCAGGCTTTAAGTTGAAGAAAAACGCCAGGATAATGCAGCTACTTTTCTATACCCTTAATACCGAAGTAGAGGAGGGTTATTCCGGAGTCTACCAGAACGAAAATACAAACTGAATATGGAAAAAGAGCGTATTTTGAGGTCTGGAGTGAGGTATCTTTCGGAAATATACAGATAAAGTATATATCACCTGATCGGTATATCACAGCCTATGAGTACTATAGGAAAATCTGTAAGGATGGAGCGTATTTTCAATAGAAATACAGGTAATGCCATTATCATTCCCATGGATCATGGAGTAGGTGCAGGACCCATTTCAGGTCTTACAAACCTGCAGGAAGCTGTAAACAGAGTTGCAGAAGGTGGAGCTAATGCCGTTCTCGGACACATGGGACTTGCCAAACACGGCCACAGGGGTTATGGCCACGATGTAGGCCTGATAATCCACCTTTCAGCTTCAACCTCACTTGCTCTTGACCCGAACCATAAAGTCCTTGTCACAACTGTTGAAGAAGCCATAAAGGTAGGAGCTGATGCCGTATCTGTTCATATTAACATAGGAGCCGAAGACGAATATGAGATGCTGCAGGGTCTCGGCTATGTTGCAGGAAAATGTGATGAATGGGGAATTCCTCTCCTTGCAATGATGTATCCGAGAGGGAAAAAAGTCCGTTCCGAATACGATGTTGATGTGGTAAAGCATGCAGCAAGGATTGGGGCTGAACTTGGAGCAGATATTGTCAAAACAAACTACACCGGAAGCCCTGAAACCTTCAAAGAAGTTGTGAATGGGTGTCCTGTACCTGTAATTATTGCAGGCGGTCCCAAAATGGGCTCGGAAAAGGAACTTCTGGAAATGATCGAGGGTTCACTTGAAGCAGGCGGGCGCGGTGTTGCCATTGGAAGAAATGTATTCCAGGCAGAAGACCCGACCGGCCTCGTGCGGAGAATTTCGAAAATCGTCCATGAAGGTATGACTGCAGAAGAAATAACGAAAATGGGCAGAAATGCCTGAACACAGGCATTAAAAAACAGCAGTTGAAATAATAAAAACCAGGTACTAATACAATTAGTTTCATAGGTTAAATATATAATTATGATCTTATCCCAGATCTGTCGGGACGGGAAATTTACATTTCAGGAAATTTCCTGTAACCCATTCCAGTGGAACATCCGGGAATTTACAATAATTCGTCTCTTTTCTGTTCTGTACATCTATTTTCTGTTCCTTTAATCTTAAAGCCCTGAGAATATATCTGATAATATGTGATCTACTTCAATAAAAAGAAGAAGATGCAGAAATGCTGACAATTCAAACTCTTTTTCCGGAATAGACCACTGGTATATAGAAAGATTCTCAGATCCAAACCATGTTTCTGTATATATCAGACAAAGAATTTGTGATTTACATGTAGATTCCAGTGGAAATTTGGGGCTTATTCTGAGTTCTGCCAGGAAGAGCAAAGTATGAGAGAGGCAATTCTTAAGGATATTAAAAAATATTTAAGAAGATTGGGTATTAGAATGAACTGAAAAAGATGTACAAGCAAAACTCATACAGGATAGAAAGAGAACTGAGTAAGATAAAAGGACTGAGTAAAAAATAAGTGATTTGAGAGATGGCAACACAGGTGAAAGTAAAACGAGAAAGCACAGGAGAAAGTAAAACGAGAAAGTAATGATACCTGTACAAATAAGGAAATAATCGAATAAACCAGTTCAGAGTTAAGGAAAAATAAAACTAAAAGGCTTTAACGTAAAAGGAGATCTGATCAAAAAATAGATTTCCGTAAAAATAAAGCTGCACATATAGGCTTCTGTTAGCGAAAGAGAAGGGGAAAAAGAGAAGGGGAAAAACTCATTTATAGCAATAAAATCCGGGGAACAATTAGAAAGTATATAGGAAAAAAACGAAAAGGCATAGATGAGGAAGAACTAAGAGTATTTAAAAAATCCATTTATGGATAGTTCCAGTGGAAATGAAGGGGTTCCTCTATAAAGAAAAGAAAGAAAATTAAAAGTCTAAAAATAATTTTTAAAATTATAAAAGTAAAAAGATTATCAAAAAAAGTGAAAATTAAAAGTCAGGCTCCAGAACTTAATAGAGAATGAGCTCAGAACCAGAAACCTGCTATGTATATGCAGGAATCAGAAATCCACAACAGGCACAAGGTCACAGCCAGTGCATTTAAGGCACATTGTCAATGCAAGCGAGGGGTCAAGCCCGTACTTATTCAGAATTTCTGCTTCCATTTTTGCAAGTTTCAAAAGACGTTCAGGAGAAGGGCGTTCGGTAAAACAGTCTCCGGACCTTAAGGGGTGGGGATTTACCGGGCGCAGGATGGGAATTACCCCCATCTTTGCAAGGGTTTCTACCCCTTCCCTGACAGAAGCATCGCTTTCTCCAAGCCCGACTATAAAATTACTGAAGACCCTGTTTTTTCCGAAAATTTCCACAGCTTCTTTAAGCCGGTCCAGAATATAATCAAGGGAAAGATCCCCGCAGACTTTCTGGAAAATATCTCTGTCCATTGTCTCGACATTATATTTAACTTCGTCAACCCCTGCGTCATGGAACTTTCGGGAACAGCCCTCGGTAGGATATACTGAAACTCCTATGGGGACATTATATTTTTTGAGGGCGGGGAGAAGTTTGAGCACACGCTCTACCTCATCTTCAATTGATGTTTCGACTCCAGATGTGAGAGAAATAGCTTTGAGAATTCCTGCCTTCAGAACTTCATCCACTATGCTCAGGACTTCTTCATCAGTTTTGACATGCCCCTGAAGTTTGGGTACAGGGCAGTATTTGCAGTCAAAGATGCACCTCTCGGAGAGCGTGATAAAAGCCTGATCAGGGCAGTGTGCAGGGGCAGGCTCAAGTTTTCCTCTGACAAGTTCTTTTCCTTCGTGCAGAAGCGCGACTGTCCCGTCCTCCCCTGCTGCTTTAATGGAAAGGGGAGAATTCTTATTCACAGTGAGCCTGACACGCTTTTCCCCTGCCCTGAAAAAAACGGAGCTGGTACCAGCCCCCGGACCTGCAGTGGATCCTCGAGCCCTGGGAATAAGCGAAGGGTCCACAGAAACGGAACCTATTGAAATAAGAAAGGCTTTTAATTCAGGTGTAATTGGTGTACTTTGCATCTAATGTCCCTCTGAATGAATATTTATACCCTTAGTTCAGCCCTTTTCTGATCTTCACGAGATAATATATAAATTATTCTGAAAAGATAATTTAAGCAGTTGGTAGCCAGATTTGAAATAAGGAACATTTTTTCATTACACATTAATTTAATTTTTCAAGCTAGAAAAAAAGCTTATTCGTCTTGCAAAAACAGAAACAAGCACTTATAAATAAAAGAAAAATCACTTAAATTTAAAATAAATAGAGGAGGAATAGGAATTATGTTGAAGAAGTGGTTTTCAGTACTTGTAATAATCATGTGTGCCATTTTTGCTGCTTCCTCGGGGTGCAGTGAAAACAACAAAGAAGACATAAGTGTTCCTGAAGAGTCGGGTGAAGCGGACGAAGAAGAATCTTCTGCCGGAAACGAAGAAGAAACTGATGTAGAGACCGTATCCACCGGAGATTCCAGCAACTGGTGCGCTGTAGGTTCTTCCTGGAAATCAACAAACCCCCAGACAGGCGAAGAAGTTACAATGAAAATTACCGGAATGGAGACAGTTGACGGAATTCCGATGTGCAAAGCCGTTTATGAGACAAATACTAAAGATGAAGAATACTCCAAAATTGAATATATGTGGTCCGAAAACGGAGAAACCTATTTCTGGACTGCTTATGACGAGTCCGGAGACGTTGTTTCAGAAATGAGCATGAAAGACGGCAAAATGAAAATGGTTGATGAAGAAGGCAATGTAGTGGAGTATTCTCAGGGGCAGTAAAATAACAGTAAAAGCCATAACAATAAGAGCCTGAAACCAGGATAAGAGCTGCAAATTCTGCTGGAAAAAATCCGGCATATTCTGTTTTTTTTTCCTGAAATTCTCCCAGCCTGTTATTTTCAAATTATATTCTTATCTGCCTGATTACCGGGAACCTGTGTTAAATCTTCTCTTTTTACTTCCACCTGTGCTCATGCCAGATTATATTAATTTCAAAACGAGTTTTTGAGTGAATCAGCCAGAAGTTGTTGGTTTTCAGGGTTTCTTGAGAAGAGGTATATGAATCATATGAATCATATAATACTAGTTCCTCGAATTAATATTACAATGATGTAATAATAGTATACAAAGTGAATAACATTATGTGTTACATAAATTTACAAAAGTGTTATATACCAGGAGTGCATAGTATATCTTGCGTTCTCATCCCTTCAACACCCCACAAATAATACAAGATCTACTCCACACAAGAAAGGGATAGAAGAAATAAAGAAATTAAACTAAAACTCGCAACCCGTGAGTCCAGTACCTCAATATCTCTTCCCAGATAAAATTAAAGCATCTCTTAATGCCGTTCGGAACTTCCAGGTTTTTGGATGGGAACGCAAGCCTATTTTAAAGAAATTTACACAGCAAGAAACTTCTTCTGGCGGTTTTATCTTCAGGGAATTTTATCATTAATTCTTCATGCAGTCCCGGAATTATACAAATTATAATTTTTGAATTTTCTTCCTCTTCTGGCATAACATTTAACCTGCAATGCTTTTAAAAAATGAAATCCCTGAAGCAAAATCAAAATAAATATATATTAACCGCCCTGATTTTCAAAAGACGTTTTTACGGCGAGGAGACCATAAATGACAGAAGAAAAAGATGAAATCGACATTTTTCTGGACTCAAGGGTAAAAACCGAGAAAGAACTGATGCAGGAAAAATGTGAGAAAACTTATAATGCGGCGTCCAGCCAGACTCGCAGGGACATAATACGGACGGTCTGCTTTCTAGGGAAGAGGAAAGAGGAGCTTCTTAAAGAAACTGGCCTCGATGAAACTGCTTTAAAGTTCCATACAGAAATTCTGATGAATGCTGATTTTATCTACCAGGACAAAGAAGGGGTTTACAGACTGACAGAACTCGGGCTTAAGGTGCTTCCGAAGCTTTGAAATATTTTCTTTCAGGTATGATATTCAGAAAGCACTTCTGTTTTTAAAATATTTTTTCTGCGGGCTAAAAAACTGAATTTTCCCCAGATAAACCCTTTGAACAGCCGGCAAATTCCCGCTTCTGGAGAAAGAACAGATGTTTCTAACAGGGTTTATGAAATAATCCCGAAATAAAATACGCTGCCAATTTTATATATATGAATAAATATATTACATTTGTCAGCCCAGATAGAATATTTTTCAGGTAATAAGGACAGGAAAAACATGAAAGTCATGATCATAGGAGGTTTTCTCGGAAGCGGGAAAACAACTGCAATTCGGAGAATTAGCAGACAGCTTAGTGATGCCGGAAAACGGACTGCAATTATCGTAAATGAAATAGGGGAAATAGGTCTTGATGGAGAGACGCTTAAAAGCCCCGGAATTATAACCGAAGAGTTAACAAGTGGCTGCATTTGCTGTACACTAAGAATCAGCATGCAGTATACACTTCAGACCCTTGAAGAAGAGTTCAGGCCTGATGTTGTAATTATCGAGCCGACAGGAATTGCTTTCCCGGGGCAGATAAGAGAAGAAATTGAAGTGATGGGGCTTTCAGAGTTATCTTTTGCTCCTGTTGTAACCCTTGTAGACCCGGGGCGTTTTGGCACTGAGGCAAAAGAGATTCCAAAGTTTATCGAAACCCAGGTAAAGGAAGCTGAAATCCTCGGCATAAATAAAGTGGATGTAGCGCCTGCAGAAATAATTCTGGCAACAGAAAAGATGCTTGCCGAACTGAACCCTGAAGCCAGAATCCTGAAGTTTTCAGCAAAACAGGGAGACAAGCAGTTTGAGGACCTGCTCATCCACCTCGCACTTCCAGGGATTGAGAAGCCTTCTCAGGACAGGAAAAACTCGATTGAAATATCTGAAGTCTCGGCTCATTCGGTCCTCTATACCCTCAAATCCTGTAAATATAACCCCGAAGAAGGCAGGAATTTTATAGAAGAGAGCCTGCAGGCGATAAGGGACAGGGTGAAGGAAATTAACCCTGATTTCATAGGGCATGTTAAACTCTCTCTCAAACTCCCGGATTCCATGATCAAGGGCAGCGTAACCTCCTCTGAAGAAGCTCCGCAGGTTGAATTTATTCCCCGCACAAATGAAAGATTCGAACTCAGGCTGCTTTCCGCTATTACGAAGGTCCCGAAAAACAGGCTCACAGGAATAGTGGAGAAAACACTTGAAGAGAAGCTAAATGAGTCAAACGTCTCTTTTGAGAAAAAAGAACAGAACCCCCACGGTACAATTACAAAAATAAGCGGGATCATGAAAAAAAGTGAAAATGGGTTAACCGATATAATTATAAAAAAATGAATCTCAATAAAAACAGGCTTTCAATCAGTAAAGAAAATAAAGATTGAAGAAACTGAGATACTAAAAAGAAGTGGAGTTTTAATTATGCATGATGAAATTGACGAAATTGATGCTTATTTCGCCTCCAGAGGAGAACCTACGGAAGGCGAAGCTGTCAAACTGGAACATGTGATGATGGAAAAGGTTTCCATAAATCCGGCAAGAAGAAAACTGCTTCGGACGGTTGGCATCTTTGGAAAAACTGAAAAACAGCTAAAGGAAGAGTCAGGCTTAAACGATTTTTTCTATAAGTTTCACATGGATTTCCTGCTCAAAGAGGGATTCCTTAAGTTTGAAGAAGATATGTACCGCCTCACGGATTCGGGAATTGCACTGCACGATTCCGTATGTTAAAAAGCATATTTACTCATATTTTTTCTTACTCTTTCATATTTTTCAAAAAAAATAAATTTTGGAAGCGTAAGCCTTAGCTCCTTCCGATTCTTGAAAATTGCTTTTTGCTAAAAAGCGATAAGTTTTTATGTTTATCTGAATAAAGGCGTTATGATCAATTTTTTCGATATTCTATGGAAGTTTCAAAAACGCCCCGATATAATTTCCTGGTACATATCGAGCAAATAAAAAGGAGTGTGAAAAAAATATGCCAGCAATAGTTAACGCAGATGAATGTTCTGGATGCGGAACCTGTGTCGATGAATGTCCCTCTGAAGCAATCACCCTCGATGAAGAAAAGGGAATTGCAGTTGTTGACCAGGATGAATGTGTAGAGTGCGGTGCATGTGAAGAAGCATGCCCGAACCAGGCAATTAAAGTACAGGAATAAAAAACAGAGATCAAGATGGAATAACTTTTTATTCCATTCTTTTCTTTTTCTCTCTTATCAAATTATTCATTATCTCTCCGGAGGCAGCTTTTTAGATGGCAGCAGTTAAAGCGGGTATTTTAGGCGCCACTGGCGCTGTAGGGCAGAGATTTGTAGAAGCACTTGCAAACCACCCATGGTTTGAGATAACAGCCCTTGCAGCATCCGAAAGGAGCGCCGGCAAAACGTATCGAGAAGCGGCAGGCTGGAGGCTTGACACAGCAATGCCGGAAAGTGTCGAAAACATAGAGGTTGTCCCTGTAGACCCAAAAGCCGTTGATGCAGACGTGGTCTTTTCGGCTCTTCCTGCAGACCTTGCCCTTACAGTTGAACCTGAGTTTGCAAAAGCCGGGTTTGCAGTCGCAAGCAATGCATCTTCTTACAGGATGGAAAAAGACATCCCTCTTGTAATTCCTGAAGTTAACCCCGAACACCTGGGACTCATCGAAGTCCAGCAGGATACAAGGGGCTGGGACGGATACATCATTACAAACCCTAACTGCTCCACAATTGTCATGACAATTACCTTAAAGCCCCTCATGCAGTTCGGACTTGAAACCGTGCAGGTTGCCACAATGCAGGCGATTTCCGGAGCAGGATTTTCCGGAGTTGCAGCCATGGCAATCTATGATAACGTAATCCCCTATATAGGAAGCGAAGAAAAGAAGATGGAAACTGAGACCTTAAAGCTCCTCGGGGAATTCAACGGCTCCGAAGTCGTGCCTGCGGACGTAAAGGTCAGTGCTTCCTGCAACAGGGTGCCTGTAGTTGACGGGCACACAGAAGCTATCTGGGCAGGCATGAGAGACAACCCCACGCCAGAAGAAGTAAGGGAAGCCTTCCTGAAATTCAACCCCGGACTCGGAGAACTCCCCTCAGAGCCAGCTAAAGCCCTGATAGTACGGGATGAGATTGACAGGCCCCAGCCTCGCCTTGACCGCAATATGGGCAGGGGAATGAGTGTTTCAGTGGGAAGGATCAGAGAAGGGATCCGCTACATTGCAATGGGGCACAACACAATCCGCGGAGCTGCAGGTGCAAGTGTCCTGAATGCAGAACTCCTGCACTCGATGGGCAAGCTCTGAGTTCAGGAAAAAGCTTCAGCATCAAAAACAGCATCATTGGAAGCTTAAAAACGTTATATAAACTGTGGAAATCAGTACATAAATAGCAAAAAATAAGAATGAGAAGTAAAAAGTCTGAAAAAACAGGACTTTTACTTTTCTTTAAATTCCTTTACCGGAAACTCTTTTGTTTTGAATCTCTTTTCCCTGAGATTTCCAATCAATTCATAATTGCTTTATTTAACTGAAAACTGTTTTTTCAGGCAACCCTCAGGTAATATCATGAAAAAAGTTTTCTTGCAGCCTCTTCTGTTCTGCGCATAACCTCTCTTACAGGAATCCCGCTGGTTTTTGCAATCTTTTTGCAGTCTTCAAATTCCGCAGAGATATTGAGCAGGACGCCTTCCGAGTCTCGGGCGATTTTGACTGCGGTTTCAAACTCCTGACCTTCGATACCTATTTTTATCCGTTCAATGTTTCGGGCAGCCATTAACCTGTGCCGTGCAGGCATAACCCTTACTCCAAGTGACCCCGTTTCAATGATGATCTTCCGGGCGAGTTTTGCGCTGTCTTCGGGCTTTGCAATGACCTTGATAATGTGGGCAGGCCGTCCTTTTTTCATGGTTGCGGGTATAATTGCAACATCCCTTGCCCCCATTGACAGGAGTTCCTCAAAAAGGTTGCCCAGGACTTCCCCGCTCACATCGTCAGCATTGGTCTCAAGGACCTCGATTATATCAGGGATCAGGTGAGAATCAGGCTCAAGAAGCACTCCCTGCAGCACATTTGGACCCTGGAGCTCGGCATCCCCTGCCCCGTATCCGATGGCAATTGCCTTTCCCTGAGGAAAAGTGTCTACAGGCTTTGCAAAATGTGCGAGAATTGCAGCCCCCGTAGGAGTAAGCAGTTCCTTGTTCACGTTTCCTCCCCTGAAATAGAGCTTTCCTTTCCTGAGAATCTCAAGGGTTGCAGGAGCCGGCACAGGAAGAGTACCATGCGCACATTCTATTGTCCCGCTGCCCACACTGATAGGGGTACAGTAAACCGAATCACAGTTAAGGGAATGGATAGCTGCAGAAGATCCTATAACATCGGCAAGGGCATCGCTCTGCCCCACTTCATGGAAGTGGAGTTTTTCAAGGTCAGGTTCTCCGTGAACTGAAGCTTCGGCTTCTGCCATTTTCAAAAAGATATCTAGAGAACTTGCCTCCACTTTTGGGGGCAGTTTTGCAGCTTTTACAAGATCCATTATTTCAGGGAATGACCTCACATGCTCTTTTTCAGGCACATTTATGCGGACATCCAGTGCTTTGATTCCTTTTTTCACCACTTCCCTGATATCCACAGATACCGGTGCTGAAGCCTCGATTAACTCCTTTACCTCTTTCCTGTCGGCTCCGAGGTCGAGAGCACACCCCAGAATCATATCTCCTGCTGCACCTGAAAAAGGATTAAAAACCAGTGATCTCATAAAATTTCTCCCTGAATTTTACTTTTGAACTTCTCTGCCGTCATCGTTATCCGGATATCACAATTCTACCGGTTTCTCTTCCGGTTCCGCTTCTTCAGTTATTTTTCCTGTTCCGGCAACAGCAATCATATTTGCAATCCTGGCTGCATAAGCCCCTGCAACGAATCCAGCATCAATATTTACCACTGCAAGGGTAGAACAGGACTGGAGCATTGACAGAAGAGCTGCTTTTCCTCCTCCGCCTGCCCCGTAGCCAGTGGATACCGGAAGCCCTATTACAGGCACGTCAACAAGCCCTGAAACTATGGTTGGAAGCGTCCCCTCTCTTCCGGCTGCAACAACAATTGCCCCCGGGTTCCGGAGTTTAAGCTTCTGGAGTTCAGGGATCAGTCTGTGGATTCCGGCAACCCCGACATCGTATACCGCAATGGTTTCACAGCCCATTTCGGAAGCAACAACCCTGGCTTCTTCTGCAGCAGGAATATCTGCCGTGCCTGCGGATATGACACCAACAACCCCTCCTGTGCGTGGAGCAGGGGTGCCATCGTGAATAACCACTGTACGTGCCCGGCTGTTCCATTCGAGTTTATCAGTACCAAAAGCCTTCCTTAAAGCTTCCAGATGTATGGCAGAAACGCGGGTAATCAGGGCTCTTTTACTTTTTTCTACCATAACCCTGGCAATCTCGACAACATCTTCAGGCTCCTTGCAGTCAGCAAGAATAGCTTCGACGACTCCGGTCCTGTTTTTCCTGTGGGTATCCACTTTAGCTATATTCGAATAGGAAACAAAACCAAGACCTCTGACCTGCTGTTCCGCAGTTTCAAGATCGGTTTTTCCTTCTTTGACAGACTTTAGTATATCATTGAGGTCCATGTACCGCCCCTCGCCAGGAAGAATTGAATGCTTTAGCAATAAACAGCTTAAATACCTCGTTATCAGGCAATAATTATTAGTTTGGAGGCTCTTTAGAGTTTCGTGCTAACTCATACAGGTTTGATTTTTATAATTATTTGGGTTACTGCGTTGTAATTTGGATAAAAAATCAAAATTCTAAAGCTGAATGAGTACAGTTAACTGATTGAAAATCAAAAGCGGAAAATGAGATATTGTTTTATCTTTCAATAAAGTCGGCTTAAACAATATCTTCATTTTGTCTTTTCAAGCCTCCGAGTTTCTCACTTTTCGGTCTACTTGAACATCTCCCTTGCCATGGCAACTCTCTGCTCAAAGTCGGGTCCTTCAAGTTCTTCCACAACGGATTCGAGCATCGTTGGTATGTCAATGTGCTGGGGACATTTTTCAAGGCACTGTCCGCACTGGACACACAGGGATGCAAACTCGGGTTCCCCGAGACTAACTGCGCCGCCAAGCCTTGCAGCATACATGAACCTTGCAGTGTCTGGATTATCGACCAGAGACAGATTGTTATACTCCTCGAAACAGAGGGGAATATTCACACCCGCAGGGCAGGGCATGCAGTACTGACAGCCGGTACATCCAACTTTCATTAATTCACGATACTTGTTCTCAACTCTTTTTACCAGCTGTAGTTCAGTTTCTGTGAGTGAACAGGGATGGGCTTCACCTGCTATTCTAAGATTTTCTTCAATATGTGCCTCTTCATTCATGCCGGAGAGGACAACCGAAACTTCCGGGTGGTTCCATACCCAGCGAAGAGCCCATTCTACAGGTGACCTCTTTACCGGAGCTTCGTCCCAGATATCTTTCACAGCCTGAGGCACGTTCTTTGTAAGATTCCCTCCGCGAAGAGGCTCCATAATTACAACGCCAAGACCTTTTGAAGCTGCATATTCAAGACCCTTTTTACCTGCCTGGTTCTTTTCATCCAGAAAATTGTACTGGATCTGGCAGAAGTCCCAGTCATAAGCATCTACGATACGGTTAAAATCTTCTGACGCTCCATGGAAAGAAAAACCTGCATTGATGATGCGACCGTCAGCTTTAGCTTTGTCAAGGAAATCAGCCACACCTAATTTTTCAACATTGTCCCACAGGTCGCCAACGAGAGCGTGTATGAGATAATAGTCGATATGATCGGTGTTCAGTTTTTCCAGCTGGGCATTCAGATACTTATCCATATCCTCGCGTTTCTCTATAAGCCACGAAGGGAGTTTTGTTGCGAGTTTCACTTTTTCGCGGTATCCATCAGCAAGAGCACGACCTAAGAAAGGCTCGCTCTCCCCCATGTGATATGGCCAGGCCGTATCAACATAGTTTACTCCCTGGTCAATTGCATAACGTACCTGTCTCGTGGCTCTTTCTTCATCTATACTGCCGTCTTCCTTAGAGGCAAGGCGCATGCATCCGAATCCAAGTATTGAAAGTTCATCCCCGCTCTTAGGCATTTTTCTGTATAGCATTTTTATTTCTCCTGAATATTAGAATTGTATCAAATATCATCGTTAATGACTGACTGAACAGTCATTAACGAATAGGCTTTTAAGTATATATATGTTTTGATTGACTGCTCACTCATAAACAGAGTGAAAAAATTAGTTTTCAGTTAGACCTTGTCAGATAGTTCTTCGAATCTCTGCTTGTATGATTCTACTCTGTTCATTGTATATTCTGCTCCAATCAAACCGCTTTTCCCATTTCATATGCCTGTTCCATTGCTTTGCTTCCCTTGATGTCTCCGACGTTCCAGGCACCGGTTCCATAGATAACGCCTTTTTCGTTTGCTCCTTCAAGGCAGGAAGTAAATCCCCGGAATCCTTCAAACGTTCTCTCCATAGCCTGCTTATTATCGTCGGCTGCCGTCGCAATAAAATAAAATTCCTTGTCGTTGATTTCTGTGTAACGGGAACAGGTTCTGTCGATCAGAGTCTTCATTTGACCGTTCATCGTATAGAAGTACACCGGCGTTGCCATTACAATCGCGTCTGCAGCAAGCATTTTTTCCAGAATTTCTGCCATATCGTCTTTTTGGGGGCAGCTATTTTCCATGTTATAACAGGCTCCACATCCTGTGCAGTAATTGATTTCCCTGTCCTTCAAGAATATCTTCTCTACAGCGTGTCCGGCTTCTTTTGCTCCAAGCATAAACTGATCGCACAACAGGTCGGAATTTCCGCCTTTCCTCGGGCTGGCGGACAGCACCAGTACTTTTTTGCTCATTGAAATTATCTCCATATTTTGAGTTATCCTGATTATCGAAAAATTGCTACTCGAACAGTTTATGAAATTATACTAATTTATTCAACCAATCCGTAACATCCTTTTTCGCAGCATTTACACGGGAGCCATGAATAGCGAACCCCTTCAAAATTGTTGCTTTCGGACAAAGTTTTGCAATATCTTTTTCACTTCTTCCCATGCCGCTTCCTTCATGTGTACAGAATGGAATTATAGTTTTTCCGGAAAAATCATATTCTTCCAGGAATGTAAACACAGGCATCGGCATCGTTCCCCACCAGTTAGGGTAACCCAGGAATATCACATGATAAGAGTCCATGTTTTCCACATGGCTGGAAAGCTCCGGTCTGGCATTGTCATTCAGTTCTTTTTTTGCCACGTTGGTGGTTGCAGAGTAATCCTTTGGGTAAGACTTTACTGTATCGATCTGGAAAACATCGCCTCCTGTTATTTCCTGGATCATGCCAGCTACTACTTTTGTGTTGCCTACCGGCAGGTTCACAATCTTCCCACTGACATAGTTATTGCCAGCACGCGAAAAATAGGCTACCAGACATTTCTCTTCGTTCAGATTCGTCATTAAGTATCCCATGCCTTCTTTTTGTTCGCTGAAATTGTCCTCGCTCTTGATGATAAAAAAAGTAAGAACCTGGTCAGGTCTTATTTTAAGGATGACATATCAATTACATATCGATAGCGAGCTTCTTTATTTACGACCTTATCCCATGTCTCATTAATCATTTCAGGTTTGATCATCTGAATTTGCGGATAGATCTTATTTTCTGCACAATAATCAACTACTTCCTGAGTTTCTGGGATTCCTCCAATAAGTGATCCATTGAAGTTTACTCTGTTGAAAATCATATTGAAGTTGTTAATTGTGAGTTCTCCTCCAATTGGTTGTCCTACTTGAGTGAAGTATCCGTATGGTTTTACGCAATCAATGTATGATGACATTTCGTATGCGTATGGAATTGTAGAGATCATGTAATCCATTTTTCCTTTCCATGGTTGCAAGTCGCTTGGTGAGTTAACAACAATAACTTCTGTTGCTCCGAATGCAAGGCAATCTTCTTTTTTGCTTTCAGTGGTTGTAAAAGCATAAACTTCGGCACCTTTTGATACGGCTAATTTAATAGCGACGTGCCCCAGCCCACCAATTCCCGCAACTCCTACTTTATCTCCTTTTTTGATATTAGCTTTCATTAAAGGTGAATAAGTAGTAATACCGGCACATAGTAATGGAGCAGCTTCCTGAAGATCAATGGATTCTGGTATCTTTATTGCAAAATGCTCAGTGACAACGATGTTTTGGGAATATCCTCCCTGACTTATACCTGTAGGGGATGATTCTTCCAGGTAACCATATGTCATTATAGTTGCATTGTTGTCGCAATGATGTTCTTCACCATTGTTGCAGCTTTCACACTCCATACAACTGTTAACCATGCATCCAACTCCTGCACGGTCACCGACTTTGAACTTTGTTACGTTCTTTCCAACAGCAGCAACCACACCCACAATTTCATGACCAGGCACCTGTGGATATTGTTGTGGTCCCCAGTGTCCTTTGATCTGATGAATGTCAGAATGACAGATTCCACAATATTTAATGTCAATTAGAATGTCATTATCGCCTACAGGTCTTCGTTCAAAAGACCAGGGAACTAGCTTTCCGGACTCATCTTTTCCAGCATAACCTTTTGATTGAATATTTTCTGCCATATTTATGCGCCTCTTATTTACTTTGTAACTTTTAACTTCAATTCGAATTCTTAATTTCCTCAACCAAATTCATTTCAATTTACTGTAGTCTTCATCGGTTACGGGTTCCAGCCATTCTGCCGGACCTGCGTTGGCATTTGTCTCAACTGAAAGATGTACGAACCAGCTGTCAGGTGCTGCTCCATGCCAGTGTTTCACATTCGGGCGAATTTTTA
>Ga0208695_1001765_pt1 | contig 17173 bp, 13 predicted proteins | sample AD_UKC111_MetaG_FD_184449 | JGI IMG/M metagenome (GOLD analysis project Ga0208695, IMG submission 184449) | Active sludge microbial communities of municipal wastewater-treating anaerobic digesters from Hong Kong - AD_UKC111_MetaG (SPAdes)... | ecosystem: Engineered > Bioreactor > Anaerobic >... | reverse complement strand
AGAAGTCGTAGACTTCGCGTTCAAGCAGTTCGGCAGCCTTCCACAGGTTGCACACGGTGGGCAGATAAGCGTTGTCGCGGTCTTTGGCAACAGCCTTGACTGACGTGCGCTCATGGCTCTGAGTATTCTCAAGGATGTAGATGCATCCGAGACCATCTTCACCAAAATCCTCACCCACAATCGTTACAAGGAAGTCGAAATGTTTTTCGTTTTTCAGCTTCGCCATCTCTGAGGCGAAGTCGTTCAGATTGAATTCTAAATTATTCAGTTTCATTGTCGTACTTCCTCCTTATTCGTTAAAATCAGCTGGCACTTCCGTTACCACGATGGGCTTCTTCTCTTTGTGGTTCGCACCACCGAAGAATTTCTCCACCTTCACTTTTCTCTGCAATTGCATCATGCCGTAGAGGATGGCCTCCGGACGTGGAGGGCAACCGGGGATGAAAACATCCACAGGCACAATCTCGCTGATGCCGCGAACGACGTGATAACTCGATTTGAACGGGCCGCCGCTGATGGCGCATCCGCCAACGGCTACCACATACTTGGGGTCGGCCATCTCGTCGTAGAGACGCTTCATCACGGGTGCCATCTTGTTGGTAATCGTTCCGGCACACATGATCAGGTCGGCCTGACGTGGAGAGTTACGTGTGACCTCGAACCCGAAGCGGGCGAAGTCGTAACGGGCGCATCCCACGGCCATGAACTCAATACCACAACAACTTGTGGCAAAGGTGAGCGACCAGAGGGAGTTGCTTCGACCCCAGTTGATGGCTTGGTCGAGAGAACCCACGACCACATTCACGCCACCGGCGTTCAGTTCGTCGGCAATCTTCTCCAGCGAATCGTTGTCCTTGAAATCCTCGTAAGGAATACTTTTGATGTGCGGTTTTCTTACTTCCATTCCAGAGCTCCTTTCCGCCAGGCGTAAGCCAAGCCAAATACCAGTACAAGCAGGAAGAAACCGATGCTCACCAGAGCCATCGGGCCAAACTGCTTAACAACCACTGCCCATGGATAAAGGAAGACAGTCTCCACGTCGAACATCAGGAACAGGATGGCGAAGAGATAGTAACCGATATGCACAGGAATCCATGAAGACCCGTGCGTAGGGATACCACACTCGAAAGGCTCTCCTTTAACCGGATTGTAAGAACGGGGACCGATCAACTTAGCGATGACATAAGCCGCCACTACCAAGAATACAGCCGTTATCAAAACGGTGATAAATAAGATAAAATACATATAAAGTTATTATAATTATAATTTGTGCTAGCTTAAAAGCGGATGCAAAGTTAGCAATTTATTTGCAATTATTACGCAACATTATTGAAAATTATTTGTGCCAACAACGTTTTTCCTGCTTTTTAAATATAGCAGCCACGTTTTTCCCATTTTTTAAATGTAGGCGCCACATCTTTTCCCCGTTTGTATGCGAAAGGCATCCCATCAATTCGCAAACATATCTTTTGCCCTCTGCAAACATCCTCTTTGCGTTTCTCCGTTATGCGAGTCGGGCGTTTTGTTGTTTTGTAACTATTTTCGACCATATTGTTTTGATTTTAAGTTCTTATCTTTTAGACAATGCAAAGATACGACATTTATTTTTGGCTTTGCACGTTCTTGCACGTTCTTGCACGTTCTTGCACGTTTTAATTGAAAATATTTTTTTTCAAGCATTATTCTCCCCTCGATAAGCACATTTTTGTTACATTGTTACATTGTGACATGTCACATTAGTACCTTCCGGTTTTCTTTGCCGAAGAACAAAATTTTTTGGAAATGAATTCAATAATATATATATAATATAATTATATTATATTATATATATATTATTGGCTTGAATTGAAAAATTCCCAGAAAGTGTGAAGGTACTAATGTGACATGTCACAATGTAACAATGTAACAAAAACTAATGACTTCGAGGCACTAAATCGTTGACGTCATTCACTCTAAATGAATGAAGCAATCTTGCAATTTTATGAATAATTAAGAATATTTACACAAATAAAGCATTCCCGCATTTCGTTAGCTTGTTGTTTTGTTACATTGTTACATTGTGACATGTCACATTAGTACCTTCCGGATATAAAAATAGGGGCGAATCTTTTTATCGACGCGCCCCTATCTGCTAATTATGGAAGATTAATCAAGCCATTTTACGTAGCAGAAATCCTGTCTGTGAGGCAGGTTTTCATTCTTAGGATACATTCTGACACAACATTTGAATGCGCCTGCATCATCAGGCTCAACGTCTGCCTCGAATGTATAGAGGTTGCCCTCCTGTTTTGTCTTCTTGAATTGGAAGACATGAGATATCTCATGATCGGTACCTTTCATGTCATTTTTCAACACAACCAACTCCAAGCCGATTACATCATTCAAGCCTTGTTCATCAATCACATACTTGATGTTGTAAGATTTTCCTGTTTCGCCACCAGCATCGAGAAGAGCAGTGTCTTTGGAAACGACGTGGATAGCATCCCAACGCTCTGCAACTGTTTCCTTCCAGAGTGCGATGTCCTTAGCCAAGCGATTGTCGTTTGCGGCCAATTTTTTGAAACGGGCAGCCTCTTTGAGATAGAATTTGCTATAATAATCGTCCAATTGACGCTTCATCGTATAGTGAGGAGCGATGGTGGCAATGGAGTTCTTAACCAACTTAATCCAATCCTCGCTGAAGCCCTTCTTACCCTTGTTGTAGTAAAGAGGTATTATCTCATTTTCAAACAGTCCATAAATGGTGGCTGCATCCAGTTGGTCTTGATATGCCTGGTTCTCGTATGTGCGCTGTTGTGGCAATGCCCAACCTGCACCTTGGCGATAGCCTTCAACCCACCAACCGTCTAAGACAGAAAGGTTTACGACACCGTTCATCTCTGCCTTTTCGCCTGATGTACCAGAAGCCTCAAGAGGTCTGGTCGGGGTGTTCATCCAAATATCCACACCGGAAACGAGGCGACGAGCCAGTTGCATATCATAATCTTCGAGGAAGATGATTTTACCCAAGAATTCAGGACGCTGGCTGATTTCAAAAATCTTTTTAATCAACCCCTGACCAGCACCATCAGCAGGATGTGCTTTTCCAGAGAAGATGAACTGTACAGGACGTTCAGGGTCGTTCACAATCTTAGAGAGGCGGTCGAGGTCTGTAAACAGAAGATGAGCGCGCTTATAAGTGGCGAAACGACGGCAGAAACCAATCATCAAAGCATTCGGATTGATGCGGTCGAGAAGAGAAACCACGCGAGAAGGGTCACCTTGGTTCTTCAACCATGTCTCAGAGAACTTTTCACGTATATAATCTACCAGTTTCCTCTTCAATGCCATTCTGGTCTCCCAGATTTCATCATCAGGAACATTATAGATGGCATGCCAAATCTCTTCATTGCTTTGGTCGCTCATGAAGTTTTCATCGAAATATTTGGCATACAGCTTGCGCCATTCCGTGGCAGCCCATGTGGGGAAATGCACGCCATTGGTAACATAACCTACATGATTTTCTTCTGGATAATAACCGTTCCAAATCGGGGCGAACATCTTCTGGCTCACCCAACCATGCAATTTACTTACGCCATTAATCTCCTGGCAAGTGTTGCATGCGAAAATTGACATACAGAATCTCTCACCATGATCATCAGGGTTTTGTCTGCCCATGCCGATGAACTCATCCCAAGAGATGCCCAATTTGGCAGGATAACCGCCCATATATTTTCCGAACAGAGATTCGTCGAAATAATCATGACCTGCTGGAACAGGGGTGTGTACGGTGTAGAGGGATGAAGCTCTGACGAGTTCTATTGCCTGATTGAATGTGAGGCCGCCTTCCACGTAATCGCACAATCTCTGCAAATTGCACAATGCGGCATGACCTTCATTGCAATGATAAATCTGCTTGGTTATGCCTAATTTCTTCAAAGTGAGGATACCGCCGATACCCAAGAGGATTTCCTGTTTCAGACGGTTTTCCCAATCACCTCCATACAGAGAGTGAGTGATAGGTTTGTCAAATTCAGAGTTCATTTCATTGTCTGTATCAAGCAGATAGAGTTTGATACGGCCGACATTCACACGCCATACATAGGCATGAACCTGATAATTGATATAAGGCACATCCACGACAACAGGATTACCATTCTCGTCGAGTTGACGTTCTATAGGAAGCGAGGTGAAATTCTGAGCCTCGTAATTGGCTATTTGCTGACCATCCATGCTCAGGGACTGTTTGAAATAGCCGAAACGATACAAGAATCCTACTGCGCACAAGTCTACATTGCTATCGGAAGCCTCTTTCAGGTAATCGCCGGCAAGCATGCCCAGACCACCTGAATATATCTTCAATACCTGATTCAGACCATATTCCATACTGAAATAAGCTACAGAAGGGCGTTTCTTATCAGGTTTTACGTCCATATATTTGCGGAAAAGAGCGTAAACGTCTTTTACCTTCTTCATAATGGACTTATTTTTTACTATTTCCTCTTTACGATCATAGTTTAAACGCTCCAGCAACATAACAGGATTGTGACCTACCTTTTCATATAAGTCTTTATCCAAACTTTTCCACATGTCACGTGCTTCATAATTCCATGCCCACCACATATTGTGAGCCAACTCATCTAAACATTTCAACTGCTCAGGGAGCCTCGACTTAATCGTCAACTCCTTCCATTGAGGAGCGTTTGCAAAATCAGCTTTAATTTTCATAAAATCTCAAATTTTTATATATTCATTTTAAAATTAACTATTTTGTCTGAGACAATATCATTTCAAATTAACTCTTTCCTGTGCCTTTCGCAAAGCAAAGTCATAAGCCTCATAATAATATTTGATAAATATTCCCCACAAAGCCTTTTTGGACAGACTCTCGGCATTAGCACGGGCGTTCTTGATTTCCGCATCACTGAAATTGGAGAATTTGGTAACCGTCTCCTTGATGGCATCAGCCACTTCGGAATAGTTGTAATCCGTTCTGTGTATGACCTTCACGCCATCCTCAATCTCGCTATAGCCATTCTTCTGTTTGTTGGCCCACAAGCCGAAACCAGACAGGTCGGTGGTGATACATGGCACCTTGAAAGCCACGGCTTCCAGCGGGGTATAACCCCAAGGCTCATAATAAGACGGATAGATGCAAAGGTCATTGCCTAAGACCAAATCATAATATGTCTTATTGAGGATTCCATCTTCACCCGTGAGATAGCATGGCAAGAACACGAGTTTCACATTGTCTTCTTTACGGTTGTGCATGTCCAGATATTTCAGCATACCCAAAACATTATCATGACTCATGTTGTGCAACCAGTGCGTGATTGCGGGTACCTCCAAGGGCGTATCATACTTCTTGCCACTCTTCAGACGCTCAAGAAGGTCCTGGCGTGGCTCCCCTACCCATCCGGGAACATCAATGAATGCCAGTACTTTCTTCTTTAACGATTTTTCTCTGAGCAGACGGTTCATCGCTTCGATATAGACATCCACGCCCTTGTTTCGGAATTCATATCGGCCACTTGTAGAAATGATTAAAGTATCATCCTGTAAATCCGTACCCATCAATGCGTTAGCAACATCCAATAGACATTTGCGGGCGGCCTTGCGCTTGGCAACAAATGACGATGCCTTGGGAACGAAATCATTTTCGAATCCATTCGGTAAGACGAAGTCAACGGGCTTATCAAGCAATTCCTTACATTCCGTTGCCGTGATATCACTCACGGTTGTGAAGCAATCCACATTTTTAGCGGTCTGCTTCTCGATGGAATGCTTACTTTCCATATTGAGTTCACGAGCCATCTGGTCACCATTATAAGCAAACAGATAGTCGTAGAGGGGTTTATTGTTTCCGGCTATACTACGGCCAATACTCGTAGCATGGGTGGTGAAAATCGTAGCTATCTGGGGAACTTTTAAATTAATGTACAACAAGCCCAGTCCTGTCATCCATTCATTGCCCTGGTATATCACCTTCTTGGACTTATCAATGTTGGAATGATAAAAACTCTCAACAACTTTAGCCGCCGCATAAGAGAACATCGAGGCTTCATCATAATCTCCATAAGCATGCAGACTATCTACCTGATAGTGCTCCCATAGGCTGGTATAAATTTGATCTTTTATCTTAAAAAAGGGTTTGAAATCAATCAACATCGCCAATGGTTTGCCAGGAATATTCCATCTGCCAATTTTCACCAACAAGCCTTCTGATAAAGCTTTTGCCTTCCAAGCACTGAAAAGTGCGGAATCCTCGATGAAATATGGACATTCCTTTTCTCCCCAACAATCTGGACCTAAAAATATAATGTTATCTTTCATTACACTCTGCAATGTCCTTGCTCTTGTTGATAAAACGGTATATATACCACCCACCTTATTACATACTTCCCAACTAGATTCGAATATAATATCAGGAAATAACATATCTTTTGCCATATAAAATTTCTAATACCTCGCAAAGATACTATAAAAATTACAAATTCCCAATTTATAATGCTATAAATTCTTAAAAACCTACTATTTATTGATATAAAATAGTACCTTTGCAACAATAAAAGGGAAAAAATATGAATAAATTATTCATTACATTGATATTTTCGTTACTATCCTTTGTTGCAAACGCGCAAGATAGTACCACTTTTAAAGGGTATCTGTACAATGAGGAGTATCAAGTCTATATACAAATGAATTTTTATAGCAATGATATTTTGGTACCCGGTCAAGAAATCTTTGGCAAATTACCCGGATTCTTTGGTGCCAATCGCGATAGCAGGAAATGGTTGTTTACGAAAGCCACTATCACGGACCCGAACACGGCAATGTTGGAAATCACAAACGATTATGGAAGTGAAGACTTGACGGCGACACTGAAAAAGAACGATAATGGAACGTTTACCCTGACTCAAAACGATGGGAGCGCATTGAAAATCGCCGTTAACAGGAAATGGGTGAAAATCCCGAAGAACACCGTGTTTACCAAAGTAAATAACAGATAGCATCTAATTTCTAAATTCATCATAAATCAATCAAAATGGCAGAGAAGATTCATATCACCTTCCCTGCCATTTTTATAATCAGTGTTCTCGATAACCTTATTTATATTCGGCCCATGCCTTGATATCGATATCATCAAGAGTCAATGTGCAGAACGCATTGATGAAAGATGATGCCAGACGGCTATTCGTGATCAAAGGAATATTCAGGTCGATTGCCGCACGGCGTATCTTATAACCGTTGGTCAACTCGTGAACGGTGAGGTTCTTCGGGATGTTCACCACCATATCAATTTTCTTTTCATGCAACATCGTCAGAGCCTGTGGTTGCTGGTCTTCTTCTGATGGCCAATAAACACGGGTGTTGTCGATGCCATTGTCTGAGAGATATTTTGACGTACCGCCCGTGGCGAAGAGTTTGTAGCCGTGGCTGACCAACATCCTTGCCGCATCCAGCATTTCCGCTTTCTGCTTGGCACCACCCGTTGACAACAGGATATTCTGTTTCGGGATGCGATGGCCCACGGAGAGCATACTCTTGAGCAATGCCTGATTGGTATCGTCGCCCAGACATCCCACTTCTCCTGTGGAAGCCATATCCACGCCGAGTACAGGGTCGGCTTTCTGGAGACGATTGAATGAGAACTGGCTGGCCTTAATTCCGACATAATCCAAATCGAAAAGGTTCTTGCCAGGCTTCTCTACAGGGACACCGAGCATCACTTTCGTAGCCAAGTCGATAAGATTCAGTTTGAGCACCTTACTGACAAATGGGAATGAACGCGACGCGCGCAAGTTGCATTCGATGACCAGGATATCGTTTTCACGCGCCATATACTGAATGTTGAAAGGTCCGTTGATATGGAGCGCATTTGCTATCTGACGGCTCACGCGCTTGATACGACGCACGGTTTCTACATAAAGTTTTTGTGGAGGGAATTGTATGGTGGCATCGCCCGAATGAACACCGGCAAACTCGATATGCTCCGAAATGGCATAAGCGAGAATCTCGCCATTTTTGGCCACGGCATCCATTTCTATCTCCTTGGCATGTTCGATGAACTTGCTCACCACAACAGGGTGGTCTTCGCTCACATTAGCCGCAAGTTTGAGGAAACGCTCCAACTCCTCGTCATTGGAACATACATTCATTGCGGCACCGGACAACACGTAAGAAGGACGTACAAGAACCGGGAACCCTACCCTGTCGACAAACTTGCCGATGTCTTCCATCGATTTCAATGCACTCCATTCCGGTTGGTTGATGCCATTACGGGTAAGCATGGCAGAGAATTTGGCACGGTCTTCGGCATTGTCGATATCCTTTGCCGATGTACCTAGGATAGGCACATTCTCCGCATCCAACCACATGGCAAGATTGTTTGGTATCTGTCCACCTGTGGAAACAATCACGCCATGAGGACATTCCAAATCAATGATATCAAGCACACGTTCAAAGGTGAGTTCGTCGAAATAGAGGCGATCGCACATATCATAATCCGTAGACACCGTTTCAGGATTGTAATTAATCATGATGGAACGGTAGCCCTGTTTGCGAATCGTATTCAGAGCCTGTACGCCACACCAGTCGAACTCAACCGAACTACCGATACGATATGCTCCGGAGCCCAGTACCACGATACTGCGATTGTCCTGTTCAAAATTGATGTCGCTCTTCACGCCCGCATAAGTGAGGTACAGATAATTGGTCTGTGCCGGATACTCAGCCGCCAACGTATCTATCTGTTTCACTACAGGCAGGATGCCATAGCTCTTGCGCAACTTGCGCACCACCATGAGCGCCTTGTGCATATTATGAAGTTCTTGCTCCAATCCAACGGCACGGGCGATCTGGAAATCAGAGAATCCGTAGACTTTTGCCGTACGCAACAACTCCTTGTCCAGTACATTGATGCTGGTACACTTCTTCAACGATTCATCAATATCGATGATATGTTTCAACTTTTGCAGGAACCACTTGTCAATCTTCGTCAAATCATGAATCTGGTCGATGGTGTAGTTCTTATGCATCGCTTTGGATATGATGAAGACACGCTTGTCGGTAGGCTCCCGGAGCGAAGCGTCAATATCTTCAATCTCCAGTTCCTTGTTCTCTACAAATCCGTGCATGCCCTGACCAATCATGCGGAGACCCTTCTGGATGGCTTCTTCAAAGTTACGGCCGATAGCCATGACTTCGCCAACCGACTTCATGGAAGAGCCCAGTTCCTTGTCCACGCCACGGAACTTGCTCAAGTCCCAACGAGGGATTTTACAAACTACATAGTCAAGAGCTGGCTCGAAGAAAGCACTCGTTGTCTTAGTGACCGAATTCTTCAGTTCGAAGAGTCCGTAGCCCATGCCCAACTTTGCGGCAACGAAAGCCAAAGGATAACCCGTGGCCTTGGACGCAAGTGCAGAGGAACGGCTCAGACGTGCGTTGACCTCAATCACCCGATAATCTTCACTCTTAGGGTCGAATGCATACTGAACGTTGCACTCGCCCACGATTCCGATGTGGCGGATGATCTTGATAGAGAGCGCACGCAACTTGTGATACTCACTATTTGTTAAAGTTTGCGACGGAGCTATGACGATACTCTCACCGGTATGAATACCCAGTGGGTCGAAATTCTCCATGTTGCACACGGTGATACAATTGTCGTACCGGTCGCGCACAACCTCATATTCTATTTCCTTCCAGCCCTTCAGACTTTTCTCCACAAGCACTTGCGGAGAAAAAGAGAATGCTTTCTCGGCCAGTTTATTTAATTCTTCTTCATTATCACAAAATCCGCTACCCAGTCCTCCTAACGCGTAAGCGGCACGGATGATAACCGGATAACCCAGATTGGCGGCGGCACGACGTGCATGCTCTATCGTTTCGCAAGCCTCGCTCTTAATGGTTTTGACGCTGATCTCATTCAATTTTTCCACGAAGAGTTCACGGTCTTCTGTATCCATGATTGCCTGTACTGGCGTGCCAAGCACTCTGACATTATACTTCTCCAGAACACCACTCTGATACAAAGCGACGCCACAATTCAGAGCCGTCTGGCCACCGAACGCAAGCAGAATGCCATCGGGACGTTCCTTCTCAATCACCCGTTCCACGAAATAAGGCTGAACAGGGAGGAAATATATCTGATCTGCCACGCCCTCGGAAGTCTGCACCGTGGCGATATTCGGATTTATCAATACTGTATATATCCCCTCTTCACGCAAAGCTTTCAAAGCCTGGGAACCGGAATAATCGAACTCTCCGGCCTCACCAATCTTCAAGGCGCCGGAACCTAGTAACAATACCTTTTTAATATTTTCGTCCTTCATGATGACTTTACTTTAACGTATTTACGAAGTTATCAAACATAAACTCTGTATCCACAGGACCGGAACAAGCTTCGGGATGGAACTGGGAAGTGAACCAGGGATTCTCCTTATGGCGGATGCCCTCGTTGGAACCATCATTCATATTGACAAACAACTGCTCCCAATCTTTGCCAAGCGTCTTAGCATCCACGGCATAGCCATGATTCTGACTTGTGATGTAACATTTGTCGGTACCTACCATACGAACAGGTTGGTTGTGAGAACGGTGACCATACTTCAACTTGTATATCGTGGCGCCACCAGCCTTGGCAAGCAACTGGTTGCCCATGCAGATACCACAAATCGGTTTACGGCTCATGCTCATCTGTTTACGAATGATATTGACGGCATCCTCACAAACATCAGGATCACCAGGACCGTTGGCAAGGAAGAGTCCATCGAAATCCATATCGGTATAATCATAATTCCAAGGAACCCTGATTACCTCTACACCACGACGGATGAGACAACGGATGATGTTGGCTTTGACACCACAATCCACGAGCACCACCTTCTTACCGGCACCTTCATTATATCTGATTATCTCTTTGCAACTTACTTCGTCTACAAAATTCACACCTGAATAGTCGGCCTCAGGTATATTATCGGGCTGATCATCAAAAAGGATTTTGCCCATCATCACACCATGTTCACGCAAGACCTTAGTCAACTCACGCGTGTCGATGCCTGTGATGCCAGGGACATGTTCACGTTTCAACCAATCGGCAAGACTCTCATGAGCATTCCAGTGAGAATACTGTTCACTATAATCGGCAACGATAATGGCAGAAGCATAAATCTTATCGCTCTCCATAAATGTAGGGATACCATTGGATTCAATAGAGAATTCCGGTACACCATAGTTTCCCACGAGAGGATAAGTGAGCGTCATCAATTGCCCTGCATAAGAGGGGTCTGTAAGACTCTCAGGATAACCCATCATCGCCGTATTGAAAACTACTTCACCAGCGACGGGTGAATCATATCCGAATGATTTGCCGTGAAATTTGGTTCCGTCTTCTAAGACTAAAGTTACATTCTTCATTATATTCTAGAATTTCTGTTCGTATTGGTAAACTTTTTCAATATAGTTGATGAAAGCCTGGTTGCATAGTTTTGTGCCTCCAGGTGTCGGGAACTTGCCCGTGAAATACCAATCTCCCTTATGGTTTGGTATCGCGGTACGAAGCCCCTCTATCGACTGATAGACCAGTTCAATGGGCGTTGTCACACCTTCAGGGCGCAACATCTCCACTATCTTCTCATTAATTTCTTCTATTGTAAACGGTTTGTAGACATCCCTCACACAATTGCGCATCTCCGACTTCGGCTTTTTCATCTCCTCCTGGCAATTATGGTAAGTATTGTCTATTACATTATATAGTCCGCGCTCCTTCAATAATTCTATCGTGGCACGGAACACGCAAAACTCTTCCAAACGGGGCATGTCGATGCCATAATAATCGGGATAACGTATCTGGGGGGCACTACTTACAATGACAATCTTGTGGGGATGCAAACGATCGAGAATCCTGATGATACTTTCCTTCAATGTGGTACCACGGACTATGCTATCGTCGATGATGACCAAATTATCAACACCCGGATTGAGACTTTCGTAAGTCACATCATATACGTGCGATGCCAAATCATTCCTGGAATTGCCCTCAGTGATGAACGTACGCAACTTGATGTCTTTCCAAGCCACCTTCTCGCTACGCACATACTCATGGATGATATCTTCCAATTCCTCATGCGTAGGCACGTGCCCGAGGTTCTCCAACTTTTTGATTTTCTGCTCGTTCACATAATGTTTAAAGCCATGCAACATGCCGTAGAAAGCTACTTCAGCGGTATTCGGAATGAACGAGAACACGGTGTGCTCTGTATCGTAATCAATGGCCTTCAGAATGGGCTCCGTAAGTTGTTCACCCAATTTTTTACGTTCCTTGTAGATATCACGGTCGGAACCACGACTAAAATATATCCGTTCAAACGAGCATTTGGAATCACCCCTCTGCTCCAATATTTGTTCCAATGTGCACTCACCATTGCGTCTGACGAGCAAAGCCTCTCCCGGTTTCAACTCCTGAATATCATCACATTCAAGATCAAAAGTGGTTTGCAATACCGGACGTTCACTGGCTAGGACAACGATTTCATCATTCTTATAATAAAATGCAGGCCGAATGCCCCAAGGATCGCGCATGGAAAACATCTCACCACTACCTGTAATGCCACAAACCACAAATCCCCCATCGAAATCCGTCATTGTAGTTTTAAGCACATTACTCATTTTCACATGCTCTTCTATGTATTTGGTGATATCGGTGTTCTCAAGTTCCAGTGCTTTAGCGGCTACGAAATTACGCTCCACTTCCCTATCCAGTCTGTGCCCCATCAATTCGAGCATGATATAACTATCACTATAGATTCGTGGGCATTGACCTTGCAAGGTCAGTTTATCAAAGATTTCATCAATATTCGTCATATTGAAATTGCCACACAAACATAAGTTCTTCGCGCGCCAATTATTACGTCTCAAAAAAGGATGAACATAAGAAAGACCGCTCTTGCCAGTAGTGGAATATCTGAGATGCCCCATATACAACTCACCAGCGAAAGGCAATTTTTGCTTAGCATAATTTGCATCGGCAAGTTGGGCGGGAGTCAAATCCTTAAACTTATGTTGTACGGTGCCAAAAATTTCAGTAATCGCGTTGGAACCCTCAGCTCGTTCGCGGAACATATATTCATTTCCAGGCTCACTATCGAGTTTCACGCTTGCAATGCCCGCGCCTTCCTGTCCACGATTATGCTCTTTTTCCATCATCAGATACAATTTATTCAAACCGTACATCCAAGTACCATATTTGTTCTGATAGTACTCCAATGGTTTAAGTAATCTGATAAGAGCTACACCACACTCATGCTTCAATGGTTCCATATAACAATAACATCTCCTATAATTAATTATTCTACTGTTACGGATTTAGCCAAATTTCTAGGCTGATCCACATTTTTACCCTTACAAACGGCAATATGATATGCCAGCAATTGCAAAGGTATCGTAGCTACAAGCGGTTCGAGACATTCCAAAGTATCCGGTATCTCAATCACCTCATCCGCGATTTTTCTGATTGTTTCATCACCCTTGGTGACCAAAGCGATAACCTTACCTTTACGAGCTTTGATTTCCTGAATGTTGCTCAACACCTTCTCATACATAGCATTATGAGTAGCTACGACAACGACAGGCATATCGGAATCGATGAGAGCGATAGGTCCATGTTTCATCTCGGCGGCTGGATATCCCTCTGCATGTATATAACTGATTTCCTTCAGCTTCAAAGCGCCTTCCAAAGCAACGGGATAACTGAATCCTCTGCCAAGATATAGGAAATTACGTGCATAAGTGAAAGTGCGGCTCAAATCCGCGATGCGATCATTCAGTTTGAGTACCTCTTTCATCTTATTTGGAATGCTCCACAATTCTTTCACGATATGAAGATATTCTTCTCTATCGATGGTACCCTTTGCATCTCCAAGAGAAAGAGCCAACATCGTGAGTACCGTGACCTGACCCGTGAAGGCCTTCGTGGAAGCGACACCAATTTCGGGACCTACGTGAATGTAGGAACCTGTATTTGTGGCACGAGGGATGCTTGAACCAATGGCATTACAAATACCATAGATGAAAGCACCATTTTTCTTTGCCAATTCGATAGCGGCTAAAGTATCTGCCGTCTCGCCGCTCTGAGATATTGCAATGACTACATCGTCCTTGGTGACCACAGGATTGCGATAACGGAACTCACTGGCATATTCCACCTCGACTGGTATACGACAAAGATTTTCGATAATCTGTTTTCCTATCAATCCTGCATGCCATGAAGTTCCACAAGCGACAATAATGATACGCTTGGCATTCAACAACTGCTTTTTATAATCGATGACGGCACTTAACGTGACATGATCGGCTTCGGCATTGATTCTACCACGCATACAATTGGTAAGACATTCGGGTTGTTCAAATATCTCTTTCAACATGAAATGAGGATATCCCCCCTTCTCTATCTGACCCAAATTGATGTCCACGGTCTTCACTTCCGGGTTCTGCTCATCATTATACAGGTCGACGACCTTTAACTCTTCACCCAAACTCATGACCGCGATATCACCATCATCCAGATACACGACCTTATCAGTGTATTCAACAATAGGACTGGCATCCGAACCCAGGAAGAACTCATTATCACCGATACCGACGACAAGAGGACTTTGTTTGCGGGCAGCTATAATCTGATTAGGATTTCTCTTGTCCAACAACGCAAAGGCATAAGCGCCAATGACCTGACGCAGGGAAACCTGAACGGCAGTAAGCAAATCCAAATTCTTTTTAGTCTGGACATATTCGATCAGTTGAACAAGCACCTCCGTATCGGTATCTGAGCGGAATTGTATGCCATTAGCCATTAATCTGGTTTTCAAATCAGCATAGTTCTCAATAATACCATTATGGATAAGAGCAAGGTTCTTAGACTGAGAATAATGAGGATGGGCATTCACCGACGATGGCTCTCCGTGAGTGGCCCAACGCGTATGGGCAATACCTACAGAACCGGATATATTCTTATCGCTACAAAAATTTTCCAAATCTGCGACTTTTCCTTTAGTCTTATAAACATTAAGACCGCCATCTTCATTAATCAGGGCAACACCTGCACTATCGTAGCCTCTATATTCGAGACGTTTCAATCCTTTTATCAAGATAGGATAAACCTCTCTCTTTCCAATGTATCCAACAATCCCACACATTTTCTTAAAAACTATAAAATTCTATGATAAATAAAAAAATGGAAAAATGAGATATTATCCAAAGAATATTTATCTTTCATTTTTCCATCTTCTTATTTTGTTATCTTAAAATATTAACTATTAAAGATGCGACCGAAGTAACTATTCCGACAAGAGAGAACCAAAGAGTAGTAGATTCTCCAATGCTTGAGTTCCTCGCTTTCACTTTATTGGGCTCAACATACAAAATATCATTTTGCTGAAGATAATAATAAGGTGAATTAATCAGATTAGCATCATTCAAATTCAGACGGTGTATACTCTTCTCACCAGTGGCATCCTCGCGGATGAGCATGACGTTATCACGCTTGCCATAGATTGTGAGGTCACCTGCCGACGCCAAAGCTTCGATTACGCTCATCTTCTCTGTTGTAACAGGTACTACACCCGGATTACCTACTTCGCCACTGACCGTAACTCTATAACTAGACATTCTCACCGTTACTACAGGACGTTCGGTATTGGAAAGATACGGCTTGATTTTTTCAAGGATGAGATCTTGACATCCGTTCTTCGTGAGACCCACGACATGAATTATTCCGACAACCGGGAAATTGATATTTCCATCATTATCCACAAGGTATCCCTGCAACGTGCCAGAACCTGATGATAAATTTCCAGTCGTACCAACGGTATTGGCAACAGACAAATTGAATGGCATTGCCGCCTCTGGAGTTGTCGTACTTACCGTAATAGTAAGCATGTCTTTCGGCATTATCTTCGCATCATAAAGACCTGCTGATGATGCCAAATCTACTGTGTCAGCATTTTGAAAATAAGCAACTTGTTTACTCCCTGTACAACTGCTAATAAGCAAAACCATTGCCAACACGGCAAATGGATAGAAAAATTTATTCATAATAATATACGATATATCGTTTAAAAAACTATGCAAAAATAGTCGATTTTTTTTAAATTGACAAATGTTTTAATGATTATTTGATAAAAAAGACGTACTATTCATTAGCGCATCTCTATTCACGTAAATTCAGCAAACTAATTCCTCACAAATTTCATGTTACGCCAAACCGCATAATTACACAAATGGAAACTGTTTATTTATTTAAATATTCATAAATCTCAGATGTCCAGTCCTCGCCATTTTTAGGACAAAAAGTGTGCATACCAAGTTCACTGGCAGCTGCTACGTTTCTGGGACCATCGTCAACAAACAATGTATCTTCTGGCAAGATGTGCTCTTTAGACAACACATAACGGAAAAACATTTCATCCGGTTTCATCTTATTTACGTCATAACTTCTGTAAGAAGAGTCGAAATAATAAGAAAGAGGATGACCTTCTCCATCGAAATCTTCGCTATCCGCCCAACTCATCATATAAGGATTGGTATTGGAAAGAAGGATGATACGATAGCCTTCACTTTTGAGTTTCTTAAGAACTTCGAGATTTCGTTTGGGCAATTCCTTCCGATAACCAAGCCATGCGTATTTGCATTCATCAAAAGTGAGTTCGCGCCCCACTATCTTGCTCAATTCTTTTCTGAATGTATCAGCGTCAATCTTTCCCTTTTCCAAGTCTCCGAATATTCCAAACTGAGTGTATGGATCCAGTCTTTTTTCTGCATCGGTGACACCGATTTCTTTAAAACGGCTGACAGCCTGTTTTTGATCAATCGTAACGATTACACCTCCTAAATCGAAAATAATATTGTTTATCATTTTTAATTGAATAAATTCATTTTATTTTTTCTGGCTTCATCAATAGTAACAATGTTTTGTTGCTTCTGATCGTATTGTTCCCTTAACACATTATATTTATCATGTAGTTCCTTTTCCAATTTCATACTCTCAGCTTTGTCCATAAATCTAGACGCAACCAACACATTTTGCGACGCATCTTTCATCCAGACCACTGGACCATTATACACTGGTGCTATTTTTAAAGCTACATGCAATTGACTGGTCGTAGCTCCACCTATCATGATCGGGATATTTAATCCA